>Ga0070738_10000326_pt1 | contig 147282 bp, 125 predicted proteins | sample Coa_R2_2_FD_66446 | JGI IMG/M metagenome (GOLD analysis project Ga0070738, IMG submission 66446) | Surface soil microbial communities from Centralia Pennsylvania, which are recovering from an underground coalmine fire - Coalmine... | ecosystem: Environmental > Terrestrial > Soil >... | reverse complement strand
CGGCGGCGTACTCCTCCAGCACGCGCCGCATCTCGGCAGACCGCTCCGTCTCTTTTCCCATGCCGCCATCTTCGGCGATTGCGGGTCCTATCCTCAAGATGGGTTCCTCTGACGCTTACGCTGGAGTGGCGACACTGATTGTTGTCGGGTCTGATTCCAGTGATAGTCGGTAGCATAGAGCGTATAAGAGTAGGTTGCACTCGGAACTACTGTCGTATCAGAGAAAAAAAGGCCTTTCCGACGTGTACGCGGCGGTTCACAAGCGCGCCGAGATTGCCATGCCGGGCGAGTTCGTGGTGTCAAACAGCGATTGGCATGAAGCGCAGTTGAAAGAGCAGCGGCTTCCTCTGCGGCGCGATCTCGACCAGGTTGCTCCCGCAAACCCTGTGGTGCTCGTTCGCGGCGGCCACGAGTACATCCTGAACTCCGCTGCGCTGGCAAAATGGCGCATCGAAAAAGGGACTGCATCGCCGGACGGCGGCCAGATCGTCCGGTACGCAGACGGAGAACTGAACGGTGAATTGATGGGCAGCGCCCGGACTCTTGTTTCATTGCCGCAAACGCGATTGACACTCGATCAACAAGTGGACTCATGATCCGATCAATTCCGTAAACTTCGCGCGGTTGGATTAACAAGCATACGGATTCCAGGCGTTGGGCTTGAGAAATACCGGATGTTCGAGGAAATGAAGCGGCGGGGCTGCTGACGATGGGGTGACTGCGCTGCTTTCAGCGCCTCCCAACGTTGATGGCAAAACCGTTCGCGCCTTCATTGAAAATTCGGGTGTGCGCCCGGACGAGGGGGACGAACGGCCCAAGATCGGCCGCATGAAGCTGATCGCCGACGGAGGTTTTGAAGGCGGCAACATGCGCGACCCGTACATGGAGCCGTTCGGAAAAGACGGGACGTTTCGTGGGCTCCAACTGATCGCGCCTGCACGGTTCACTGAAGGGGTGAAAGAACTGAACAGGCTCGGGTGGCGCGTCGGCACACACGCTGTCGGTGACGCGGTGATCGACGAAGTTCTGGAGGGCTACGAAGCGGCGAACGCAGAAAAGCCGATTAAAGACCGGCGGTGGGCCCTGGAACACGGATTTCTCCCGCGCGAGGAGCACTTCGCCCGCCTGAATGCGCTCGGTGCTTTCGTCACGGTCCAGGATCATCTTTATCTGGCGGGACCGAGCCTGGTTCGCTACTGGGGTCCCGTCCGCGCGGCTGGGGTCACTCCGGTCCGGGCGTATCTCGATCATGGAGTGAAAGTCGCGGCGGGAACCGATGCGCCGGTCGAGCCGTTTCCGCCCCTCTGGACGATGTATCACTTCATCACGCGCGACACGATCAGTGGAGGCGTACTTGGTCCCGATCAGAAAATCACTCGAAGAGGCCCTGCGCATCAGCACCATAGAAAACGCACGCCTGACATTCGAGGAAAAGATCAAGGGATCCATCGAGCCTGGCAAGCTGGCCGACTTCGTCGTCCTGGATGAAAACATCTTGACCGTCGAGCCGAAGCGAATCGAACGGATGAAGGTTGTAGCGACTGTCGTCGGAGGAAAAACCGTCTTCAGCCGCTGAGCAGTTAGTGTACGGGGCCGCGGCCGCGCATCCGGCGCCTGCTGGTCGAGCTCGTATTGATCGGTTCAAGCTTTCGACCGAATCAATGGTTTGCAATCGACAAACCCCGCGTGATAGGGTCGAGCAAGAATTCACTGTGAGGAGCTTCTGACGATGCGGTTGCGTCTTCTGATCGTTTTTCCGTTGTGTGTCGCCGCGATTTTTGTTTCGACCAGCCTGGCGCAGCAGCGCGAGCCACAACGCGCGCCAATTGGAATCCCGCACGTCGCTCTCGGAGATGGGCCATTCGTTTTTGACACCGCCGAGCAGCACCGAATCAAGGTGGTCGTCGTAACAAAGGGACTGGTGCACCCGTGGAGCGTCGCTTTCCTCCCGGACGGCGATATGTTGATCACCGAGCGGCCCGGACGCCTGCGGCTTCTACACGACGGCAAACTCGACCCTCAGCCTTTGCCGGGCGTCCCTAAAGTCCAGGCCATTCGAAACGCGGGACTTTTTGAGGTTGCCCTGCACCCGAAATTCGCCGAAAACAAATTTGTGTATCTCACTTACACCAAGCAGGGCGAAAACGGACAATTTGCTATCGCCCTCGCGCGCGGCCGTTTAGAGGGTATACGTCTCTCCGACGTTCGCGACCTTTTTGTCGGCGAATGGACGAATGTAATTGGCGGATCGCGACTGATTTTCGGACGCGACGGCATGATTTATATGACCACCGGCGCGCCTAACGGGAATCTAGCTCAGGACCCGAATAGTGATTATGGAAAAATTCTGCGCCTGCGCGAGGATGGAACCATCCCAGACGACAATCCGTTCGTTGGCAAGCCCGGACATAAATCCGAGGTGTACACGCTCGGCCACCGGGATCAACTCGGGCTGGCCATCAATCCTGAAACCGGAGCGATATTGAACAACGAAAATGGTCCGAATGGCGGCGATGAGATCAATTTGATTCTGCCGGGACGCAATTATGGCTGGCCTTTGGTCAGTTTCGGGCGCGGCTATGATGGGGCCCGGATTTCGCAGGCTCCCACGGTCGAAGGCATCGAGCCGCCGCTGGTAGTATGGTTGCCGTCGATTGCGCCATCCGGGATGACATTTTATACGGGAGATCGCTTCCCTGCGTGGAAGGGCAACGTCTTTGTTGGTGGAATGCGAAGAGGCGAGATTCCCGGCACAGGCCTCGTGGAGCGGGTCGTCTTCAATGACAAAATGGAAGAACTGCGGCGTGAATCGCTGCTGACTGAATTAAAGCAGCGTATTCGCGATGTTCGGCAGGGACCCGATGGGTTTCTTTATGTCTTGACCGAGGAAGAAGACGGCGCGCTCCTGAGAATAGAGCCGGCCGGCGAATCCGCCCACAAATCGAGGGAATAGACGTAAATTCCGCCGCGTCAGACAGCCGGTCTCCGTTTCAGTTTCAGTCTTTTTCCCTCAAATCCTGACAGGATTTCCCCCACGCCGTTTCGGACCAACTTTGGCTTTTCGTGCGGCCGGCCGGTCGAGATATGGTTCGGACGAATCTTACCTAAGCTACCGTTGAATCGTGGGGCAGCCGGTAACGGAGCAGTTTTCCAGATATCCGCTCAGCGTAATGAACGACGGAAGTCCAGTTATGGAAGGATAGTCGCCATATACGAAGGCAACCGGCGCGCCTTCCGAAGAATCGAAGACCATGTGCGCGGGCTGATTTAAGCCAGACATGATCGTCCCGTTGAAAATCTGTCCGTTCGTCGAAGTGAAGCCGAATGTATTCAGAAAATTCGAACCCTCGATCAGTCCTGTGGCAGGTGCGGTTGCGTTACCCGCCAACTCGAAAATTCCGGAAATATGCTCCACAACCAGGCGATAGCCGCTGGGAGCTGGCGTGAACTGAAAGAAACAATTCGTCACGTTTGTGCACACCGTCGTCCGATACGTGGACTGATAAGGAATGCGGGCCATTCTTTCCGTATCCGAATTGGGTACAGGATTAGCCGAGGTGTTTACGACCTGAACCATGGTCGCGACCACGGCGTGGGCAGCTTGCGGAGTGACGATCGTCAGCAATGCCACGATCGCGATTCCTCCGCCGATCAATCTAGTTTTGGTTAATTTCATGGTTTTTTATTTCCCTCCCTAATGTTCGAGAATCACCTATTCCAATTAAGAAAGCGTCTTGTCGCGTCGCCGCTCAAAGAGTTCACTTGCTAATTGGATAGTAAAGCTCGTCAACAATCGAGAGAAGCGGGAACTGGGCAGATATTGGTTTCGAGGACATCTTTTTGAGCCCCCAAGACTACTAAGGCGCAGACCGGGGTGGTCTTTGCAGGTGGGAGCACGAAGTGGCGCAACTTACCGTGGCTCCCGCGGCCAGTCGAGGCGGACGTTGAAAAGCAGGAATCCCCGCCGGAAGCGAGTTACGCTGGCCTCCGACAGCACCCTCGCGCATAATGAGGCGCGAGTATCCGCAATCGCGCTTGGGCCGCCGCGGACGGCAAGCAGGAGCGGAGTTTCGCCAACCGCGACCTCGTCAAAAATTGTATTTCAAAGCCAACTGGATATTGCGCGGCCCCTGCGATGAGTTGACAACGCCGAGGTTTGAACCGATCGAACGCGTTGGGGCGTTCAGAATCGGCGTGTTCGACACGTTGATAAATTCGCCGCGCACCTCCACGTTCTGGCGTTCCGTCACATGGAAAAGCTTGCTGATGCTCAGGTCGACTGTATTCAGGTGAGGCCCTCTGACCGTCCCGACGCCGCAACTTCCGAAGCCGGACGCAGGCTGCGCATATGAAGCCGGACTAAACCATTGGTATCCGCCACCGAGCGCGGCCGAAACATTCTGCGTGCCGAAAACGACTGGAGGCGCAATACAATTGGCGCGCGGTCCGCGCGACTTGGTGCCTGAAGCGTCAACCGCATTAACCGTGAGGGGAAATCCACTGTGAAATCCAGCGAGACCGTTCACCTGCCAGCCGCCCGCGATTGCGTCCACCGCGCGATTCCAATTCTTGCCGAACGTGCGATTACGGCCGAACGGAAGATCATAAGTTACATAGCCCGAAAAGTTGTGAGTTACGTCAAAAAAACAGAGTCCTTTTTGAGCCGCTTTGTCGTAAAGATTCTGCCAGTAGGCTGAGGCAGGCGCCGATTGTCCACTGGAGCCATAGTATCCGATCGAATCCGTCAAACACTTGGAGTACGTGTAGTTGCCTTGAAATGACAGGCCGCGGCTGAGACGCTTCTGAACGACAATTTGCAACGCATGATATGTTTGATCGCCATTGGAAGCCGTTCCGGAAATCTGGCCGATTTGAGTCTGAATTGGCGGGTTTCCACCCAGATACGGACTCGGGATTATCGTCCCGTTGGAAAGCAACTGGCTTTGGAAGTAAGGCATCGGCACCATCAGATGCGTCGACCTTTGGCCAACATAGCTCGCTTGAGCGGTAGTGGTGTCGCCAAACAGCTTCTGAATCGTGAAATTCCACTGATTCGACATGGCCGGCCTGACGTTGGGATCCCACAACCGAAGCGTTACCCCTTTAAAGCACGCGGGCGATGCCGCTAAAAGACCCGCCTGTGTGCAGCTTCCGGCGGCGGTGATCGGTGTAAAGCCTTGATCGAGCGTGGTGGTTGGAAAGCTCAGATTCGTGTAGTCCGCGCTGTGTTCCGATGAAAATGGCGGGTTGATCGTAAGCCGGAGATTAGTACCGGTTCCCTCCAAATATTGCGAAAGTGTGTACGCAGCGCGAATCACGGTCTTGCCCCCATGTGGCGTCCATGCCATCCCGATGCGCGGCTGCCAATTCCCGATGCCGTTATACGTGTTGTAGAGAGCTCTGGAATTTCCGTTCTGTCCCGGTTGCTCCACCACGCCGGAGAGTAGCCCAAAATTGGTCTGGCGATCTTTAACTTCGACCCACGGCGTAAAAATCTCATAACGCAAGCCCAGATTGAGGGTGAGATTCGGCGTTGCCCGCCAGTCGTCCTGGAAGAAGCCGGCAAAAACATTCGCGCGTTGTCCCCAAGTACCACCATTCGTTCCCGTCCCGATAAACGATGAGAGGCCCAGCATAAAATCGCTTTCAGCGCGCCCGCTATACTGCCCGTTGTAAGTAAAAGTGCCGGCCAGGCCATTATTCCCGGAATAGAACGTGTTGACTCGCTGCCGGAATCCCTGAAAACCAATATGCATCGTATGCGAGCCTCTGTTTAAGAGAAGCGTGTCTCCGTACTGAATGACAGTGTCAGCAAAGAGCTGGAACACATCACTGTTGCCGATCGCAGTCGTGCTGGGAGGAGCACCTGGCGCGCCAGGGCCTGTTATGAACGAATTTGTCGTAAACACCATGCCGGCCAAAATATTGGACGGGACACCCGGGATGCCGAAAGTCTGGTTCAAATTTGGTAAATCGCCGGTGCTGCCAGTGTTGACCCGGACGTAATTGACACCAATCCGTGCGTCGTTGATCAGCGAAGGGCTGATCGTGTGGGTCCAATCCAGAACTCCGTTGTGCGTAGGAGCATTGTTGAAAGTGTTGTAAGCCAATGCATAACTGTTTGATAACGGGATCTCCTGGAAGCTTTGCGAATAGCGCCCGAAGAGACGATCCTTTTGAGAGATGTTCCAGTCCACGCGTGCGTCGCCTTGGTCCACGTTCGTTTGCGTTGATTGTGAATTGAGCTGGTTATTGACCAGATTGCTATTAAGCGGCGCGGGATAGAACTGCGAATTCACGATATTCAATGCCGCGGGGCTCAACTGGGATGGGGGAATGACGTTGTTGGGGTAAGGAACACCAGTCTTAGGATCCTTGATTTGGATTCCGCGCGAAAGAAGCTCCGAAAAGTTTCCTTGCCGCTCGAGAGCAGTGAGCACAGTAAATCCGCCGCCACTCGCGGGCGTGTCGAATCGCTCGCCTTCGTAATCGACGAAGAAGAACAGTTTGTCGCGAACAATGGGTCCACCGAGCGTCGCGCCAAACTGATTCCAGCGGAGCGACGGTCGAGGTGTGCCAAGGAAGTTGAAATCCCACTTATTCGCATTCAGCTTGTCGTTGCGGAAAAACTCAAAGAGATTGCCGTGAAACATGTTGTTTCCTGACTTGATTGACGTGCTCACGATCCCGCCCATGAACCTGCCGAACTCGGCAGGGGCATTCTGCTCGATCAGGTTGAACTCCTGAATAGCATCCGGGCTGGGCGCATATCCGACGAGATTGTCTGACACCTGGTTGTTGTCCAGGCCATCGAGAACAAAGTTATTGGCCTGCTCGCGATTTCCGTTAATGTACGGGCGCGCCCCGTTAGCGGTCGTTTGGCCATTTGTGAAATTCTGCGGATTAGGATGCACGCTGCCGGGTGCAAGCAGCGTGAGCTGGATATAGTTGCGGCTCGCTAAAGGAAGCTGCGTATTTGTACGCGAGTCTATGATCGTGCCAAGCTGAGTCGACTGAGTTTGGAGCGCGGGGGCAATCCCGACCACCTCGACCGTCTGGGTAACGTCCCCAACGGTCAGCGTGAAATCGACCCTGGCATTCTCATTCAATTGCAGCACAATATCCGAACGCACTGCCGTCTGAAAACCCGTATGTTCGACTCGAACTTCGTAACGCCCGATCGGCAGACGGGGGAAAATATAAAATCCAGCGTCGTTGGTGGTGGTCGGAAAAGTGGTGCCGCGATCCAGATCCTTCGCCGTTACTTTTGCTGTGGCAATTAAGCCCCCTGATGCGTCAGTTATGATTCCATTAATTGCTGCGGTAACTTCCTGTCCATGCAGGTCTAAAGAGACTAGCGATAAAGTGAGCGAGGCCGCGAGCACCCCAGTGAGGATTCGCACCCTTAGAGCCGAACTTGACATCATAAGACCCCTCATTCTTTGGCTTTGCCGAATCGCCGGTTTGCTCTAAGATGCATTTTGGAATATCGGGTTTCGAAACCTTTAGCCAATCGAGCCTTAAGCCATAATTGCGCCCTGGTGTGTCATATGTTTTCCTGGCTATCATGCATATGATTCTGGGCGTTCTAAGCGCAACGTTACAACCGCAATTTCGCAGCTCGAGTCCCCGCACTACGAGTTCCAGCACTGGATGTTTTCTCGAAATGACACTGTCGAACAGATTGTCTAATACACGCTTCAGATTAAACGCTCCACGCGAGAGCGGATTGGGAGATACGACAGCTTAAGAGCAGAATCGCCTGGGAGGAGTATGAACGCCCATCAGATGGAACGTGCAGCTTACATCGCCGCGCACCGCATTTTAACGACGGACTTGAATGCACCGCAGTTGGCTTGCCCTGGAGCGCGGCGCTCCGCAGTGCTTGATAACATTGCCCGAATCATTAAGAGCGTTTACGAAGCACATGACGGGCGCTTCGATGAGACCAGCGACTGGTGGTCATCACAGACCGAACCCATTCGATATCAGGACGAAGCAATCGAATGCGCACTCCACCCCTCTTGACTCGCTTCTCGGACGACCACGTCATAAGAAAGCGGACAACTCGCGCCTCTATTCTTCGCGGCCATCTCGTTGCACCAAAGATTTGGTGAGATAAGCGGCCTGGAAAAATGAAATCGGCCCTTCCTGCGGCGCACTCTAAACCATAGTGGGGTCTGTGGACGCTTATGAAACTTCTCGCGTTCGTAGCGATCGTCTTGAGAATCTGCATCTTAGGGCACGCCCAACCGCAGCCCGAGGCCGGGAGTGAAACACTTTTCGTCAACGTCCGCATTTTCGATGGCAATAGCACAACGCTCTCCCCTTCCTCTAACGTCCTGATCCGAGGCAACACAATTGAGCGCGTTTCAATCTCCCCAATCGACGCAAGCGCGATCAAGAATGTCACCGTGATTAATGGCGGAGGCCGCGTCCTGATGCCCGGCCTGATTGACGCTCATTGGCATTCGTTCATGGCTTCTGTACCTCAGATGGTCATAGCGACCGCGAACGTCTCCTATCTCGGCCTGATGGCGGCGCGACAGGCCGAGGCTACACTCATGAGAGGCTTCACAACCGTGCGCGATCTCGGTGGTCCGGTTTTCGGGCTCAAACAGGCGATTGACGAGGGTGTCGTTATAGGCCCGCGCATCTATCCCTCGGGGGCGATGATCTCGCAAACTTCCGGTCACGGAGATTTTCGGTTTTCTTTTGAGGTTCCAAGGATATTGAGCGGTCCTCTGAGCCACTCTGAGGTCGAAGGTGTGGCGGCGATTGCCGACAGCCCCGATGAGGTCCGGCTGCGAGCGCGCGAGCAGCTCCGCGCCGGGGCAAGCCAGATCAAAGTAATGGCGGGCGGCGGCGTCTCATCTCCGTACAATCCTATTGAATCGACCCAGTACACCGAAGCGGAGATTCGCGCCGCCGTTGAAGCCGCGGAAAACTGGGGTACGTACGTGACGGTCCACGCGTACACGGCGCGGGCGGTGAGGCAAGCACTTGCCGCCGGCGTAAAATGCATCGATCACGGCCAGTTGATCGACGAACCCACCGCAAAGTCGCTGGCGGATAAGGGCATCTGGTGGAGCTTGCAACCGTTCCTGAACGACGGAGACGCGCCTCCACAAGTAAACCCCGTATCCCAGAAAAAGGCGCTGGAAGTTTTCGCCGGAACGGAAAACGCTTATAAGCTGGCGAAGAAATATAACGTAAAGACCGCCTTCGGGACCGACATTTTATTCGACGCGAAGCTTACTGGCCGCCAAGGCGCTATTCTGGCCAAACTTGTGCGATGGTACACCCCCGCCGAAGTGCTCCAAATGGCCACCGCGCGCAATGGAGAATTGATGGCCCTCTCGGGTTTCATAAATCCCTATCCCGGCAAGTTGGGTGTGATCGAAGACGGTGCGCTCGCAGATGTTGTGCTCGTCGATGGCAACCCGCTCGAAAACATCAGGCTCATCGAGGACCCCGCCAAAAACTTTGTCGTGATCATGAAGAACGGCAAGATTTATAAAAATCTCCTCGGTGCACAGCGAGGATAAATTCGAGGATCCGAGAGAAATCCAGCCGGAGATCAGCGGCCGAAGATGAAAGTGGCGGGCAACTCCGATCTTCCGATTCATGTTTTGAATCTGCCAATTGGGGCCGGAATCAAATTTGCGCTAAACGGATTTCCCGGAGTGCCAATTCAATAAGGAGACATATGTCAACTGGAACCGCTTCAGAGTCCCGGAGCGCGGCGCGTGGTGCATCCGAGTTCAATCGCGAGGTCGAGGATCGTCTGATACGCTACGCTCTCATTGATACGCAGAGCGACGAAAAATCCACTACGTCGCCGAGCACGGAAAAGCAATATCATCTGCTGCGATTGCTTGTGGACGAACTCAGATCCATCGGCGCTCAGGAGGTGATGTTAACCAAGTACGGCGCGGTATTGGCAACGATTCCAGCGACGGCCAACCCGGACGCGCCCACTGTTGCGCTCCTGGCGCACGTCGATACAGCTCCGCAATTCAGCGGCGCCAACGTTAAGCCTATTGTCCATCGCAACTATGCAGGAGGCGAGATAGTCCTGCCGGATGACCGGGCCGTCGTGCTGTCGCCGGCGCAGTCTTCCTATCTTGCGTCGAAAATCGGCGACGACATTATCACCGCCAGTGGGAACACGCTTCTTGGGGCCGACGACAAAGCCGGTGTGGCCGTCGTTATGACTGTAGCGCGGCATTTGCTTCGTAACCCGGATCTGCCGCATGGTCCGGTTCGGATCTGTTTCACACCTGACGAAGAGATTGGCCGCGGCGTGCATCGCGATCTCCCGGACGACCTCAAGGCCGACGTAGCTTACACACTGGATGGAGCGGAACTGGGCGAGATTGTTTACGAGACGTTTTCCGCGGACAAAGCGGATGTACACATCCAGGGGGTTTCGATCCATCCCGGACAAGCCAAGGACAAACTGGTGAATGCGCTTCATCTCGCGGCGAAGATCGTGGACACGTTGCCGCATGTCAGACTCACCCCTGAGACGACCGCGAACAGGGAGGGCTTTATCCACATCTACGAAATGGCCGGGAACGCCGCTTCCGCGGATCTGCATTTCATCTTGCGCGATTTTGAGCTGGATGAGTTGCGCCGCCATGGAGAACTCTTGCAGCAGGTCTGCGCCACGGTGCAAGCCACTGAACCGCGAGCACAGATCACGTGCACCATCACCAGCCAATACCGCAATATGCGCTACTGGCTGGAGAAGGACATGCGCCCGGTCGAACTGGCTCGGGAAGCTTGCCGAAGGATCGGCATCGAGCCCGTCTCAACGCCCACACGCGGGGGCACGGACGGTTCGCGCCTCACTGAGCGCGGAATCCCGACACCAAATCTGTTCACGGGGATGCAGAACATTCATGGACCCCGTGAGTGGGTCAGCGTGCAGGATATGGCGCGCGCCGTCGAAATGTGCGTCGCCCTGTTGCACTTGTGGAGCGTCTCGGCTGAGGCAAAGCCGGCGAAAGGACAGCGCGACGGCAACGTACAGCTCACTGCTGGAGCCGAACTCGTAGATTGGGCTGGCTGAACGGCAAAAGGCGGTGGACACGAGCGATGGACGCAGTAACCAGGAACGTACCGTGGATCATCCGATAGGGATTTAACACTTGAACGCTACTCGGTGCGGAGTGCGACCATCGGCTCGACGCTCGCAGCGCGCAGGGCAGGAATCCATGAAGCTAGGAGCGCGGCGCCACAGAGTAGCAGAGTGGCGATAGTGAGCATTCGCGGATCCCAAGGCGCGACACCGTAGAGTTGCCGTGTCATAAGATTTCCGGCAGTGATAGCGAGTGGGATTCCAAGCCCGAGTCCGATCGCAATCTGGGAAAAGGCGCCGCGGAGAATCATCTGGACTACGGTGCCGCGATCGGCCCCAAGCGCCATACGAACGCCGATTTCACTCGTGCGTTGTTCGACCGTATAAGCCATCACGCCATATAAGCCCACCGCGGCCAGCAGCAGTCCGAGCACGCCGAAAAGCATGGTGAGAGTAGCAATCATATTTTCCTGCTGGAAATCCCCGGCCAGAATTTTTGAGTATGGATCCACTCCATAAACCACCAGGCTGGGATCAATACTGACGAGCGCCTTCCTTACCTCGGTTTCGAGGCCGGGTGGATTGCCGGGAGCCCAGATCACGATGTTATAGAGAAAGTGCGAGAAAAGGTCGCCGGTGTTGAAGCGCGGATCGTCGTATTTAACGCTTTGCGCTTCGGACACAAAGAACATGGGGCGGATCGGATTGCGGTATCCCCAGGTCATATAGCGCATGTCGCGAACTACGCCGACAATTTCGTAAGAGCCCGAGTATTTGACGCGATTCTCACCAAAATGCTGGCCAATAGGGTTCTGGTGGTCGAAGAAACGGCGGACGAACGCTTCGTTAACAACGGCGATTGGGCGCGTAGTGGATGTGTCCTGCTCCTCAATCGAGCGGCCCTGCACAATTTTCGCACCGACGGTTTCGAAGAAACCAGGCATCACGCGCGCCCAGCCGGCCCCGGTATCTTCTTTGGGTCCCGGCTCGGGGCGGCCTGCGATGCGAATGCCTTCGTTCCAACTGTCGCCGCTCATGGGAGCGTAAAGGGCCGGAGCCGCCATCCGCACGCCGGGAATTCGAACGAGCCGTTCGTCAATGCGGCGGAATAGCGCCTCCATTTGTTCCGGTTTGTGGTTGCCGAGTGTAGGGTTTATCGAAACGAGATAGCGCGCCTCCGTTTCGAACCCGAAATCCTGGTGTTCGAGATTGCGCAAGCTCTGGCTTAGAAGCGCGGCTGCCGAGAGCAGGACAAGCGACATCGCCGCCTGCCCGATCACCAGCGATTTTTGCGCGACGGACGCTCCGCCGCGCACGGACCGGCTGCTGCCCCGCAGGGCTTCGACGGGATCGACGTGCGACGTCATCCAGGCAGGGGCGATCCCGAAAAGAATCCCGGTGAGCACGGAGATGCCCAGGGTGAACAACAAGACGGGCCACGATGGTGTGGCATCAACGGGCACGTAATTTGCCGGGCCGCCGCCGGACTGGAAGGCCAGCGAGAGAATGAGTTTGCTTCCAGCGTAAGCGACAGCGATTCCGAGAATTCCGCCGATCATGGCCAGCAACGTGGACTCCACCAGCGCCTTGCGCACCAGCCGGACGCGTGAAGCGCCGAGCGCCACCCGCAGCGATGTTTGCGAACGCTCCTTCAATCCACGCGCCAGCATGAGATTCGCGAGATTGCCGCAAGCGACCAGGAGTACGCAACCCGCCGCGATGAACAGCAGCGTCAAACCCCTTTCATATTGATCGCGCATGGCGGCGACGCCGGCCCCGCCCGGAATCAGGTGAAGCGTCTGCTGCGTCCACGTCTGTTTTTCGCCCGGCTCCATGTCCGGTACATGGCTGGCGAGCCAATCATGGAACTCGACGCGGAGCTTGGCTTCCACGGACCGGGGATCCACGCCGGGACGCACGCGGCCGAGGATGTCGAGCCAGTTCGCGTTTGGCCTCTTAAGTCGCTGGGCCTCTCCGTCAAGTAGCGGTTCGCTCGTCACCGGCAGCCAGATGTCGGGCATGCCTCCTCCGCTGAGCTTGGCTCCATAAAAGCCGGGCGGGGCGACGCCGATTACAGTGAAAAGATGGCCGTTGATCTCATAGCTGGAGCCGGCCACTGAAGGATCGGAGCCGTACTTATCGCTCCAGATGTGATAGCTCATCACGGCTACGGGGGGCGCGCCTTCGCGATCGTCCGCATCGGTCATAAGGCGGCCGATCCACGGCTGCACGCCCAGCGTGCGGAAGAAGTTTCCGGAGACGTATTCGCCGTTGCGGGTGTCGAGAGGGGCCGCCGATCCCGCGCGGCGCACACCTAGCGGCGCATTGCCGGCCTGAAGCGCCGCCAGATCGACGAACTCGGGCGTATGGTCTTGAAAGTTCTTGAAGGCTTCCCAGGAGAACAGCGAGAAGTCGCCGTCGTTGTCCTGCGTATAGCCGCCCCAGTTACAACAGCGAACTTTATCACCCACGCGCCAGAGCTCTTCAGGCTTCGCCACGGGCAAAGACTTGAGCATCACCTGATGCACCAGCGTGAATATCGCTGTTGTTGCGCCAATTCCCAGCGCGAGCGTGATTGCAGCGGTCGCGGCGAATCCTGGTGTCTTTTTCAATTGCCGAAATGCTGCCTGTAGCTCCGTCATGTCTCTCCGTTCACCGTCTTCTGCTGCGACTGCTGTTTTGCGCGCAGGCCCCCTTGCAAGTACGAACCAAAGTGTCTCCGGTTGGCAAAATCGCAGTCTTCCTCAGTTGCAATACCCGGCAGCATCGGTTAGGGTTACAAGGCCGGATCAGATCTTTGTCCAATCAAACCGCCCTCATCTTCAATAATTTGCATCGCAATAATTTGAATCGCCTCTCTGTTTCTCACACTCTAGCCGTCGGAGATCCGCGATGAAGAAAGTTACTGTTCCCCTGCTTACCGGTCTGATGGTTCTCGCCCTGTTTGCTTCTGTCGGCTATCAGACACCTGCGGCCAAGGCTGGATTTTCCTTTACAGTCTACGGCGACTCGCGGTCGATGATGTACCTCCCCTACCGGGCCAGCGATGAAGCCGAGGCTCGCAAGCTGATGGTGGACATGTTCGAACTCGTGCTTCCGGCCAAGGTATCCCAGGAAGTTGTAGATAAAGATGTAAAACTGACCTACGATCCATCGAGTCGTGAATTGATTCAGATGGAAATGCCGTTCGATACAAAGACGGAACTCGCCACACTGACGCTCGATAAGGGATGGGTCACCGAAGCGTCCGTCGAGGATGTAAAACTGCTCCCGGGCGTGCGCCGCACGATGTTCCGGCTGGAAGGCGGCAAGTGGGTTGCCCGTGGAGCCGCGCAAGACGTTAAGGACGGCCATTCGGACTTTATTCTGCATACGGGAGACCTGGTCTGGTGGGGAAAACAGGGCGGCAAGCCGTCCGACAATCCTTACTGGAAGCTCGTCGATGAGGAAGTATTGAGGCAGTTGCCGCCGCCGAACAGGCAGATGAAGGACGCAGGTCTTGATGGACGCGTCTATCCGGCCGTCGGCAACCACGAAGTTTGGGAGGACTCCGACGTAGAGGGCCTACTGGACTCCTTCCCCTATTTGAAAAAATTAGGAGTCTCTCGCGAACAATTAGTCTACAAATTCGACTACAAGGGCGCTCGATTCATCTTCCTCTGGACCGGTAAATACGACTACCGCGAGCCAAGCAGTTGGGGCGCGACACGGCCGGCCTATGAAGAACAAATGGTCCAACTAAGAAAGTGGTTGGATGAAGCAAAATCGGCCGGCACGAAGAAGGTCTTCATCGCTTTTCACGCCCCGGTCTTTTGCCGCTCTGGCATGGGACCGATTCCCGAAGCGCAAAATCCTCATAAGACGATTGCGGCCTACGCTAAAGACCTCGACATCGTTGTTTTCAACGGCCACGTGCATACAACCGAACTCTACCAGGTGGACGGGGTCAAGTATCTCGTTCTCGGCGGTGGAGGGGCGGAACAGGATCCGATTCTCCCCGGCCGGACACACATCAAGGTTCCCGCGAACTATCCGCCGGATCTTTACTGGAATGGCGCCGCTCCCAAGGAGGAATACAATTTTCTTCGCGTTGACGTGAAGCCCGGACAGCCCACCAGATTCACCCTGCGCCGTTTCCGGCCCTGGTCGGCGGAGCCGTTTGAGGAAGTGCAGCTATTCAGCAGCCGCGGGTGACGTGCATTGCCTTATCCTTCCATTGCCTCGCTTCGTGTGGCATTGGATTGGGACTCGTCCCGGATTCTCCCGCGATGAGGCAAGATCTGATTTGGCCGGACGGAGACCGATAGTCGATTCGCCGCGCGGAAAGCGCGAAAACGCTTCAAACATCCGAGGCAGCGATAAGGAAAAATGCCGAATAGCGACAAGACCTGATCCAGAAAGCTCGCGCGATGTGACGGCCGCAGCATCGGCCGGAAACAATTCGGGCAACGCGGGAGGTGTCGCCCTGTTGTCAGTCCCCTTGCTATAAGCGCCAAAATCAAAATAGCAAAGGGAATAAAAACGACAATTAGCAAGATTTTCACGATCGGCGTATTCAGCACGATCCTGGCCGCCTTCGCGTCATCCTGATTGTTTAGATCAAGGGCAAGCTAAGTTCGTTTCGAGCGCGTCATATTCACTAAAAATGCTTCGCTTAATCCAGAATTGGAAACGGTTACAAAAGGTCCTCGCTTTGCTGGATCTCAGCCCGCGCTCTCCAACAATGTCACCTGCCCGTGAGCGAGATCATAATACGCAGCCACAACTCTCAGCTTCCGTTCCGATACCAACCCCGAAACGACAGTGGATGCTTCCCTTAACATATTGAACTGAATTCTGGCATTGGCCTTGATCGCCGCATCCGTATCTGTTCCGGCCTGATCCACGGCCGGCCTCAAGCGAAGGTAAAGGTTGCTGATCTGTCCCGGCACCGGTTTGCCTTCGATTGCGGCCTCCACCGCTCCGCAGTTTGCATGTCCCATCACGACAATTGCTTTCGTGCCCAGAACCGCGGCGCCGTACTCCAAACTGGCGATGATTTCGGGAGTCACGATATTGCCCGCAATTCGCGTCACAAAGATACGGCCGATACTCTGATCAAAAATGATCTCGACGGGAACTCGCGAATCGGCGCAGGCGAGAACCGACGCAATTGGTTCCTGTTTTTCGGCCGTACTCTGCCTCAACGCGGAAAGGTCCTCATAATGCGCCGTGGAACGGTGGTTGACATAGCGCTTGTTTCCTTCGAGCAATTCCTGCAATGCGGCGTTGGGAGAAAGCCGTGTCTGAGCGGCGATTCTACGCGGAGCGCCCAATTCCCCGGCGAAAAGGGCGGCTCCCGCCAGCGGCGATTTCGCCAGAAACGTCCGGCGCGTTTCGGCTTGTTGGCGAGAAGTATCCATCCCCACGGTAGACTCGTCGTGCGTGGAACGGGATGTTTTATTTCTCAGGAAACCGATTGCAACGATACGATTCGAAGCGCGCCGGAGGGAAGCAGGCGGAAGTGTAAAATCGGTCCATGAGCATCTCCGCACGCAACCAGCTTCGTGGAAAAATTGTCGATCTCAAACTCGATACGATCATGGCCCACGCCGTCGTCAAAATCGGAGACAACGAAATCGACAGCGTCATCACCCGCCGCAGCGCCGACGAAATGGGGCTCAAAGTCGGCGACTCCGTCACGGTCGTCATCAAATCCACCGAAGTCATGCTCCAAAAAGATTAGGGTTCGCCGCCTCACTGCGCCTCAAGCGCGGCGGTCATGGAGCCCGTGAGCGAGCATCGATTGAAATGAGTCACTTCGCGAGCTTTCCCTCCAGCTCCGCCCAGCGCTCATACAACTGTGCAACTCTGCTCTGCGCGAGCTGAAGCTTTTCGTACGCCTCCGCGAGTTGCTTCCCATCCCCCGACGGCGTCTCGAGTTGCCGCCGCCAATGCGCCGCATCCTCTTCGCTCTCGAGAATCTTCGCTTCCATCGCGTCCCATTCGCGCTGCTCCATGTAGGAAAGTTTGCGGGCCGGAGCAGCGGCGGCCGCTGGTCGCGGTTCCTTCGGCGGCGCGGTTTTTTCCGCACTCTCCCGCCGCGACGCCTCCCACTGCGAATAGTCCGCGAAAATTCCGCCTGAGCCGCCATCCAATCCCACCACGGCCGTGGACACGCGATCGAGCAGATAACGATCGTGGCTGACGAGCACCACCGCGCCCGGAAATTCAAGCAGACTTTCTTCCAGCGCCTCCAGGGTCGGAATATCCAGGTCGTTGGCCGGCTCATCCAGCAGCAGCACGTCGGCCGGTGCGAGCATCAGCTTCGCGATCGCCGCCCTCGCGCGCTCGCCGCCCGATAATTTGGCCACCGGCATATCGAGCTGATCGTCGCGGAACAGAAATCGCTTCGCCCACCCCGCGACGTGAATCAGCCGTTCGCGATAAATCACCATATCGCCGTCCGGACACAACGTGCGCCGCAAGCTCAGTTCCGGATTCAGGTGTGTCCGGCGATCCTGCGCGAATGAGACAACCTTCAGCCGTTCCGCCCGCCGGACCGAGCCCTCATCGGGCGCAATCGATCCTTCGAGAATCTTCAGCAGCGTCGTCTTACCGCTTCCGTTCGCCCCAACCAACCCGATTCTCACACCCGGAGAAAGGGTCAGGTTCAACCCGTGGAACAATCTCCGTCCGCCGAGCGTTTTTCCGATTTCCTCCGTCTCAATCAGGCGCTTCGTCTTTCTTTCTGATGCGGTGAAATCGATCTGCGCGATTCCCCCGCGATTCCGTTCCGCCGCGGCTTTGAGTTCGTCGATGAGCTGACCCGCGGTAGAAATACGCGCCCTCGATTTCCCCGTGCGAGCCTTCGGCCCGCGCCGCAGCCATTCCACTTCGCGGCGCACTTTCGTCGCCAGCGCTTCCCGCTGTTTCGCCTGGGCTTCCAGAAATTCCTCGCGCTTCTCCAGAAACTCGCTGTAGTTGCCGTTCACCTGTAAAGTTCCCTGCGCGTAGCTGCGATTAATCTCCACCATTCGCGTCGGTACGTTCTCCAGAAAGTAGCGGTCGTGGGTCACCACCAGGCAGGCATTTGCGGTCTTGACCGCATCTTCCAGCCACAGAACTCCGTCGAGGTCCAGATGATTCGTCGGCTCGTCCAGAATCAGCAAGTCGGGGGATGTAATCAGCGCCGCCGCGATCGCCAGCCGCTTCTTCCAACCGCCGGAAAGTTTCGTGGCTCGCGCCGAAAGGCTTTCGAATCCTGCTCGCCCGAACATTGCCTGGACGCGGGCAGTCTTTTCCTCCTCTTCAAGCGCCAATTCCGCCAACGCAGCCTCCAGTACCGATTGGACCGTATCCTCCATCCCAAACTCGGAGACTTGCGGCACATAGGCCATCCGCGCCAGCTTGCGAACAGCCCGCGTCCCCGAATCCGGCGCGTCGTTCCCCGCCAACAGCTCGAGCAAAGTCGTCTTTCCACTCCCGTTGGGCCCGATCAGGCCGACGCGATCGCCGTCGGAAACGGTAAGCGAAAGATTCTCAAACAGAACGCGGGCGCCGAACGATTTCACCAGATCTGTACAACTCAGCAGAACACCCATCTCATCTCAGCATGACATGGAGATGAGACGCGCCAACTGCTCCCGGAGAAGGAAAGCGTGTTAAGGGCGGCGGATCTGAGGGCCGTCAGAGTTCGCGCGCTGTTTCCAGGGAACGCTCGATTGCGATGCGGACCAGTTGGCTCCGCGTGCGCACGCCCATTTTATCGAACAGATGTTGAAGGGTCGCTTTGACGGAGCTTTGCGAAACTCCAAGCTGGTAAGCCATTTCCTTGTTCGAAAGTCCTTCGAAGACGCAGCGAAGGACTCTCTGTTCGCGCTGGGTCAGTTGTTCCGGTGATTCACTCGGCGCGCCCGCGGATTTTGAAACCGCAATCTTCGGATCCATCCAGGCTTCTCCACGAGCTACAGCGCGAATCGCTTCCAGCAGCGATTTTGGCGGATTGTGCTTCAGAAAAATTCCGGAGATCCCGAGCCGGCGGGCGACAGAAACGTCGAGCGGGCTCATTCCCGCAGTGACCATGAGGATCTTGCCTTTGTACCCGGCGGCAGCCGCTGAGGTTATGAAACGGACTCCTGTGTCGTCTTCGAGATCGAAATCGAGAAGAACGACATCGACATGCGAACGCGCGAGAACTTCGAGCGCTTCCGGAAGCGTGCCGCATTCGGCGACAGTCTCGAAATCCGGCTCTGATATAAGCAGACGCCGCAACCCTTCGCGGAAGAGAATGTGGTCGTCAACTAATAACAGTCGTATGCATTTCATCGGAGATCTGGGCGTTGCGATCGGACACAGCAGCCGGCGTGACCAATTCCAAGATAAACGAACACCCGGCGACCTGGGGATCGTGTTTCAGGTCCCCGCGGAAGGACCGCATGAAGGCGCGCGAGAGATAGAGACCGAGCCCCGTCGCTTCAGCGCCTTTCTGCAAGGGTTGGAAAATTTTCTGCCCGGGAGGAATGCCGGGCCCGCTGTCCGTAAAGCGGATGGATACGCCGTTGGCGGACACCGAAGCGGAGACTTCAATCGATTTTTCGGCGGCCGATTCGAGAGCGCGCTGGCTGTTTTTGGCGAGGTTCAGAAGAACCTGGATCAGGCGGTGGCGGTCGGCGTGGACCATCGGCAAGCGTTCGCGGATGTTCCAGCGCAGCTCGATTTCGGATTCCTCGCAGATCGGCTCGAGCACGATGCGGAGATCGGTGAGGACTTCATTAAGATCGACCGCGGCAGGCTCCGCCGCGCCGACGCTTTGTTTCAGTTCGAGCGAGGCGATCTTGCTGAGCGTTTCGACCAGCGAGCCCAGCGCTTCGAAATCCTGATTGCCGTGCAGAGTTCCGCTGCGGACCAGGTTTTCATGCATCATCCCAATGGCTCCGCAGACGTTGCGCACTTCGTGAGAAACGGCGGCGACGAGGATTCGGGAACTGGCCAGAAGCTGCTGAAGATTTGCTTCTTCACGCTCGCGAAGTTCTTCCGACGCGTCGACCAGGAGCGCGGCGAGCCGCGGCCCCACCGGCGTGACGTAAGTGGAGAAGAAAACGTCGGCCAGGAAAACTTCCCCCGTCTCTTTGCGCCCGCGCGTCTGCATTTCGGTACGGAATATTTTGGACGTCTCGTGCGCCGATGGGATCGATGCGAGCGCAGGAACATAGCGCGAAATGTTTTTTCCAGGCAGAAGATTCCCGGGAACTCTCAACAGCCGGTGGGCGGCCGGATTCGCCAACAGAATCTCGCCCTGCGCGCTCATGGTGAGTATAGCCGCCGGGCTGCTTTCGATGAGAAACGCTAATTGCTCTTCGGCCGTTCGACGCGCCGCCGCGCTTTCGGTTTCGCGCCGATAGCTGCGCGTGCCGTTGAGAGATAAAAATCCAGTGGTGGTGAGCGTGAGAAATATAAGGATGTCGCGCGGGATTTCCATATCCATGGGGAATGGATCGAGGCGGTCGGAAAGACCCGTGCAGATGACCGCGGCGATGACCAGTTGCCACCAATTGAGCACGGTCCCCAGCAGGACGATCGGAAACATGTAGAGGAATCCGAGCGTCGCGTTGAATTCGACGCGCCAGTCCGTCACGGCAATTACGGTGGTCAGAATCGCAGCGTAGATGAGCACGGTGCGCGGGCTCCACTGCAAGACTCTCGTGATCATGTTTCGGCCTTAACTCGATTTTACAGGGCAAAACTTTGTCACGAGCATAGCCGTAGCGCGCCCAATTGCGTTTCTTCTCTCGGAGAATGCTCCAACGGCCGCGCCTCTAACGACAGCCAGCGCGTTCACATTCCCACTCAGGTTGGACCGGATATTTCAGAAGCCTGGTGGGCGGTCGGCGTATACGTTGAAACTGCGCTCGATTGCGAGCCCAACCCTGGCGATGGTTCCTTCGTCGAACAACTTTCCAAGCAGGGTAATGCCGTGCGGAACCCGGCGGGGCGTGGAGAATTTCGGCAGCGGATGGGCCGGATCGGGAGCCCAATCGCTTCGCGCCCGGGACACTTCCACGAATCCGGCGCGGAGTGTCAAAGACGGATGGCCTGTGAAGTTGCTGATGGTGAGCATCTCGTCTCGAAGCGAGGGTACCAGCAGAACGTCGACTTGTGAAAATATCCGCGCCATTTCGCCGGCGACTTTGCGGCGAAAGCGGTCCGCCTGGACAAAATCGACCGCCGAGAGGAATCGCGCCTGACGGAACAGATTCGGCCACGCATCGGCGACTTGGGCTTTCAGTTGTTTCAGCCCGCCATTGAGAGCAAGATCTTCGAATGATGCCGCCGCTTCAGCGAAGAGAATCAATTGGAGACAGTCGTAGGGCCAGTCGGGAAGCGAGACTTCGACCGGAATCATTCCCAGCTTGCCGATCTGTTGCAGCGCGGCTCGATCCACCTCGGTCGCGGGAGCCTCTTTCATCCAATTAGGGAAGTAGCCGACGCGGACTCCTTCGATCCTCCGGCTGAAATCAAAATCCAGTCGGCTGGAGACGCTTGACGCGTCGCCGGGATCGGCGGCGCTGATGGCCTGAAGAACCAGCATCCCGTCTTCAACAGTTCGCGTCATCGGTCCGAGTTTGTCGAGCGACCAGCATAGAGTCATCGCGCCGGTTCGAGGGACGCGGCCAAAAGTGGGACGCAGACCGGTGACGCCGCATCGCATAGAGGGGCTCACAATGCTGCCGCCGGTCTCGCTGCCGATGGCGAATCCCACTAATCCCGCGGCGGTCGCTGCGCCGGGACCCGCGCTCGACCCAGCGCCTCGGATTGAGTTGGTTTCTTCCCGCGCGACGCGGCGGCCCCCATCAGTGCGATCGAGGTATTCAGAAACTGTCTGCGCGATTTGGCCATAAATGTCAGAAAACATATTTATTTCATATTTCGCTGGACCGCGCCGATAAGGTTCCCGACCGGAACGTCCGCCCGATGGTGAACAATCACAAACAGAAGCAGAAAAGCGTCTTAAGGCAGGCTGCGACGGCGAATTTCCTGCTCATTACCCTGTTCGCCATCGCGTTGACAGGTCTCTTCGCCCGGCTGTACCACTCCGCGCTCAATGACCAGTTCCAGCTTCGAGCCGGGATACTCGCCGAGTTTCTGGCAAAGCAGAGCCACCGGGGACTGCACGCCAGGGATCGGGACGAGCTTGCGCATATCGCGGCAAATGCTTTGTCGCTCGACGATGTCGTTTCCGTCGAAGTGACCGGCGGGTCCGGTGAACGGCTGGTCAACGCGTCGAAGAACGGGGCCAAGGGGGCCGTCGTGGTTTCGCGGGAAATCCCGTCGTTGGGCAAAATTGACGTGGGATTCTCGACGCAGCGGCAACAGAAACTGCTCTTTCGAACGGTTGTTTACGGGATCGGAATGGTACTCACCTGCCTGATTGCGATCCTGGCAGCGCAATACTGTCAACTGCGCGCTCTGCTTTGGCCGCTTCGGGGACTGATCGATTTCGTTGGAAAAGTAGGCCGGGGGGATCTGACCCAGCGCGCGCCGGTGATTCGTATGGACGAAATCGGGCGGCTGGCCACGGCTTTCAATCACATGCTGGACCAGTTGGGCTCCATCACCGTCTCGAAAAATTATGTGAATAACATCCTGTTCTCGATGGCGGAATCGATGATCGTCGTCGATGCGGAACGGCGCATCCGCAGAGTCAACCAGGCGACGGTATCGATGCTCGGGTACACGGAACAGGAGTTAATCGGCAAGCCGGCGAACATGATCATGAGTTCCGATCACGAGATGCGGGCCCCCGTGAGAGGATCGGAGTGCGTCTACCGGTTGAAGGACGGCACCCAGGTTCCCGTGTTATTTTCCGCCGCGCCGTTGTTGGACGAAAACGAAGCTGCCGGCGAAGTATGGCTCGCCCAGGATATCTCCGAACGAAAACTCGCCGAAGAAGAATTGCGCGCCGCGAAGTTCGAGGCGGAAAGAGCGAGCAGCGCGAAAAGCGATCTCCTCTCGCGCACAAGCCACGAATTACGAACGCCGCTCAACGCGATTCTGGGATTCGCTCAGCTCCTTGAAATGAGCGATCTGACCGAGATGGATCGCAGCAACGTCGAATACATCCTCAAAGGAGGCCGTCATCTCCTGCAACTGATCAATGAGGTGCTGGAGATCGCAGGAATCGAATCCGGCCGGCGGACGCTCTCGCCGGAGGCGGTCTACGTTCCGGACGCGGTCATGGAAAGCATCGATCTGGTTCGGCCTCTGGCGGCAAAGAGAAATATTACGATCCGCGATTTTCTGGCGGCCGATCACTGGGTAATGGCGGATCGCCAGCGCTTGCAGCAGGTGCTGATCAATCTCTTGTCGAACGCGGTCAAATATAACCGCGAGGGCGGAATGGTCTTGGTCGAATGCGAACGCAGGCCGGAGCGTTTTCTGCGCATCATCATTCGCGACACCGGCGCCGGAATCACGCAGGAAGGTTTGCGTAAGCTTTTCGTTCCATTCGAGCGATTGGGAGCCGAGCAAGCGGGCGTGGAAGGTACCGGCTTGGGATTGAGTTTTGCAAAGAGTTTCATCGAAGCGATGGGAGGAACGATCGGCGTAACCAGCACCCTGGGAGTGGGCAGCACGTTCTGGATCGACATCCCGCGGGCCGATGCTCCGGAAATGCCGGAAGCAGCCCCGCGGGATCTGCTGGCCGCTCCAATCTCGCCGGACGCCCGTCCGAACCGTCTTCTCTATATTGAAGACAACGGTTCGAACCGCGAGCTGGTGGAGAGAATCATTACCTACCGGCCCTCGATCGAGTTGATTACGTACTCGACCGGCAGCGAGGGGCTGGCGGCCGCGCGCGAGCGCCATCCGGACCTGGTCCTGCTCGATCTGCATCTCCCCGATATCTGGGGCGATGAAGTGATCCGCCAGTTGAAGCGCGATCCACAAACGTCGGACATTCCCGTGATCATGCTGAGCGCCGATGCGACGCCGAGGCAGATCCAGCGGCTTCTCTCGTTGGGAGCCGACGCCTATCTGACCAAGCCGATTAATGTTCATCAACTTTTGACGGTTCTGGACGAAAAGCTTGCAGAGAGACCGGTGGGGTGTTGACCGAAAGCAAACACGAACCCCGCATTTTGATCGTGGACGATCAGGCGCCCAACGTGCGGCTGCTCGAACAGGTCCTGAGCCGCGCCGGCTACACCAGGTTTTGGAGCACGCAGGATTCTCGCGAAGCTTTGCCGATGTGCCGGCGCCTGCATCCGGACATCATTCTGCTCGACCTTCAGATGCCGCACATGGATGGATATGCGGTGCTGGAAGAGCTAAAGGCATTTCTTCCCGCCGATGTTTTCTTGCCGGTCCTGGTGCTCACGGCGGACGCGCTGCCGGGCGCCAAGCAGCGGGCATTGTCGCTGGGCGCGACCGATTTCGTTTCGAAGCCGTTCGACGCGGTCGAAGTTGTGCTCCGCATCCGCAATCTGTTGCGAACTCGATTCCTCCATCTGGAATTGACCGAGCACAACAGATCTCTGAGCGAGAAAGTCCGGGAGCGGACGGAAGAGGTCCATCGCGCGCAGGTCGAGATGCTGGAGCACCTCGCCGCCGCATCGGAGACCCGGGACGACGATACCGGACAGCACACGCAGCGCGTGGGCGCGCTGGCTGCGGCGCTCGGCCGGCGGGCCGGATGGCCCGAAGATCGGCTCGACGAGATTCGACGCGCCGCCGCCTTGCACGATATCGGCAAGATCGGAATTCCGGACCGCATTCTCCTGAAACCGGGCCGCCTCGATCCGGATGAGTTCGAGACGATGAAGACGCATACGGCCGTGGGCGCCCGCATCCTTTCAGGCAGCCGTTTTCCGACGTTGCGGCTTGCCGAAGAAATCGCGCGATACCATCATGAACGCTGGGACGGCCGCGGATATTATTCAGCGGTCGCGGAACAGATCCCCCTTTCGGCCCGCATCGTCGCCATCGCGGATGTGTTCGACGTTCTCACTCATTCGCGGCCTTATAAGGAAGCCTGGCCGGTGGAGGACGCCCTGGCGCTGATCCGCTGTGAGCGCGGGTGTCACTTCGATCCCACGCTGGTTGATCTTTTCATGGAGTTGATCTGTACCCTGGACCTTTCCGCTTTGGCAACCGCAGTTTCCATCGAGAGCCCGCGCGTTGACACACTCGGCGGCAGCGCCGCTCGCCGCGTGCTGCAACAGGTGTGACGTGAATTCGCTTCGTTATAACTCCACTGATAAGATGCAAATAAGGCGATTGTTTGGCTGTCAAGACCAGGCCCGCAGTGAAGAAACGCGCGGCGAAAACTCCTGCCCCCGGGAAAGGCGCGCCGCGCGGGAAAACACTTTCCGAAAAGAAGCCTTCGAGAAAAACCGGTGGGACGTCGGAACTCGACCTCTCGGTTTTTCCTTCCGAACTGATCGCGCGGCAGCACCGCGACGTCTGCCTCGCCTGCGTGCTGGATGTGATGACGCGCCACCTCGGACTCTCGGGCGCGAAAGCACAAACCGAGATCAGGCGCTACACGCCCTCGCTCGACGAGTTGCGCGCAAAAGGCCTGAGCCGTCCGTTCTTTATTCGCGACGCCAAAAGCAGCGTTTGTCCTTACTGCGAGGCCGGCGACAAATGGCACGCCCGTCTGGCGGTGCTCAGGATCGAGAGCGCGAAATCCACCGCCGCCGCGCGCCGCGAGTTGATCAAGTCGCTGTCCGAACCCTCGTTCGCGGTGCTCGAGGAAAAAGCGACGCAGCAGGATGCATTTTTCCAGTGGGCCGGGAGAATCAGCGCCACGCTGGATCTTGACGATCCTCGCTGGCTGCGCGAGGTGTCGCTGCACTATCTTGCCCGGAAGGAGCCAAAGACCGATTGGCTTGCGGAATTCTCCACGGTGCGTTCGATCCGCCGCTCGCGGCGTCTTGAAACGGGCCACGAACTCGATCAGGGGCGTCTTTTCCTCGCGCCATTTCTCTTCGATGAGCTGTTGCTGGTGCAATATCTGATCAGCCGGGCGCACCGGTCCGGGGGACTGACTCTCGAAGGCCGCTACACTCTTCCCGAACTCTTCGCCCGGCTCCGCAATTCAGGCTACCTGCGGTTCACCGGCGTCAATCAGCACAATCCGTCCGATGCTTTCGAGCAGTTGCTGACGCATCTCGGCGGAGGCGAAGCATCGCAGCGCTTCTATTACATCGTCGACCGGCGCGATCTTCTCGCTCGCATCAAAGCGTTGAAGGACATGCGCGTTCCCCGGGCCAAGAAGACTCGATCCTAAGCTGCCCGGCGTATACTGAAGGACATTATGAAAATCGCCATCGGCCTGCTTCTGGCCGCCAGCGCCGTTTTGGCGCAGACGATCGATTGGACCAGGCAGAAAGCCGAAACGCTTCGCTATTTTCGCGAACTCATCCAAATCGATACGCAGGAGCCGTCCGGAAACGAGACCAAGGCCGCCGAATATCTGAAGAAGGTCCTCGAAGCCGAGGGAATCCCCGCGAAGATGTTTGCCAAGGAACCGGCGCGCGCGAATCTGGTTGCCCGGATCAAAGGCAACGGATCGAAGAAGCCGCTGTTGATCCTCGCCCACACCGACGTCGTCGGGGTGCAGCGTGAAAAATGGCCGGTGGATCCGTTCGGAGCGGTTCTCAAGGACGGCTATGTCTGGGGCCGCGGGAGCTTGGACGACAAGCCCGTCCTGACCGCGAATCTCGTTGTGATGCTGCTGCTGAAACGAGCTCGCGTCGCGCTCGATCGCGATGTGATCTTTCTTGCCGAATCGGGGGAAGAAGCGGACCCAACAGGCGTCGGGATCAATTTCATGGTCAATCAGCACTTCGACGAGATCGATGCGGAATTCTCAATCACCGAGGGCGGCGGCGCGACCATCGAAAACGGAAAAGTCGTCACGATGAATCTGGGGACCGCGGAAAAAGTTCCCGCGCGCGTGCGGCTCGTCGCGGCCGGAACGTCGGGCCATGGCTCGGTCCCGCGCGAGGACAATGCGTTGATTCATCTGGGCGCGGCGGTGGAGAAGGTCGGCAAGTGGGAAACGCCGATGCGCCTGAATGACACGACGCGAACATATTTCGAAAAGCTCGCCACCATCAGCACGCCCGAGAAAGCAGCTCGCTATAACGCGCTGCTCAATCCGCAGACTGCCGCCGCGGCGCAGCGCTATCTGGCGGCGAATGAGCCTCAGCTTTACTCGATGCTCCGGACTTCTGTCGTGCCGACGATGATGAAAGCCGGTGTCGGCGCGAACGTGATCCCTTCGGAAGCCGAAGCGACGCTCGACATCCGTGCGCTCCCCGACGAAGACATCGCGAAATTCTACGCCGAGATGCAGAAAGTAATCGCCGATCCGGCGGTTAAAATTGTGCCGCTTCCCGCAACGCGTCCCGCTTCACCCGCCTCGCGCCTCGACACCGAAATGTATCGCGCGCTTGAGCGCGTCAGCAGGCGGATGTATCCCGGCGTTACGGTTCTGCCGAGCATGTCCACCGGAGCGAGCGACAAAGCGCAGCTTCGCGCCAAAGGCATTCAGTCTTATGGAATCGGTCCCGCGAATACGCGCGCCGACAGCACGAATTTCGGCGCTCACAGCGACGTCGAGCGATTGCCCGAAGCCTCGCTTTATCCCTTTGTCGAGTTCGTGTGGAACGTCGTGACCGAAGTCGCGGCCCACAAGTAGGGCGAGTCTCCTCGCCCCCGCTTAAAACGTGATGCGGCCCTGCAACACGATGAGGCGCGCGCCGCTCGAACTCGTGATCACGCCGAAGGTCGGGCTGTTGATGCTCAGGTTCGCCGTTGTAGGGTTCGCAAAAATCGGAGTGTTGGTCGCGTTCTGCGCGGTCGCGCCGATTTGAGCCGTGAAGCGCTCGTTGATCTTGATGCGCTTAATAACGTTAAGGTTCACGCTCTTCGCCCCGGGGCCGCGGACATAACCGAACGGGAGATTTCCTATGGTGCCCGGCTGCGAATTAACCAGAATCGGTTTCCCGTTGGCGTCGGCGATCGCGAGCAGCGTCGAAAAAGCCGCCACTGCCGGGTTGACGTTCGCGTTCGGATCCTTGATCTGCGTCAGTCCGCTGAAGATCGTCACATTTCTCCCGTTCTTGGAAACCGAAGCCGCCGGAAGAACACCCACCAGGTCCGGCCCGAAGCCGTACGACGTCCCGCCCGCGCCGCCCACGTTCGGAGTCGCGTTGAACGTGTTCTGTCCCGTAATCGCAAGCGGAGCGCCCGAATACAGGATCGCAACGGCGCCAATCTGCCAGCCCCCAATGAGCCGATCCAGGAATCCATTGGCATTACGTCCGATCAACTTGCCCTTGCCGAACGGAAGTTCGTACAAGCCATTCATTTTGAGCACGCTCTGGTAATCGAAGCTCAGCGGGCGCTTGTCGATGCTCTCGTTGCGCAGCGTGCGGAAGCTGTCGACCAGAACCGACGAATCGCCTTCGCTATCGCCCAATGCGTGCGACCAGACATAGCTGCCCTGCGCCGTGAAGCCCTTGGAGAACCGCTTGTTCACCTCGAGTTGCAGTGAGTTGTAGCTGGAGTTGCCGTAGTTGCCCACCAGGAACGTCGCCAGATACTGCGGATTCGCCACAATGAAATTCGCCGGTTTCCCGGCCGCGGCCAGAATCGCGCCTCCCGCTGTCGTACCGATCAGAGCCGCTAAGCCGCCCGGATTATTATTCGCAAAGTAAGACTGAACCGTCGCGCCGATCGTCTTCCCGCTCGCCACGCCGCTTGCGCCGAGCGGAGCGAGAAGCTGATCGAGCAGCGGCGAATCCCCGCCCGCCTCTACCGTCTTGAACCCCGCCAGGATGCCGTTTTCGAAGATATTAAATTCGTTGGTATTGATCGACCGCGCGAGTTTGCTGCCCTTGCTGCCGACATAGCCGAGATTCATCACGATCCCGCCCGGAAGCGCGCGCGAAATTGTGAAGTTGTAGTTCTGCGCGTACGGCGTGCGCAATCCTCGATCGAACGCGTACAACGTAAGCGAGTGCGACAAACCGCCGGTGAGCGGAATCGTCGACAGAGGCACTCCCGCGGGTGGAACCGGCAATGTTGCCGAGGAAAGACTGGTCGGGAACAGGCGATCGTCCTCGGAGAGCCCCGGCTCCAGACCGGCGTTGTTGTGCGTCAAGTAGATCGGGAGGCGCTGGTATCCGATTCCGTATCCCATGCGCACCGTCATTTTGTTCGGACCGCCGCTGAGCCATCTCCAAACGCCGGTCCCGGGCAGACCATAGGCCAGGCCGACGGCGGGAGCGAAGTTGTTTTTGTCCGGATTATAGATCGGGATATCGTTTGCTGTCCCGGGTCCGATAATCTGCACCTGCGTGAGCGACCCGTTCGTCACTCCGGGTTGGAATTCGCTTGCGAACGTCGTCCCCGAGATCCCGAACAGCGCCGCGCCTCCACCCACCGGCGCCACCATCTTGCCCTGTCCTTCGGTTGGAGGCGCATAGTATTCCCAACGGATGCCGAGATTCAGAGTAAGGTTCGGCGTGACTTTGAAATCGTCTTTGAAGAACCAGCTAAATTCGTTCTGATGCCATTCGCGATAGCGGGTCTCGCCGGGCAGGAACCTCGGATTCGCGCCGCCTGGCGAGTAATTTGTCTGGAATACGCCCTGCGTGCTGCCATTTCCGATTGAACCCGTCAGGTCGTACAGAATGTTCGTCGCAAGCGTGCCGTTCGCGCCGATCCCGGGGATCGCATTTCCGCTCGTGATCCCGGTCACCGGCAGTGCCGTGTTTGCGCCGAAGTATACGCGCGCCGTCGTGTTGTTCGCGTCGTAGCCTGAATCGGATATAAAGCGCAGTTCAACGCCGCCCTTGAACGAGTGCCGGCCCTTGATCCAGGTAAGATTGTCGCTCCACTGGTAAACCGGAGCGATATAGTTGCTCGGCTGCCCCGCGATCGGATTCGTGATACCGGAAGCAAACTGGGGAACGAATCCGAGCCCGCCGATTGTCGGCAGCAGCGCTTTGCGGTCGGCATCGGAACCCGTGAGCGCATTTTGCCCAAGCTCCCACGGCACCTGAACGATCGTGCGCGGACGGAAGGCTCCAAAACGAGCATCATTCAGCAGATTCGGCCGGAAGATGCTCGTTAGCGCGGCGCTGTACTGTGTCGTTTCCGTCGGGTCGGCCTGTCCGGGAATGCTCGGATACGGAGGCGCCGCCGCGACGTTGAAGCTGTGGTACGACTGGTGATTCAACGTAATCGTCGCGCGATGTTTTTCGTTGATGATGTGATCGATGCGGCCTTCGTAAAGTTCGAAGTTCACCGGCACAGGACGGTTCCATGTGAAGCCCGCCGTGTTCAGTCCGTCGCCGACCTGAAAATTGTTTGGCGCGGGCATGTAGCTCAGGATGTGCGCGATGTTGCCGGTCGGGTCGATGACTGAACGATTCGGGTCGCGTCCGAACAGACTCACGCTTTGCAGCGGACCCTGCGCCCCTGCCGGCTGAACCGGATTCCCGCTCGAATCGACCGTGGGTACCGCGGCCGTTGTGTTCCCGTTCTGAACCCCGGGGAAAAACCGGAAAATTCCCTGCTTGGCGGTCGGCGTCAGGACGATCGCTGTGTATGCCGCGTTGTTCCGCTGCTTGTACGGCTCCCAGATGCCGTTGAAGAACGTCCTGTTGCGCTTGACCGGCCCCCCCAATCGCACGCCGTAATTATTCTGCTTCAATTGGTCGCGCTTGGCCTTCTCATGACCGGCTGCGTCAACGCCCTGCGCATTGTTCGTGAATGTATTCGCGTTAAAAATGCCGTTGCGCACCTCCGAAAACGCCGCGCCGTGAAAATCGTTTCCGCCGCCGCGCGTCACCATCTGGACCTGGCCCGATCCCCTGCCATATTCCGCGTCCGCCGCCGACGTCACGACGCGAAATTCTTCCGCGCGATCGGTGCTCACCACGTTGCTGTAGAGATAAAACGATCCGCTCAACAGGTTGTTCTGCGCGTTAATCCCATCCATGGTGAAATTCACCGCGCCCGCCTGATTCCCATTCAGGTAGAAATTCGTAGAGGAACTCCCCTGCACGCCCGGCTGCGTGATCATCAGGTCGTAGGCGCTGCGTCCGGCAATCGGCAGATCCAGGAGCCTCTTGCCGTCCACCACGCTTCCAACCGAAGCGCTGGTCGCATTAACCTCCACCGCTTGCGCCTTTACCTCCACGGTTTCGCTGGTCTGGCCGAGTTCGAGAGCCAAATTCAGAGTCAACACGGAGCCGACACTCAATTCGACGTCGAACAGTACGGATTTGCGAAAGCCGCTTCTTTCCGCGGTAAATGTGTATTTCCCCGGCGGAAGCTGCGGCATCGTATAGACGCCGGCTTCATTTGTCGTCACCGGAACCGCCACTCCTGTGGCGGTGTTAAGAGCGGTCACCGTCGCATTGACCACATGCGCGCCGGTTGGATCGGTTACCGTACCCGATACCGCGGCATCGGTCTGCCCAAACGCCGCGCACGACCCCAGTAGCAACGAGGCAAGAAAAACAACCACACGGGTATTCTTCATTTGCAATCCCCTATCAACGTGGACACAGAAAATCTGGTTGAGTCTACTCTGGATATGCGTAGATGTCAACGCATATTTGCGGCACAGGTTGTTTAAAGGCAACTCGGGCGAGCTACTTGACTAATTCCGCGACCCTGCGCGAGGCCTCCGCGCGGCTCGCCGGATCTAATTCGGCCGGCCTCTCCAGCGCGAGTTCGAACTGCTCCCGAGCCTGCTCCCGCAGCCCTTCGGCGATCAGCATCAGCCCGTAGTTGTAATGTCCCAGCGCATATTCCGGATGTGCGCGAATCGCGCGCTCGAAATGCTCCCGCGCTTCCTCCGCTTTGTTCCCGCGATATAACAGGATCGCCAGATTCATGTGCGCTGCCGAATAATCCGGCTGGAGCCGGATGGCTTCGCGATACGCTCCCTCTCCGCGCTGGAAATCGCCGAGCTGCTGAACCAGGACTGTCGCGAGCGCATAGTGCGTCTCGGCTGCTTCCGGATCGAGTTCCAGCGATTCTTCGAGGTTTTTCACGGCCTCCACTGCGCGGTGCTGCTTGATCCGCACCTCGCCCAGGCGCCGCCGCGCCTCCGCTCCTTTTGCTTTGCCGAACGCGCCGGCTGCGCCCGTCAGATCTCCCGTCTGTTCGAGCGCGGCGCCCAGCCCGAGCATTGCCGCCAGTGATTCCGTTTTTTTCCCGGCAGCCTTCCGATAAAAAGGCAGCGCCTCCGCCGCCCGCCCGTCCTTCATCAAGGCGTCGCCCAATTCCACAAAGAATTCCGCTTTCGCCTGCGGATACTTTCGCAAAGCTGTCTTGAATTGCTCGATCCCGGATTTGAGATTGTTCCCCTCCCTTACCTGCGCCAGCGCCAGATAAAGCTCATTTTCCGGAGTCTTCTCGAATTTTTCCGGATCGTATGGCGTCACGCTGCCGTGATAAATAATCGCCGGCCCATGCGGCTCGGCAATATCCGCGAGGAGATCGCGATCCGGCTTCCTTCGCTGAATGTAGTGATCGGTCATCACCGCGTGCACGACGTCATCCGTTCGCCGCTTCGGCATGTGGCAGCTTGCACAATCGCGCTCGTCCGGATGATTGGCGGCGCGCGGGAGAGTCTTCTCATGACACCTGAGGCATGCGGCGTTGGCATCCCTCTTTTCACCATGCGGATCGTGACACGTGATGCACTGTAATTTCCCCGCGCTCTTTGAAAAACACGGCGATAATTTCAGCCGGTAAACGGAACTGACGATTTGAAAACGATCGAAATTCGTGTTGCCTGTGTCGAAGAACAAAACGGAATCGCTGAGCCGTTCTCCGGGGCGGAACGAAAACGCGCCCCGGTCATATTTGAAAATCGCGTGAGGCAAAGGAAAGCTCGACGTCTCGAAATGACACTGAGCACACACGTCCATCTGCCGCTCTGGCGCGAGTCTTGCCGGATTCACGATCGTTCCACTCACAGCCTTCCCGGCCCGCGCCAGTTTTACGTGCTGTTCACCAGGACCATGACACCGCTGGCAATCAATGCCTTCCGGAAGCTCGCCTTTAAAAACCGGCTCCGCGCGCATTTGATCCTGTCCCGCCGGAATCTCCGGATAGGAATTATGGCAGGACATGCACTCGTAGCTGATCGTGCGCCTCGAATTCGGCTGATCCGGTGTATCATAGCCGGGATTCATCGCCCAGGTTCCGCCGCGCTCCGAATACCAGGCGAGGGGTAATTGCTGAAGCAAGCCCGATGGCGTGCGATGCAAAAACGTCCGGACATGATTGCCCGACCCGATCACAAAATCGATCGATTTTTCATCTACATTGATCGCGTGCCCGTTCGCGTCAACCTGCCATCGTTTCTGGAAGGACCGCCCGCCGCGCGAAATCATCGCGAAATGCGTGTCCGAAGCCGCGTGGAAAAAATCCTCAACCTCTCCGGTAACCCCGGCGCGGGAAAATGCACGGGCCATCGCCGTTCGCGCATATGTCTGCGCGATCTTCGCGTGACATTCCGCGCACACCCGCGAATCGACGTAGCCGGAGTCCCCTGCCGCGCAAAATCCCCCCAGGAACGCCGCAGCCAGCGCGATTTTCACCAGCACATCGTAGCACGCGCGCTCACCGCCTTCCCCCGCCTCAGGCGCGACAGTAACGGAGCGCGTCGCGTCGGGGCCGGGTTAGGCGCCGTGTGTTGCCGCTCGTGAAAGATCGATCCGCATCGCCTCGATCGCCGCCACCAGTCCCGAAACGTCGATCCTCGGCGTTCCCGGCAGAATCAGCTTCATTTCCACCACGAAAAGCGACCGCCAGAAAATGATCTGCTGCCGCACCAGGATCCCCACCAGATTCGCCCCTTCCGCCGGCGATTCTGCGATCACCGCCCGTGCCGCCCGATGAATGCGATGAAAATCGTTCGACAGTTCGGATAAATACATCCGGAAGACGCGGCGGCGATTCTTGCGAAAACGCTTCCCGATCTCCGGACGGTATCCCGGCTGGCCGGCCAGAAACTCCATCTCCTCGGCGGCGAGCAGCCGCCGCATCGGCTCATAACGGGCCAGGTTGAAATTCAAAGAATCCGTGTCGCTGGGACCAACGGATTTCGCACGGTACCGGAGCAGGCGAACCGTGACCAACGCCAATATCGAGACGGCAACCAGCAGAAGACCAGACAGCGCCGTGATGTATCCCACGGCCGCAGGCGGATTCATACCACATCACCTCGGACTGTAAAATCGTGCCCTATAATATCGAATATTTTGCATAAATGCAAACGGAATATCCCGTATTCTCGCGCATCACGGCTTCATCTTCGCGAGTAGCGCATCAGTTTTGCGTTAATCGCATCCAACTGCCCCACCAGACGAGCCGCCTCCGCGGGACGCCACCGGTGTCCCACAACCGTGGTAATCTCTTCCCCTTTAGGCGAGAGACAGGTCAGCCATACTGTCAGGCACGCGATTGCCGCCGTCGCAATGCCATATTCGATGCTTCGGTTGTGCTGCGGCGCCAGATTCCGGAACAGCAATCCGGCCGATCGCGACAAAAAATAAATCAAAAACCCGCATATATATAAGACACCGTTGCGCTTCAGGCGCACCGGAAACCACATGATAAAAAGGCCGATCATCGCCAGAAGCACCAGCATCCACAGATCCATGCTGCGCTCGAATGTGTTGAAACGATGCACAACCTGAGATCGCCCCGCAGGAATCGCCCGGTCAACCGAAATCGCCAGCGCCGAGATCAGCGCGGCGCAAACCAGCGCATACCCCGCCATACTGCGCCCGAATTTCGCCAGCGCAGGGTGTTTCGCGAGCGCATGCTGATAAATCTCCAGTACTACGAAGAATCCTAGAACGACTTTCGCGATCTGCCCGGCGAAATAAATCTCCCCGTAAACACGACCGTTCGATTGAAAAATCAGTGCAGGCGTGGTTTCGATGGCGTCCGCGGCCAAATAAGCAAAGAAAAACCGGTAAACGCGATACAACCCGTTGCGGAAAAGATTTGCAATCAGTGCCGACTCGATCGCCAAATCCAGATACGAGATCCAGTAAACCCACAGGCCGCCCATAAATCACGCGTCAACGAGAGTCTAGCACTGCCTGCCCCTGTGACGCGAGAGCACAGCTCGCGGGGTTGCCTGGGCCGGCCCGGCCGCCGCCCGGCGCCCCGCGAGATCTTGCAGGAATACGGAACTACTGCGAGCACGGCCAGCAGCGCGGCTCCGGCAGCTCGCGAACCGGCGTCGAGGCCGTCGCGAAGACTGAGAAGAGAAGAGCTGAAAGAACAAAAAGTCGCTTGGACATGGTCTTGAATTCTCCTGGTTTGGTTTGGACTAAGGAACTTGGATACCACCGCAGCATATGCTGGTTTAGCCGGTTCCTTTCGGATTTAAAGGATGTTTTCGGAAATCAGAACAAGTCTGCCGATTGGCAGCGTTTGCGGCGTGGCGTAGAATGTTTACAACCAGATGCCGAGGGTCAGAAAAGGCGCCCTTGAACGGAGTGCGGCCGGCGATCTCTGGAAGCGTACGCTTTCCCAAATCCCCACCGTCTACGGCCGCCTGGCCTACCTGGCTTCTCTAAGAGACCCCAATTCAGGAATTTACCGACACCACGGCCTCGCCGCCATGTTCGGCCGCGATGAGAGCAGCCGCGCCCTCCGTGAAAGCCACGAACAGATTTTCCTGGAATGGATTGCCCTGTCTATGCGAGAGAAAAGATTGGATTTAGGCCGTCACTTCGCAGGACTCGAAGACCCCATGAATGTGGTCGTAGACCATCTGCTGGCCTCGGGCATCTATCGTTCCCAATCGCCGGCTTCGGCGCGCGCAATGGAACACGCTCTTTTCTGCACAGATTTTGAGATTCTGCTCGAGACGATCAGGAACGGTTTGGGCGAAGCCCCAGAGTCATCGCAACGTGCGTGACTTGTCCAATTACTTCGATTTCTTCAGGATAAGCGAAAGATTCCGGCTCCCGAAACGATATCGGATGCGGATGCAGCGTGAGCTGGCCGTCTCGTAAAGAGCACCAGCAGCATGAATATCCCTCCCGGTGCTCTAAGAAATAAATAGGCCGGTCGTGCTCCGATGTCCATCCTGAACTCGCAATCCGGCGCTTCGTTTCGTCCACCACCACCAGTGACCCCGGAGGGATTAAAGGATACATGGACCAGTCCTCGGTGCCGACCAGTCCATAGCGATTATTCCTTAAATCCACACGATTCAAGAGCATGAGAGGAAGCGTTCCCCATCGCTGGATCAGTCTGCTGAGAAAGACGGTCTTGCTGATATCCAGCCCCGGATCAAGCGCCAGCGGAGCCTGAATCTCCCCGTCCTCGGGTTGGAACCCCACTGCGTGGGTCCGTGTGTGCTGAATTACGTCCGAGTCCGCGGGCAGATCCGACAACGAAACCTTGTACCAGGACAGAACCTCCGCCATGTCCAGCCGGTAGATGGCGCACAATGAGTACAGGCGGTAGAAGGAGGGGATCGTTCCTTTATTTTCAATATCCGCCAGCCGGCTAAGAGCTACGGTGAACTCGTCGTTGGCGTGACGGGCGGCGATCCGCGCGCTGGCCTCTTCGACATCACGAAATTTGAGGCGCAGCCGTTCCCTCACTCGCTTGAGTTTTTGGCCTGCTTCCTCCATGATAGAGGTTCGGGGCGTCCCATCTTTGAGATGCGTGGGATTCAAACATACGCTCCGTAAATCGTTGTCTCAGTGCATTATAGCTTTGCTGTTTCAGCGTCGGCAAGACGCAATTTTCGATTCTGTTCTGAATTCAGAACAAGAAAAACTACTGGCGTCGTTTTCGGATCAGGACTCCGTTAACCGCCCATAAACGGAGGTTGGTTGCGTATTATCGTCGGCGTTACCGGCGCGAGCGGATCGATTTACGGATGGCGATTGCTGGAAAAACTTCGCCAAAGATCGGGAATTGAATTGCATCTAATCCTGTCCCGATCCGGCGAAAGAACAGCGCACCTTGAACTTGGCAAATCCGCCGCCGATTTCCGGAGTCTCGCCGATTGCTGGTACCCTGTCGAAGATATCGGCTGCCGTCTGGCCAGCGGATCGTTTCCCACCGACGCGATGATGATCGCTCCATGCTCGATCAATACCATGTCCTCCATCGCGGCTGGAATCAGCTCAAATCTGATGATCCGCGCGGCTGACGTGACTCTGAAAGAACGTCGGCGGCTGGTGCTTATGGTTCGCGAATCCCCACTGCACCTGGGACACCTCCGGTCGATGACGTCGCTCGCCGAGATGGGAGCCATCATTGCTCCTCCCGTGCCTGGTTTCTATCACAACCCGAAGACCGTCGCCGATATCGTGGAGCACAGCGTGGATCGCGTGCTCGACCTCATCGGCATCCCGTCACCTGACGCGAGCAGGTGGGATGGACCACAAAAGTGAAGGTCGCATTTCAGGGAGAATTGGGCGCCTTCAGCCAGCAGGCGATCCGGCAGCTTCTCGGGCCGCGCGCCAAACCGTCGCCAAGGCAGCGCTTCGACCAGGCATTCGCGGCGCTTCGCGCGGGCGAAGTCCAGGCCGCCGTGCTGCCGATCGAAAACACGCTCGCCGGTTCCGTTCACGAAAACTACGACCTGCTGCTGAAATACGATTTCGAAATCACCGGCGAAACGAACGTCCGAATCGTTCATCACCTGATTGCGCCCCCGGGCGTACGATTCCAATCGATCCGGCAGGTGTACTCGCACCCCGTTGCGCTGAATCAATGCCTGGACTTCTTCGCGCGCCACAAACGCATCGAACGCGTGTCTCACTACGATACCGCCGGCAGCGTCAAAATGATCATGGAGGAACGCCCTGACGGCGCCGCCGCCATCGCCTCCGAACTTGCCGCCAGAATCTACGGCGCAAAAATTCTGAAACGCGAGATCGAAGACGACCGCCGGAATTTTACCCGATTTTTCCTTCTCGAACCCGCCGGCTCAAAGCCGCGCGGCCGGGGCAGGGATTGGAAAACGTCGCTCGTCTTTTCGACGCGCAATCAGCCCGGATCGCTCTATCGGGCCCTCAGCGCGCTTGCGCTGCGCGACCTGAACCTCGTCAAGATCGAATCGCGCCCGCGCCGGGGCAAGCCATGGGAGTACATGTTCTACCTCGACCTGCTTGGCCATCGCGACGAAAAAAACGTCCGCAACGCGCTCGGACACCTGAGCGAGCTCGCTGATTTTTTGCGCGTCCTGGGAAGCTATCACTCGATCGGCGCGGGCTAGGATTTTCGCGTCACGGCCTTCAGCGCCGTGTGTGTTGGTGAAAACGACGCGACCTTCACATCCACCAGCCCGCTCGCCCGGATTGCAGCAATTACGTCGCCTTCCCTGATTTCGCGAATGCCTTTGGGATACACGATCCACAGCGAGCCTTCGCTCCCGATGATTGCCCCGAGTTCGTTCAATCGATCGAGCGCCGGTTTCTTCTCCGCTCCGTAGAGAATCAGATTCGCCTTCGCATCGATGCTCGCCCCGCGCTCCACGATTTCCTTCACCAGCGTCTCATCCTCCAGATTGATCAGCGCCACCCGCATCCCCGCCTTCACGCCGAGTTTATCGAGCCTCGCCGGCGGATTCAGGATCTTCTTCGCCCATTTTTCCGCCGCGCTTCCGAGCTGCAATGCAAGCGCTCCTTCAGGCGACTTGATCTCGAGCCAGCCGCCGCGAGGCTTCACCGATTTCATTGCCGCAAACGGAACCTTCACACGAAAATCCCCGCGAAACAGAACGTAGTCTGTTTCGAGCAGTGCCTTTCCTTGCGAGGTCTGCTTGGCGAACTTCGCCGTGCAAAGAATCTCCTGCCCCATATCAGTCCTCGATCCTCACCGGCTCGCCGAGCTGTTTGCCGATCTGCGTAAGCCGCTTGTCGATGGTCGCGGTGTGCCCCATGACGAAGCGCGACACGAAGCGGAACAGCGGATTGTAAACCTCGCCGTTTTCCGTAATTCGCAGCGTGCAGCCGGAGGCGCCGGGAGAAATGTCGTAGGTCCAACTGCCTCCGTAGGGCAGATTTTTGTCGGCGATCCGCGTCACCAGCCGCCGCGGCGGCGCCGATTCCGTCACTTGATAATTCACGTTGTCTTCGCGAAACGTTTTTTCCCGGGCGATCAAACCCCAGATCGTCTCGGCGGACTTTTGAAAGCGAGCCTGCCGCGAGGCGGCGTGGGCCACCGGCAGCATTGCGCCGAGCGCCGCGGCGGCCGCGATGACAAACGCGATTCCAATCAGCCCCATCCAGATCCATTTCATACGTGCGCCTTCTCCGTTCGAGCCGCTATCGACTGATCCGCCGCATGCGCGAGCAATTCGAGCCCGCGCAGGGCAACCTTCCTGTCTGCCGGCCGCAGGCGCCCCAGCAACTCGCGCACCCGGTCCGCGTCCAGCACCGTCATCTGATCGCGTAATCTCGCGCCAGCGCGCGTGATGCGCAATGCGACGCGCCGGCCATCGCGCGGATCCGCTCCCCGCTTCACGTATCCGCCGCGGGCGAGCCGGTCAACGGTCAACGACATCGTCGATGGCGTCACGCCCATGTGGCGCGCGAGATCGTTGAGTCCGGTTGGTTCGATCTCGTCCAGATGATCGAGTATGCTCGCCTGATGCGCGCTGATGGTGCGCTTCGACCTGGCGTCGCGGATGTGACGGGTGTGACAGGCGAAGAAGATCCGGGGATAGAACTTCATCACCTGGCGGACGGGATCCATTGGACGGATCTTACCGCAGGTAATTTGATACGTCAAATCAAATTGCGCCCTCGTTTCTCCGGCTTTTCGGGCGGCAACCGTCTGGTTATAGATAGCTTCGCAGGAGCGTCACCGCCCGCCGGATATCCTCGAGCCGCTGCCGTTGATCGGAAATTTCGCGCTCCACGTTCACCGTCCCGCCATATCCGTGCCGCTTCAGCGCCTCGATGAACCGCGGAATTCCGACCGCGCCTTCGCCCAGTGGACGTTCCATTCCCAGCGCGCCCGGAATCGCGCGCGGAGGCCAATCGCCATCTTTCGCATGCGCCGACACCACGTGCGGCGCGAGCAGTTCCAGCGCCTCGATCGGATCGCCGGTGCCGTAAAGGACCATATTCGCCGGGTCGAAGTTGATCTTCAGATTGCCGCGGCCGGTGTCGTTGATGAAACGCAGCAGTACGTCCGCCGGCTCCTGCCCGGTTTCGAGCGCGAATGTCTGCCCCTGCGACGCGGCGTGATCGCAGATGCGCCGGACGATATCGCGAACCGCGATGTAGTCGCCGTCGGAGCGGTCGTCCGGGACGAATCCGATGTGGCATGCGATGCCTTCAACACCGAGCGACGCCGCAAAATCGCTCACCTCTCGCGTCCTGCGCTCGCGTTCGGCGCGTGTGGACGAGGGAATGAATCCCACGGTTTTCTGCACCGCCGGGATATCGGCGTAGTCCTCGCCTTCATAGGCGCAAACCACGGTCGCGACGCGGAACTGTTCGCGCGCCATTGCGTCCTTCCATTTCTTCGAAAACTCCGGCGTCAGCCCGGCCGATCCGCGAATTCCCAACTGCCCGCATGAGACGCCCAGCGATTTGATCTCCGCCAGATCATCGCGCCCCGCCCAGAACATCACTCCGATTTCCATGAGATTTCCTCCCCGTTGCGTTTGCGCGACTCGACGACAGCCTGTGCGAGCCGCACAGCCTCGGCCGATTCCTCCGGCCGGCACAACTCAGGTATGCGCCCCAGGCGGGCGCACTTCGCAAAATAAGCGATCTCGGCCGCGTAGCCGTCGGCTTTTGCCAGTTGCATATCCGCGGTTACGCCGCCGCGGGTGATTCGTGGCGGATGTTCGTTGAAGTTGAACTCGATCGAAAAGTCCCCGCCCGTAACACGATACTTCATTGTGATCGGGAACTTGCCCGGATGCCATCCACCCGTGACGTCGACGACGCGCCCGCCGGCGTAAAACAACCGCGCCGAAACGATATCGGCATCGCCTTCCACGCGCCCCGTCGCTGTCACCGCATTCGGGGCGCCGAACAACCGCAGGACAAAATCCAGATCATGAATCAACAGATCGAGCACCGCGCCCCCGCTGCGCGAGGAATCCTTTTGCCATGCCGCCCACGCCGGCCGCGCGCAGCGCCGCCGGAATGTCGCCGAACGAATCTCGCCCGGATCTTTCACGGCGTCGAGCAAAACGCGGTAAGCGGGAAAAAATCGCAGTACCTGCCCGGCCATGAGCACCCGCCCCGCGCGCCGCGCCTCGCCGATCATCCGCTGGCACGCGGCGGCGGTCAGAGCCATGGGCTTCTCGACCAGCACGTGCTTTCCCGCGCGCAACGCTTCGATGGCCATCGACTCGTGCAAGTCGGTGGGAACGCATAAGTCGAATGCATCAATCTCCGGGAGCGCAAGCGCCGCGGTGAAATCGCGGTATTTTTTGACGCGGGAAAAATCGAAAATTTCCCCTCCGCCCCCGAGATTCCCGCCGCTGCCCCTCAAATCGCCCGAAAGCTTCGCCTCATCCCTGCTGACCACGGCTGCCAGACGTACTGCGGGAATCGATTTCAGCGCATTGATATGAACCCCGCCCATGAATCCGAGCCCGACCACCGCGAGACGCATCACCTGCATCATACGATGCCAGCGCGCATTTCATCCGCGTGAACCGGCGGGCTTACACGGGCGGCGGGCGGCCATGCGTCTTTCTTCCCTTCTCCGCTATCCTGACTTGTTAACGATGCAAAGCTTCGACATGATCGTCCTCGGGTCCGGCCCGGCCGGACAACGCGCCGCGATTCAGGCGGCGAAATCCGGAAAGCACGTCGCCGTCGTCGAGAAAGCGCACTGCGTGGGCGGTGTTTGCGTCAACACTGGAACGATTCCCAGCAAGACCATGCGCGAGGCCGTGCTGCACCTGTCGGGATATCAGTACCAGAACATCTACGGCGTGAATTATCGCGTGAAGGAAAAGATCGGCATGAGCGATCTCGCCTTCCGCGTGCAGCACGTGATCAAAACGGAAATTGATGTCACGGTCGCCCAGCTATCGCGCAACAACATCGAAGTCATGTTCGGCCAGGCCAGCTTCGTCGACCCTCACACGATCCGCGTCACCCAGCCGCAGAGTTTTTTCGATTGCCGGGCGGAGAATATCGTCATCGCGACGGGAACCAAGCCTGCCGCTTCGTCAAAGGTGCCGGTCAACGGACGCAATATCGTCAATAGCGACCAGGTCCTGTCGATGTGTGAGATTCCGAAGTCTCTGATCGTGGTCGGCGGCGGCGTGATCGGAGTCGAGTACACCTGCATGTTCGCCACGCTGGGCGTGCGCGTGATCCTCGTGGAGAAGCGTCCGCGGCTGCTCGAGTTTGCCGACTCTGAGATCGTCGAAGCGCTGTCCTATCATCTGCGCGATCATCGCGTGACCATGCGCTTGAACGAAGAAGTCTCTAGCGTGGAGGAAACCGCCGAAAATGGCGTGGTCGCCAATCTTGAGAGCAGGAAAAAAATTGCCGGAGACTCGCTGCTCTACGCGGTCGGGCGCCAGGGAAACGTTGACGAGCTGAACCTCCCCGCTGCCGGAATCGAGGCGGATAATCGCGGCCGCATCCCGGTGGATGCGGAGTACCGGACCAAGGTCCCCCATATTTTCGCCGTCGGCGATGTCATCGGATTTCCAAGCCTCGCTTCGGTCTCCATGGAGCAGGGCCGCATCGCCGCCGCGCACGCTTTCAACAAGCCCGTTCATTCAAACCCCGCGGCGTATCCTTACGGGATTTATACGATCCCTGAGATTTCGTTCATCGGCAAGACCGAGGAGCAGCTCACCGATGAGGATGTTCCTTATGAAGTGGGCGTGGCTTACTACCGTGAGATCGCGCGCGGGCAGATCCGCGGCGATACGACGGGCCGCTTGAAGTTGATCTTCCATCGCGAAACAAAGGAGCTGCTGGGGGTCCACATCATCGGCGAAGGCGCAAGCGAATTGCTTCACATCGGACAGGCCGTGCTGATTCTCAAGGGCACGGTCGAGTATTTCGTCGACACGGTTTTCAACTATCCGACACTCGCCGAATGCTACAAGGCCGCGGCGTTCAACGGCCTGAACAAGCTCTCGCGGTTCTAATCTTTATATGATTGGGGGGATCCCATGCCTCGAAGCATCGGCGTTGTCGTCACCGAACACATCGCGCTCGGCGTCGTAGATGAGAATCACGTCGCTGGAGCCGTTGCTCGTTATCCCGCCGAAGGGAGCGGCGCCGATCAGATTCGTGCGATGCCGGCGGACGAACTGATCCGCGTCCAGGCGGACGAGATCAAAGCTCTTGCTGAAGGTGACCAGATCGACGTGATCGGGCTCGCGTTTCCGGGTATCGTGCGCGCAGGCGTGATCGAGGATTCGCCCAATCTGCATCAGCTCAAAGGATTCTCCGTCGTCTCGGCCATGCGCGAAGCTCTCGCCGCCCGCGGGATTCACGCGCGGATTGCCGCATTCAACGATGCGGACGTGGTCGCGTCGGGAATCGCCGCGCGGCACGGGAAGCTCGATCAGCAGGTTCGCGTCTGGACCCTTGGCAACGGGATCGGGTTTGGCCGCTACCCCGTCATGGAGGGAATTTGGGAAGGCGGCCACATCGTTGTTTCGCTCGACCCGAACGAGCGTTTCTGCGGATGCGGCGGAATCGGGCATCTGGAAAGCATCATGGGCCATCGCGCGATGCGGCTCCGGTTTCTCGATATGGAACCCGATGAGGTTTTCGCCGCGGCCAGAACGGGCGATCCTCGCTGCGCCGAATTCGTGATGCTCTGGCACCGGGCGCTGGCGGCGGCCACCGCCTCCAGCATTCACATGAGCGGTCCTGGCAAGTTTTACATCACCGGACCAAACGCAAAATTTGCCAACCTGGCGCTGCTGAACCGTTGCGTTCAGGAGATGGTGAAGATGAGCCCTTTGCAGGGCTATGTCTTTGAAATTATTCCGAAAATTGAAGAAATCGCCCTCATCGGAGCGGTTGTTAACGTTCGCCGGTCCGCCTGAAACGGCGTTTTACTCCTACGCTGGTCAGTAATTCACCGTACCCAACGTTCGGGCTATATTCGATGCGATCAAAGTTCGCTATAATCGGGGTGTCCGTTACATGACACTGCCATTCAGGAGATCTCGGTGAAGCGTACTGGCTCCGACGATTCGTTGCGTTGTTCGTTCTGTGCCAAAAGTCAGGATGTCGTAGGCAAACTGATTTCCTCTCCTTCGGATTACCCTCGCGCTTATATTTGCGACGAGTGTATCGCCGTCTGCAATTCGATTCTTGAGGACGACCGGCACGAACAGCAGTACGGGACTCCGCATAAGCTCCCCAAACCACTGGAATTGAAGGAGTACCTGGATCAGTATGTGATCGGACAGGATGCCACCAAAAAGAAGCTGGCGGTTGCCGTCTACAACCATTATAAGCGCATCCAAATGAACAAGCAGCGGGCGGGCGAGGTAGAGCTGTCCAAGTCCAACATCCTGCTGATCGGGCCGACCGGAACCGGCAAGACTTTGCTGGCGCAGACCTTAGCGCGAATCCTCGACGTTCCGTTCGCGATCGTCGATGCAACGACGCTGACCGAGGCCGGCTACGTCGGAGAGGACGTCGAAAACATCATCCTTCGCCTGCTCCAGAATGCAGATTGGGATGTCCAGCGCTGCCAGCAGGGAATTATTTACATAGATGAGATCGACAAGATCGGCCGTAAGGACGAGAATCCGTCGATTACCCGAGACGTCTCAGGCGAGGGTGTCCAGCAGGCGCTTTTGAAGATTTTGGAAGGTACTGTTGCGAATGTTCCGCCACAGGGTGGGCGTAAACATCCGCATCAGGAATTCACTCCGGTCGACACCACCAACATTCTCTTTATCTGCGGCGGAGCCTTTATTGGATTGGAGAAAACGATCGCGCGCCGCGTTGGCACGCGCACCATTGGATTCTCGAATCCCGAGGAAGCGGCCGCTGCGACCACGCGGCGCGCGGGTAGTTCGGGCCGTCGCGACGTCACCATGCTCGAACAGTGCCAGCCCGTTGATTTGATCAAGGCCGGCTTCATCCCCGAATTCATCGGACGCCTTCCGGTGGTTGCCGTGCTTGAGGATTTGAGCAAGGAAGCCCTGGTGCAGATCCTGACCAAGCCGAAGAACGCGATCATCCGGCAGTATCAAAAACTTTTTGAATTCGAGAATGTTAGACTGAAATTTAGCGACGACGCCCTGGAGGCGATCGCGCAGCTCGCCATGGAGCGCAAGGTGGGTGCTCGGGGCTTGCGCATGATTCTGGAAGATCTGATGCTGGACCTGATGTATTACCTGCCGTCATATAAGAAGGTCCGCGAGTTCCTCGTCACCAAGGAAATGGTGATGACGCAGAAGATCAACATGGCCTTGCTCGAAAAGGCGGGGTAGGCCTTGCCTCGCAGGGGCCTGATAGTCTAAAAAGGAGTCAGAAGTCAGGAGTCAGGAGCCAGAATACGGATGCCGTGCATTCTGAATTCTGACTGCTGACTCCTGATTCCTTCCGAAATGCTTACTTCCAAAGAGAAATCAGACACCCGGCGGCTTCCAATGATGCCGATCAGGGAAGTGGTCATCTTCCCCCACATGATGACGCCGTTCCTGGTGGGACGGGAATCGAGCGTGCGCGCCATTGAAGAAGCGCTCGCGGGGGATAAGAAAATTTTTCTCGCCACGCAGCATGATGCCAGCGTGGACGATCCGCGGCCGGATGAGATTTATGCCGTGGGAACGGTCGCAAACATCGTCCAGAGCCTGAAGCAGGCCGATGGGAATCTGAAGGTGCTGGTCGAAGGGGTCGAACGCGGGAAGATTCTCTCCGTCAACGAAGACGAAGGGTATTTTAAGGCCTCGATCAAAACTTTCAGCTACAAGATCGAGACCGGTCCGCAGTTGGACGCGCTGACATCGCGGGCGACTTCGTTGTTTGAGCAATATGTAAAGCTCAGCCAGAACGTGAACTACGACACGATGGTGGCGGCGATCCGTGGCGATGATCCCGGAAAACTGGCGGATACAATCGGCGCGAATATCCAGCTCGCTACGGAAGAAAAGCAGGAGCTTTTAGAGATCTTCGATCCGATAGACCGCCTGACTCGCGTCGCCGAGATGCTCGATATCGAGATCGAGAAGCTCAACGTCGATCGCACGATTCAGGGCCGCGTGAAGCGCCAGATGGAAAAGGCGCAAAAAGAGTATTACCTCAACGAGAAGATCAAGGCGATCCAGAAGGAGCTGGGCCGCGGCGAAAAGAGCGAATTCGATGAACTGAAGAAGAAAATCGAAACCGCGGGCATGACCAAGGACGCGTTCGAAAAGGCGATGGCCGAATTGAAGCGCCTGGAAAACATGCCTCCGATGTCGGCCGAGTCGACGGTTTCGCGCAACTACCTCGACTGGCTGCTCGCTGTGCCGTGGAAGAAGAAGTCGAAGGAGATTCGCGACCTTCCGTTCGCGCAGACGGTGCTCGAAAGCGATCACTACGGGCTGGAGAAGATCAAGGAACGCATTCTGGAATTTCTCGCGGTTCGCCGGCTGGTGAAAGACCCGAAAGGATCAATCCTGTGCTTTGTCGGGCCTCCCGGAGTTGGAAAAACCTCCCTGGGGATGTCGATCGCCAAGGCGACCGGACGCAAATTCGTGCGGTTGTCGCTCGGCGGCGTTCGGGACGAAGCAGAAATTCGCGGACATCGCCGGACATACATCGGCGCCCTGCCGGGCCAGATTCTTCAGATGATGAAGAAAGCCGGCGTTCGGAATCCGGTGTTCATGCTGGACGAAATCGACAAGATGTCCACGGATTTCCGCGGCGATCCGTCGGCGGCGCTGCTTGAAGTGCTCGATCCGGAACAGAATTTCATGTTCATGGATCACTATCTGGACGTGGAGTACGATCTTTCGCAGGTCTTTTTCATCGCGACCGCGAACGTGCTGCACACGATTCCGCCGGCGCTCCAGGATCGCATGGAGGTGATCCGGCTTTCGGGCTACACCGAACTCGAAAAGATGGAGATCGCCAAGCGGTTTCTGGTTCCGAAGCAGGAAAAGGAAGCCGGGCTTGGTGAAAAGGAGATCCAGTTCCTGGACGAAGGCATCGCGGAGTTGATGCAGCACTACACCCGCGAAGCGGGGGTCCGGAATCTTGAGCGGGAGATTGGAAATGTGTGCCGCAAGATCGCTCGCGGGGTGGTCAATGCGCAATCGGCAAAGAAGAAGGACGCGCCTGAAAAAGCGGTGATTTCGGCGAGCAAGGTGAACGAACTGCTCGGGCCGCAGAGGTTCCGCGAGCAGCAGACAGACAAGAAGAACGAAGTCGGGGCTACGGTCGGCTTGGCCTGGACCGAGGTGGGCGGATCCATCCTGACGACTGAAGCCGCCATCATGGAAGGCCGCGGGAAGCTCACGACGACTGGAAAACTCGGGGATGTGATGCAGGAATCGGCGCAGGCGGCGATGAGCTATATCCGCAGCCGGTCCCATTTGATGGGCCTGCCCCGCGATTTTTATCGCCACATCGATATTCACCTGCATGTGCCCGAGGGAGCGATTCCGAAGGATGGCCCGTCGGCCGGAATCACAATCGCGACGAGCATTTGCAGCGCGCTGACCAGCATCCCGGTTCGCGCTGATCTCGCAATGACCGGCGAGATCACGGTTCGCGGGCGGGTTCTTCCCATTGGAGGACTCAAGGAAAAGCTGCTGGCGGCTCATCGGCAGGGGATTCGCGAGGTCGTGCTGCCGGCGGACAACGAAAAAGATCTACCGGACATTCCCGAGAACATCCGGAAGGAAATGAAGCTGCATTTCGTCAATTCGATGGATGAAGTGTTGAAGCTGGCGCTGGAACGCGAGTTGGAAATGGCGCCGCTTGCAGGAATGCTGACCGCGGCCGAGATTGTGGCGCGGTCGAGAGAAGAAAAGGTAACGCACTAGGAAAGAGGAGTCAGAATTCAGGAGTCAGGAGGCAGAATGAAAATCTGGGCTTCCCGTGATCTTGAGTTCTGATTCCGGACGGCTGGCTCCTTTATGGCTGCGGCGCGGTTTATAATAAGTGCAGCCAGGCCGGAGCAGTTTCCGCCGGAGGGTCCCGGGGACGTGGTCGAGGTCGCGTTTCTGGGCCGCAGCAATGTCGGTAAATCCAGCCTGCTGAATGCGCTGGTGGGTGCCGGCGGGCTTGGGAACAAAGGACTGGCATTCACGAGTTCCCGGCCGGGTTGTACGCAGTTCATCAATTTCTACCAGGTGGACGGTGGGTTCCGGTTCGTGGACCTGCCCGGGTATGGATTCGCAAAAGTTCCCCAGGAAAAAACGAAAGAGTGGAAGGCTCTCATCGAGCGGTACCTGAGCGAACGGGGAGCACTGCAACTGTGCGTGATCCTTTTGGATGCGCGGCGCGGTTGGATGGAAAAAGATATCGAGCTTCGGGACTGGCTCGAACACGCGAGGCGGCCGTATGTTGTCGTCGCGACGAAAGTGGACAAGTTGAAGTCCCAAAAAGAAAGGCATCAGAGCCTGAGGGCTCTTCGTGAAGGATATTCCGGAGAGATTCTCGAATGCTCGGCCGTTACCGGCCGGGGAGTGAGGGAAATTTGGCAAGCGATCTCGAAAATCAAGACCAGGGAGTGACTGCGGAAGCTACCGCTGAGCTACCCAAAGAAGCAGTGAAGACGGAGGGCAAGCCGGAGACTGCCCATCGGACAAGAACCGATGGCCGCTCGGCGCGCGGGGAGAAGAATTCCGACGCCAAGTCGGCGGCCGCGGAAACGAAGACGGAAGCTCCAAGGATGGAACCCGCCAAGACTGAGCCGGGCAAGACTGAGCCGGCTAAGACCGAGACGCCCAGGGCGGAAGCCGCAAAATCGGAACAGCCGAAGGCCGAGACGCCTAAGGGAGAAATCGTCAAAAGCGACCCCGTCAAGAATGAATCCGTGAAGGTTGAAGAGTCGAAGCCGTCGGAAGCGAAGCCGGAAGGCGAAGCGGCCGGAGGACCGCCGCAGCCTGCGGGCCGGTTGTTCGATTCCAAGCGCCGCCTTTCGCAAGGCAATCAGGGCCGCAACGGGGGTACGGCGCTCGATCTGGTCGAACTGAAGGACATGAGCATTCAGAAGCTCAACCAGATTGCGAAAGATCTCGGCGTTCAGGGCTTTGCCGGATTGCGCAAGCAGGAGTTGATCTTCAAAATCCTGCAAGTTCAGGCTGAAAAGAGCGGCTTGATCTTCTCCGAAGGCGTGCTGGAGTGCCTGCCCGATGGCTTCGGGTTCCTGCGCGCGCCGGAATACAACTACCTGCCGGGTCCGGACGACGTGTATGTTTCGCCGTCGCAGATCCGGCGGTTCGACCTTCGCACGGGCGATACCGTGAGCGGACAGATTCGCCCGCCGAAGGAAGGCGAGCGGTATTTTGCGCTGATCAAAGTTGACGCGATCAACTTCGAGCCGCCGGAGGAAGCGCGCAACAAGATTTTCTTCGACAATCTGACGCCGCTGTATCCGCAGTCCCGGCTGAAGATGGAGACCTCCAAGGACAACTATTCGGGCCGCGTGATGGACCTGCTGACTCCGATCGGCAAGGGGCAGCGCGGTCTGATTGTCGCGGCGCCGCGCACCGGCAAGACGATGCTGCTGCAATCGATCGCCAATTCGATTACGGCCAATCATCCCGAAGTTTCGCTGATCGTGCTGCTGATCGATGAACGTCCGGAAGAAGTCACGGATATGCAGCGCTCGGTGAAGGGCGAAGTGATTTCGTCGACGTTCGACGAACCGGCTTCGCGTCACGTTCAGGTTGCCGAGATGGTGATCGAGAAGGCAAAACGGCTGGTGGAGCACAAGAAGGACGTCGTGATTCTGCTCGATTCAATCACTCGCCTGGCGCGCGCTTACAACACCGTGGTTCCGCCGTCGGGAAAGGTACTTTCGGGCGGCGTCGATTCGAACGCGTTGCAGCGGCCGAAGCGGTTCTTCGGAGCGGCGCGAAATATCGAAGAAGGCGGATCGCTGACGATCGTCGCCTCGGCGTTGGTCGATACGGGCAGCCGCATGGACGACGTGATCTTTGAAGAGTTCAAGGGCACCGGCAACATGGAAATCCATCTCGACCGGAAGCTGATGGACAAGCGCGTGTTCCCGGCGATCGACATTTCGAAATCGGGCACGCGAAAAGAAGAACTGCTGCTGCCGCGCGAGGAGCTGAATCGCGTGTGGGTGCTGCGTAAAGTTCTAAATCCGCTGTCGCCGGTGGAGAGCATGGAACTGCTGATCGACAAGCTGTCGAAGACGCGCAGTAACGCGGAATTCCTGGCTGCGATGAGCGGCTGAGGGATTCGGCTCCGGCCGGGCGATGGCAATTGCAGTTAGCCGAACAGGATTCCCGGCCTTTTTTTAAACATCGCGAAGAGCGCTAGCTCAGAAATTTCGAAACCGCCGACCAAAGCTCATTCGGTTCCACCGGCTTCGACAGAAATCCCTGCAATCCTTCGCGGCGGCAGCGCGCGCGCAGTTCATCGGATGAATCAGCGGTCAAGGCAAGAATCGGGACGTTGTGATAATCCGGCAACTCGCGCATCAACGCGGCCGTTTCCAGACCATCGATGTCGGGCATCTGTAAATCCATCAACACCAGGTCGTAGCGCATCTTGCGAGCCGCTTCGAGCGCTTCCCTGCCCGACGTCGCGCAATCGACGCGAAGGTGGCGCCGCTCAAGCGAATGACGAAGGACTCTCATTCCAACGGGGTTGTCTTCCACGAGCAAAATCGGATGTTTCCCGGGATCGGGCGGCGGCTTGTCTTTCAGCTCGGCGCCGCCCCAGGCAAGGGGAATCCGGACGGTGAAGATCGAGCCTTTACGCGGCGTGCTGCTTACTTCAATCCGGCCCTTCATCAGCGTCGCAAGTTTTTGAGCGAGCGCCAATCCGAGGCCGAGGCCGGGATAATTGCGCGACAGGCCTCCTTCCACCTGGCGGAAAGAATCGAAGATCAACTGCAATTTTGCGGGTTCGATCCCGATGCCGCTGTCGCGCACTTCGAAGACCAATTCGCCGGCCGCGCGATCGGCGGCGGCTCTGACCTCTATATAGCCGGTTTGCGTGAATTTAATCGCGTTCACGATCAAATGGCCTAGCAATTCACGGAGCCGGGGCGCGTCTCCGAAGACTGTTTCGGGAAGGCCGGCTTCCATCGTGGAGAAAAGCCGCAGGCCTTTGGACTGGGCACGGGCGGCGTGCTGGCTGACAGCCGAATCGAGCATTTCCTTGAGGCTAAACTCGCTCTCATCGAGAGTAAGCTGGCCGGCATCGAGAGCCGAATATTGGAGCGCGGCGTTCAGAATCTCGAAGAGATTTTCGGCGCAGAGGCGGGTGGCGACGACGTATTCGCGCTGGTCCTCGTCAAGGTTGGTTTCAAGGAGGAGATCCGTCATTCCGAGGATGCCGCTGAGCGGCGTGCGAATCTCGTGATTCAGGTTTGCAAGGAACACGCCCTTCAAACGGTCGATCTCGTTGGCGGGGGATGCCATAAGAGGATCCTTTAAAAGGATCGGCGGGACCGCCTCCAAAGTTTAGGGTGTTCCGCTGAGCGGCGCTACGGTTTTTTCTTAACGGGGGCCTTGTCGTCCTTCTTGTCGTCTTTGGCGGCATCAGGCTTGGTGTCCGCCTCGTCGCCGAAGGTGATCTTCACATCGGACTTAAACTGTTTATAATCCTCGTACTTAATCGTCTGCTTGATGCGGACGTCATTGTCGCGGAAATGCAGGGTATCGTTGGCGATGGTATAGGTGGGGAACCAGTACTTCCCGTCGATTTGCTCGCGGTAAGTCTCGAATTTCGGGTACTGATGGTCTTCGTTTCTCTTCTGAAGACCGACGCCGCGGCCATATGATTTCACGATTTGCAGGTCCCGGTCATCGACCCACACCTGGCCGGAGAAGTAGCGCTTGCCCTGCTCCAGCTTTTTCGGCTTGACGGCGAAAACGTAACAACCGATCTCGTCGACATTCTGGTGGCCGAGGTAGCGGACCCAGTAGTTGGGAAGCTCCTCGCTGGTAAGAACGAAGGGCTGCGTATGGCGAATGTCTTCCAGGTCGCCGGGATCCATCTGAATCTGGCGAAGCGTTGTGACGGGGGCGCGGACGACATGCTCGGTGCGCTTGCCATCGCTGGTGAAGATGATGTCGGAGACTTCTTCCCACTTGCCGCCCGGCACGCCGCCTTCATCCATCTCCTGGATTTTGGCCGATTGGCGGTAGGTGTAGCTCTCTCTGGCGCGGGCGAAGGCGGATTCCTTGGCGGCGAATTTCTGGACGATGTCGTCGATCTGAGCCTGTGAAAGCTGCTGATTGGTATCGCCCGCCAAAGCGGCGGCAGCCGCGAGAAGGGTTAATCCGAGAACGCGCATAAGAGAACTCCTTTAGAGAAGACGACTTGAAGCTACCCCCGGTTTCCAAGCATCTGTTTGGCAATCGTAACCCGTTGCATGTTGCTGGTCCCTTCGTAGATCCGGCCGATTTTGGCGTCACGATACAGCTTTTCAACGGGATAATCCTTGGTGAATCCGACGCCGCCAAGGACTTCGACGGCCCGCGAGGCGCAGCGCTCGGCGACCTGCGAGGCGAAGTACTTACACATGGCCGCTTCGGTGACGAACGGAGCACCCGCATCACGCAAGCGGGCCGCATTGTAAACCATCAGACGGGCGGCTTCGACTTCAACCGCCATTTCAGCGAGATCGAACTGCACGCCCTGAAACTCCGCGATCGGCTTACCGAACTGTTTGCGCTGCTGGGAATAGGCGAGCGAATGATCAAGGGCGCCCTGCGCGAGCCCGACCATCTGCGCTCCGATACCGATCCGGCCTTCATTGAGAGTCTCAATCGCGATCTTGTAGCCTTTGCCGACTTCGCCGACAACGTTCGTTTTGGGAACTTTGCAGTCATCGAGAATCAGTTCGCAGGTGGATGACGCGCGTATTCCGAGTTTGTCCTCTTTCTTGCCAACCTTGAATCCGGGAAACTCGCGTTCGATCAGAAATGCAGTGATCCCCTTGTAGCCGGCATCGGGATTGACGTTGGCAAAGAGCAGGAAAAGACCGGCTTCTCCTGCATTGGTGATCCAGAGTTTGCGCCCGGTGAGACGATAGTGGTCCCCCGCGTCGATGGCTCGCGCCGCCAAAGCGAACGCGTCGGAACCCGAACCTGCCTCGGAAAGCGCATAGCTGGCAAGCGTATCTTTTGCGAGCCGGGGAAAGTATTTGCGTTTGAGTTCTTCGCTCGCCCAGCGATTGATCGCGTTGTTGAAGAGCGTGTTCTGCACGTCGACGATCACGGATGCAGATGGATCGACGCGAGCAAGCTCTTCGATCGCGATGATCGACTGGAAGAAATATCCGCCCTGCCCGCCGTACTCTTCGGGAACGTCGATGGCCATGATCCCGAGATCGAAGCATTCCTTAAGGATGTCCTTTCTAAAAACACCGGCTTCGTCCATTTCGCGGACAAAGGGGCCGATCCGTTCACGCGCGAACCTGCGCACGGTGGACTGGAACATCTTTTCTTCTTCAGAGAGGAGGGTGAGCGGCGCTGGGGCAACACGCTTTTCAGTAGCAAGCATTACTTCAATTGTATTATTGAAAACCAGGAGTCAGGAGACAGGAGTCAGAACTCAGAATGACGGATTGGAAGAAGATCGCGAGCGCGCTGGAGCCTGCAATCCCAGAGGCGGATGTCGAGAGGATCCTGCCCACAATGCAGGCGCTCGAGGCGTCGTTCAACAAACTGCGGGAGCGAATCCCGGCCGGTGCGGACGTTTGGACGGGGCCGGAGGATGTCGCGTGACGATTCTGGAAGCAGCGGCGGCGCTGCGAGCGAAGAAAGTTTCGTCGGCCGAGCTGACAGAAGAAGCTTTGAAGAGAATTGAGTCAGCGAACCCGAAGATCAACGCGTTTATTACAGTGGCGGCGGATTCGGCGCGGGCACGGGCTGCGGCGATGGATGGGGAGATGGCGCGGGGAGTGGATCGGGGGCCGCTTCATGGGATTCCGGTCGCGCATAAGGATCTGATGATGACGCGCGGGCTGCGGACAACAGCGGGGTCGAGGATTTTCTCGGACTTTGTTCCCGCCGAAGACGCGGCGGTGGTGGCGAAGTGGAGCGATGCCGGCGCGGTGATGATCGGGAAGGCAGGGCTGCATGAACTCGCCTATGGGATCACGTCGACGAATTCGCACTTTGGCGCGGTGCGGAATCCGTGGGATCTGGAACGCATTCCGGGGGGCTCGAGTGGCGGGTCGGCGGCGGCGGTCGCGGCGGATTTGGTCTTTGCCGCGACGGGAACGGACACGGGTGCGTCGATCCGGCTGCCGGCGTCGTTCTGCGGAGTGGTGGGGTTGAAGCCGACGTACGAGCGCGTAAGCCGGCGAGGAGTTCTGCCGCTCGGATTGACGCTCGATCACGTGGGGCCGATTACGAGAACGGTTCGGGACGCCGCTGTTTCGTTCAATGCGATGGCGATCGCGGCGAGCGGATATGTTCCGCCCGCGAACGTGGACATACGCGGAGTGCGGGCCGGGCTGCCTGAGAATTTCTATTTCGAGCGGCTCGATCTGGAAGTCGCGGGCGCGGTGCGCGGAGCGGTGCAGACGGCGGCGGCGCTCGGGGCGCGAATCGTCGATGTGAAGGCGCCGGATATCGAGGGGCTGAACACAGTGGCGCGGGTTCTGCTGCTGGTGGAGGCGGTTTCGAACTTGCGGCCGTATCTGGGGCGGCGCGGAGATTTCGGAGCCGATGTGCTGGCGCTGCTCGATCAGGGGCGGCTGCTTTCAGCGGCCGATTATGCGGACGCGCAGAGGCTGCGGCGAATGTTCGCGGCCGAGTTTTCGCGATTGTGGGGCGAAGTCGATTGCGTGTTTACTCCGATTGCGCCGATTCCGGCTCCGAAGATCGGGCAGGCGATGGTGGAGATCGGCGGGGTGGCCGAGGACGCGCGGCTTGCGTCGACTCGGTTTATGCGCGGAATTAATGTGCTCGGGATTCCGGCGCTGTCGCTGCCATGCGGGTTCACGAAGAGCGGGTTGCCGATCGGGCTGCAAATTCTAGCGGCGCCGGGCAAGGAGGACGAATTGTTGAGGATCGGGGCCGCGATGGAGGACGCGATCGGGCTGCCGAACAGAACTCCAGCGGGGCTGCGGGGCTGAAGCCCCGGGGCCGCCCGCTCAGGAGTCGAAATTTCTTCGGAGACGTCTCCACTGCCGATTGCCCGCGGCAGCGCCGGGACGAGTTTTGCCCCTTTTAGCTCGCATAGGTGCCCACTATGGTAGAGCCCACCCCGATCTTCTTGTGGCGTTGCGATGAAGAGCCTCGAGGAGTTCATCGCGCGGCAGGCTGGGCACCAACCGGAGCGCCAGCCTTCATGCCTAAAAGTTAAACGAGGTCCGATTCGCCGGCGGCGCATCGAATCGCGATGTGATTGGCAGTAAAGAAAATTCAGTCGGCGATTTTTTCGGGCGGCTGCGGAAGGAAGAAGCTCAACACCAACGCGAGCAAATAAACAAACAGCGCGACGGCGGCGGCGGCGTAAGCGAGCTTCACAGGAGCCGTGGCGCCGGGCATGATCGCTTGCAGATGGCTGGTGACGTATGCAGCCGACGTACCGAGCATCCGGCCTCCGACGTTGGCGGCGAATCCTTCACCCGTCCCGCGCAGATGGACCGGGTAGGCTCGTGGAAGATAGTTGCCCCAGAAGCTCAGTTGGGCGACGGTGCAGATTCCAGCGAAAAACATGCCGATGCGGAGCATGTCGAGACTGTGGGTCGCCGGGTAGTAGAAGACGAATGGAACGATAAACAATCCGGGGAGGAGAAAGAGGCGCAGCAACGCGCGGCGGCTGACGATCACGGTGGCGAGCAGGGCGAGCAGGATGCGGCCGACGAGTCCGCCCCATTCCTGCATCTGCTGAACCTTGGCGACAACTCCTCCACGAACCGCCGGCGCGAGCTTTGCCACTTCCTGCAATCCGGGAGTGATCTGCGGGGCCTGTTGAATCGCTCCGAAGGCGGCGCCGTAGGCACAGGCGAACAGCAGCGCGGTCACAATGGTCGTGCGGCGATAGGCGGGCTGAAAGAGCTCGGAAAAATGTGGACGCTTGAGTGTGCCCGCTTCGCGCTTTTGTTTCCAGACGGGCGATTCCGGGAGGAACGGGCGGACAAACGCGAGCGGGATCGCGGGAATGACGGCGGAGATAAGCGTATAGCGCCAGGCGGAATGAACTCCGTGGATCGGCGGCAGGGATGCGGCATAGTGATTGGCGAGATAGTTCGCTTGCGACACCGCGACACCGCCGAGCGACGAGAAAGCCTGCGTCCAGCCGAGGACGCGCTCGCGCGCTTTCGGTTCCGGAAACAATTCGGCGAGCCACGCAACGGAGGCGACGAACTCGACGCATGCATCGATGAAGCTGAGAGTTCGCCAAAAGAGAAGCCAGCCCAGAGTCGTCGAGAAGCCGGCGGCGACGGCGGAGACGATGTAGATCAGGATCGTCCAGACGAGAATATTCTTGCGGCCGATGCGATCGGTGAGATAGCCGCCGATGAGTCCGAAGAATCCGCCGGCCAGTGGCGGAATCCAGAAGAGGTAGGCCGCCCAATCGGCATACCGCGGGGTGCCGGGACGAAGGCCACCGAGTTCGAGAAGGGCATCGCGAACGATCAGGGGAGCAACGAGAATCGCGTAAATGTCAACAAGGAAACCGAGCGCCGCGACGGCGCAGATAGTCCACTTCACGGCGGAAGAGATGCGTGGAGTGGAGGGATCGGCAACGGACATAAGAACGTCAGGCTATCACATTAGACCGCGCGCATCAGAATCCGTCACTCGCGAAAAAGCGGCGGCGAAGCTCCCCGTCACGCTGCATGCGGCGCAGATATGTCCGCTCTTCTGGAGCATTTTTGCCAGGGGGGATTTCGGGCGCGAGGGGAAGACGGCGAAGGTCGAAACGATCCCATTCTTTTCCGCCGCCGTAGATGATCGGAGCCGCGGCCAGTTTCCGGAGGGTCGCGCGGGGCGTGCGGTATTCGCGATCGGCCGCGATGCGGGCTTCTTCGCGGCGGATCATGGGCTCGATAGCGGGCGACGTAGTGCGGAAGCCGAGTTTGCGATAGAACCAGAAGGCTCCGGACTCGATGGCTTCTTCGTTTTCGTGACCGAGCTGGTAGGGGTCGATCGAATAACAAGTGACGCCGAGATGGTCGCGGAAAATTTTGAGAATCCGCGCGTAGAGCCAGGCGGTTTCACCTTCGCGGAAAGTGTAATAGAGATTGAAGCCGGCTTCCATGCGCTCGAACAGAGAAAGCCCTTCGAAGTATCCGATGGGGACGCCGTTCTTGAAAAACATCCCGGAGTGATATGCGCGCAGAGGGAGACGCCATTGGCGGGGGACGCCGAAGAAGTAGAAATCGACGCCGCGGCCGAGGTCGGCATGATAGACGTGCGCGGGGTCGGGATAGGTGAAGCCCCACAGCTCGCGATACCGCACGGCGGACGTATCGAGAATCACGTCGAGAATCTTTTGGGGGCGGGCGACGCGGGTCAGGGGAATCTCCGGGGCGGCGAATTCGCGTTCGAGAGAGACGTCGCTGCGTTTGAGGAACGGACCACTGTGATAGAAGACATTCCGGCGCGGAATGCGCGTGCGCGAGCGCGCCGCCGGCGAATCGCCGAGTTCCCAGCGGAGAGGGATCTCGAGCAGATCGTAGGTTTCGCGATCGACGCGGGCGAGCAGCCACTTCAGATCTCCCCTGGCGCGGCCGAACCAGTAGCGCCAATCGAGGTGGGATTCGACGGAAGAGTACTCGCGGGCAAGTGGAATGATATGAGCGAGCACCGAGCCGAGGCGGCCGGGATGGTCGTAGTTGTCCCAATCGATCGCGAGCGGGTATCGGGCGGCGAGGCGAATGGCGACGTCGTAGCTGAAAGCAGTCGAGAGGCCGGTGCCGGCGATTCCGGAAATTTCGGGATCTTCGAAGAGATCGCGGTCGAAACGGCGGAGGCGAGAGGCGAACGAGAACAGGATCTGGTCGGCGAGCCGGAGAACGTGGGGGCTTTGCGGGTAGGCGCGGAGATAGAGAACGAGTTCGTGAAAGCGGATCAGATCGGCGGGAAAACGAAACTTCGTCTTACGGGCGCATTGCAGGAGTCGAATCGTGGCTCGCGCGGCTGCGGGGCCGAACTGGCCCTTCATCGATTGGAGATCGTCGAGCATGGGCGACACAGTGTAACGTTTCCCGGATGCTAAATTAAAAGACTATGCCGAAAACAAGCATTCCCGCGGAACTGGCGGCGATCGCGAAACAGATGCGGCGCGAGGTGATCGAGATGATCACCCAAGCGAAGTCCGGCCACCCGGGCGGATCGCTTTCGGCCACCGAAATCATCGTCACGCTTTTCTTCGACGTCATGCGGCACGATCCGTCGGACCCGAAATGGAAGGACCGGGATCGCTTCATTCTCTCCAAGGGTCATTGTTGTCCGGTGCTTTACGCCGTGATGGCGGAGTTCGGCTATTGCCCCAAGGATCAGTTGAACACACTGCGAAAGCTCGGGTCGGTATATCAGGGGCATCCGGATGTGCGATTCATTCCGGCGCTGGAAGCGTCGACGGGATCGCTGGGGGAGGGATTGTCGCTGGGGATCGGGATGGCGCTGGCGGCGAGGCTGGACAAGAGTCCTACGCGGGCGTATGTACTGCTGGGCGACGGCGAGATTCAGGAAGGGCAGATCTGGGAAGCGGCGATGTTTGCGGGAAACAACGGACTGGACAATCTGTGCGCGATCGTGGATTACAACCAGATCCAGCTTGACGGGTTCGTGAAGGACATCATGCCGCTGGAGCCTTTGGAAGACAAGTGGCGGGCGTTCGGATGGCACGTGATCGGCGTGAAAGGACACGATATCGAATCGCTACAGAAGGCATTCGCCGAAGCAGCGGCGACGAAAGACAAACCGACGGTGATTATCGCCCATACGATCAAGGGTAAGGGCGTTTCATTCATGGAGAACAATCCGAAATTTCACGGAATGGCGCCGACGCGGGAAGAAGCGGACAAGGCGTTACAGGAGCTCGCATAATGCCGGTCAAAGCGAAATACGAATTGAAACTGGGCGCGGCGACGCGCGAAGCGTTCGGCAGGGCGCTGGTGGAGCTGGGCGAGACGAATCGCGACGTGGTGGTGCTCGATGCGGACCTTTCCAAATCGACGTACACGGCGGAGTTCAGCAAGAAATTTCCCGAGCGGTTTTTCCAATGCGGGATCGCGGAAGCGAACATGGTGGCGATCGGCAGCGGGCTCGCATCGAGCGGAAAGATTCCGTTCGTGTCCAGCTTCTCGGCATTTGTGCTGAATAAGGGATTCGAGCAGCTTCGAGTGACAGCGGCATTTCCCAACGTGAATTTGAAGGCGGTTGGGACGCACAGCGGCATTTCGATCGGCGAGGACGGTCCGTCGCAGATGAGCATCGAAGATATCAGCCTGGCGTGCTCGCTCGCGGGCTTCGTGGTGCTTTGTCCGGCGGATGAAATTTCGATGAAAGCGCTGGTCAAGGCTGCCGCGGCGTATCGGGGACCAGTGTTCATCCGCGCGGGGCGCGCGAAGGCTCCGGTGGTGTATCCAGCCGATCAACAGTTCTCAATCGGCAAGGCGATCGAATTGGCCGAAGGGACCGACGTCACACTGATCGCGACGGGATTATTAGTCGCCGAATCGATCCGGGCGGCGGAGATTCTGGACGGAGAAGGAATTGCGGCGCGCGTGATCGACATGCACACGATCAAGCCGATCGACCGCGACGCGGTTGCGAAAGCGGCGCGGGAAACCGGGGCGATCGTGGTGGCGGAAGAGCACCTTATCGATTCGGGCCTCGGGGTACGCGTGGCGCAAGTGGCGGCGGAATCGCATCCCGCGGTGATGGAGTTCGTGGGGATTCACAACACCTACGCCGAATCGGGCGGGCCCGACGAACTGCTCGACAAGTACGGGCTTCGCGCGAAAAACGTCGCGGACGCGGCTCGCCGGGCCTTACAGCGCAAGCGTTCATGACGAAACTCGAACGCGCGGGAAAAATTCTTCACAACGACGTGGGCGCGCTGCTCTCGGCCGCCGGTCTGCGGCTGCAACTGATCAAGATGGATTTTCCCGAGACGGCCGACCGCGTGCGAGAAGTGACCGAAGTTCTGGACGACGCGATCGACCGCGTGCGCGCGGTGAGCCAGGAACTGCTCGGCGAAAAATAAGTCTCTCGCCGTTGAGTTACAATTGTTGCCCATGGCGTTCAGTGTCCTCCTGGTGGATGATCACAAGATCATGCGGGACGGCATTAAAGCGATCCTCAGCCGGGGGGAGGAGTTTCGCGTGGCGGGCGAAGCCGAGAGCGGGCCGGAGGCGGTTCAATTCGTCAAACAACAGAAGCCCGATGTTGTGCTGCTGGACATCGGACTTCCGGGGCTTGACGGCGTAGAAACAACGGCGGAGATTCTCCGCTATCATCCCGATTGCAAAATCGTGATTCTTTCCATGCACGACGATGAGAATCACGTGGTCGGCGCGATCCGCTCCGGGGCGCGCGCCTTCATCCTGAAGAAAGCGTCTGACGCGGATCTGCTGGAGGCGTTACGCATGGTCGCGCGGGGAGGAGCATACCTCAGCCCGCAGGTTTCGGACCGGCTGCTGTCGCGGATACAGAAAGGCGATCTTGAATCACGCCAGGCGTCTTCGGCGCTCGACGTTCTTTCGCCGCGCGAGTTGCAGGTGCTTCGCCTGGTCGCGGAGGGAAAAACAAGCAAGGAGATCGCCGTCATTCTCGATCTGCGGGAGCAAACGGTGCGAAGTTACCGCAAAAGCATGATGAAGAAGCTCGGCGTAAATAATGTCGCAGGACTGACGCAGCTCGCGCTTTCAACCGGGCTTACTCAACTTCCCAAGGCTCAGATGGCGACCGAATCCGAATAGAGGCATGATCAGGGCGGCGGTCGGGACCGACGGGGGCGGGCGGCGCTCCCCGGCATCGCGCTCACGGCGATCGGCATCGTGATTATCGCGCGTGCCAGACATCGGCGACAGATTACCGAACAGGCTGCCCGACGCTACCCGAAATCGCGCCGGATCTGGCTGTCTCTCCGGGTGCTCGTATCCTGTTCCGGAGCGACGTCAGCGGAATGGCCATCGCGATGGGGCGAGTAGTCATCCGCGCTCGTGGCTGACCACGACGGATTTCCCGTACACTTCGGCAAACACGTCTGACACCCGGGACGCGGCCCATTCAGCCAGATCAGGCTCATGAGGCGCGCGCAGCTTCACGTGAACGCGCGTGGGTTGAATTTCGCAGCTCACGATCTCGACTTCTTCGTTCTCCGGGCTCCGTGCAAGATTGTCGGCCAGTCTCAGGACCGGGATCAGCATCAACAGCGGGCTGCGGTCGTCTTCGGCCAGCGCCTGATACTCCGGGTGCGCGGCCGAGGGCATCGCTTTACGATGGTAGCGGCACAAATTCGCGATGAATTCGCGCTCGCGGTTTTCGAATCCCGACAGATCGACATTCGAGACGATGTAGTAGGCATGCTTGTGATGGCCCGAGTCGTTGATATAGTGGCCGGTCTCGCAGAAATACGCCGCGGCTTCCAGCAAACGTCCATAGTTGAGGGCCAATTCATGAAGCGGTTGAAGGCGGGTGTAAAGAACATTTGCGAATCGAGCGACGCGGCGCGCGCGCTTCAGCACGGCGCCGAATCGAGTGGCGACGCGCTCCACTTCACTACGCTCGTCGCGGCTCAACCGGACGAGCTCGCCACCAACACCTTTCGCCGCCATGTCTGCGATGATTCCGTCGCGCACACCCGCGGCCGAGTAGTAAAGTCCGGGAGCATGAAAGCGCTCAAGAATCCGGAGCAGCGCCCCGGCGCCGGCGACGATAATCTCCGCGCGCTTCGGGCCGATTCCGGCCACCTTCCGCCGTCCGGCCAAATCGATCGAAGCGAGTTGTTTGTAGAGCTTCCGAATCTGCGCCGTCGATGCGCGCAGGCGATCGGCCTTATCGCGCCTGGACCGCGAAACGCGATTTACGGCGCACACCACGGCCGCCGCCGTCGCCGAGGTGGCGATGACGCGATCCCATCGCAATCCCATCCGCGCCACCGCTCCGTCGATCTTCGCGTCGACAAATTCGGAAAGCTGATGGAGCTCCCGAGCCGCCGGCGGATCGGCGTGCAGAAACATCTCCTGCAACCGAACCGCGCCGACGGGTTTGGAGACGGCGTCCACCAGGTGCTCGTCTTCACTGGCGATGATTTCGGCGCTTCCGCCGCCGATATCGATGATCAAGATGCGCTTGGAGGGCTGGGGCCAGCGGCTCATGACGCCCTGGTGGACGAGGCGCGCTTCTTCGCGACCGGTAATGATCTCAACCTGAGTTCCCAGCGCATTCGATGCGCGAGCGATAAACTCGCCCTGGTTCGACGCGTCGCGCACCGCGCTGGTGGCGACCGCGCGCACTCCGACGGGATCGAACTTCCGGAAACTTGCGGCCATGCGAGACAGGACGCGAACGGTCTGATCAATCGCTTCGCTGCTCAGCCGTCCATCGTGGAAGACGCTCGCGCCGAGCCGCGTCACTTCCCGTTCCTCGGCAAGCACCTTGGGAGCCTGTCCGGGGATCACCTCCGCCGCAAGCATCCTCGTCGAATTGCTTCCAATATCAACCGCGGCGTAACGGAGCATTGATTTCACATTGTCGCAAAATGCGACCGGCGGCTCCCGTGCTACTTTGGAATCGTCGTGCGACTCACGTTCGTTTCCCTCTTTTTCTCAACGCTTGTCCTCCCGCAGAATCAAGGTCTCCGCGTGACGGTCATTGAAGGCCAGAACGCGATAAATGATGTCCAGCGTCAAATGGTGCATGAACCCGTTGTCGAAGTCCAGGACGCCGCGGGAATGCCGATTCAAGGCGCGCCGGTCACGTTCATTCTTCCGACGACGGGACCCGGCGGAACCTTCGCGAACGGAACGAATTCACTCACGCTGACGACGGGGCGGGACGGACGAGCTGCGGCGCGCGGCATTCATCTGGCGCCGCAAGCAGGAAAATTCGAGATTCGCGCGGTCGCGTCATATCAGAGCCAGACCGCCACGGCGATCATCACGCAAACCAACACGCCGGGTGTGTCGACTTCAAAGAGCGGGGGATCGAAGAAAATCTGGATCATCGCCGCGATCGGCGCCGCGGCGGCGGCAGGCGGGGCGATTGCCGCGACGCACGGCGGTTCGTCGAGTAGCTCCTCTTCGAACGCTCCGATCGTGATCACACCAGGCACTCCAACCGTCGGAGGACCGCACTGATGCGCGCAGTTCTCGCCTTTCTTATCGGCGCATCCGCGTGGGCGCAAATCTCCGCGCCGCGGCTGGGGCTGATCGCGGATGGTCCCCGCATTCGTTCGATGGATGGAATCAAGGGATCCGCGGTGATCGGTGGCGCCATCGACACCGGCCGCGATCTAAACGTTATCGCGATTTCGCCGCGCCAGGACTACGCGATAGCATCGGCAGCCGACAACGGCGATGTTCTGCTGATCGCCGCGACGACGACGCATCTGGGCGCGGCTTCATCGCCCGACAAAATTGTCATCAGCCCCACAGGCTCATCGGCATCATTGTGGTTTGGACCGGCTTCACATTTCCAGGTGATCACGGGCCTTCCCGCAAATCCTTCGATGCGCGAGGTTGACGCGACATTCCTCGGAACGCCTCGAACCTTCGCGGTGGCTGACGACGGACGCATCGCGGGGGCGTGGGATACCGGAGTCTTCTCGTTTGCGCCCGACGGATCCGTCAGTCAGCTTCAAGCGGACGACGGCGTCTCCGCGATGGCGTATTATGCAAACCGGCCGGACCTGGTGCTGGCTACTTCAACACGCGTTTTCTCATTCAGCGATTCGGCCGGCAGCGCCACGTTGTACGATAGCTCGAATCAGCCCATCACGGCCGCTGGACTCGCCATCTCCATGGACAACCGCCGCGCGATTCTGGCCGATTCGAATGGCGCAATCTATTCAATCGATCTGGCTGCGGGGCCGGTCAGCATCATCCAATGCGATTGCAATCCGGAAGGGGTTTGGGCCGTCAACAATTCGCTGTTTCGGTTGACCACACAGACCGTGAAGCTGTTCGACGCCGATTCGAATACGATCCTGGCCGTTCCTGGAGCCGCTCCAGCCGATCCGTTGGCGATCACGACGGCGAATTTTTCCATCACGGCGGGAAAACCCTTCAGCGGAAATCTCACCGCGTCCGGCGGAGCGCCGCCGTACTTGTGGACGGTGCGATCCGGGAAGTTGCCCACCGGCTTAGAACTCGATCCAACCGGAGCCATCAGCGGGACGCCGACGGGCGATGTATTCGCGCCGCCGGTTTTTGCAGTGACGGACGCGGGGGGCCAGCAGGCGACGAGACCGGTGGCGTTCCTCGCGTTTACGGAAACTCCGCCTCCATTGACAATCACCGTTCCTTCCACGGCTGGACTCGCGCAGCAGCCTGCAATGTCCATTTCGATTCCCAGCGCATTCTCGAGCGATATATCCGGCACCGCAACGCTGGCATTTAGCGGGTCCGACAATATGGTCCAGTTCGGCACCGGCGGCCGCAGCGTCAACTTTACGATTCCGGCGGGATCCACGCAGGCGACATTTTCCGGTAAAACGAGCGTCGCGGTTCTCACCGGAACGGTCGCCGGAACGATCACGATCACCGCAAGCATCACGTCGGCGACGCCGGCTCCTGCCGCGGCGACAGCGACGATAACGACCGCAAAAACCCCGCCTGTAATCGATTCAGTCACTTTGACCCAATCTTCCGGAATGCTGACGGTCGTCGTCACGGGATATACCCCGACGCGCGACATGACGCTCGGCATTTTCAGCTTCGTCGCGGGCGCGAATGCGACTCTGGCCCAGACGAATATCAGCGTCCAGCTCACGTCCGCATTTGCTTCCTGGTTCGGAAATTCCGCGTCGGCGGCCACCGGAGGCCAGTTCACTCTGACCGTTCCGTTCACGGTGCAGGGTAACGCGAGCAATGTAGTGCGTGTCGGGGTGGACCTCACCAACAGCGCCGGCGTCTCGAACGCGGTGAGTTCCCAATGACGCGTACGGTTTCAGGGCGCTACGTGGTGGTGATGATTCTCGCGCTGACCGCCGTCATGGTGGGAATCGCAGCATTCATGCTGTTCGGACACCCGCGCGGAAAGATCGCGCCGCCTCCATCCATCGCCGTATTGCCGGTGATCGGCGATCCCACGGGAGCAGTGACCGCCGAAATCATGGACGCCCTCAAGCCGCTGCCGAATGTTGAAATCGCCGATGCGGCGCTTTATGCAAAAAAACGCCAGGATACGCGCGCGATCGGCGAGAAGCTGAACGTTCGCACGGTGCTCGACTGTTCACTCGATGGGACGCGCGTCACCGTCAAGCTCATCAACGCCGCCGACGCGTTCGATCTCTGGTCCCACACCTACGAGCACGGGCCGGCCTTCAAGGATTCCCTCGCGCACGACATCGCCGCCGAGCTTTCCCTGAAGTAAAGGTTCATAAAAACTGAGCGCGTTATCGCCCTGCTTTAAGACGCGCGTGCGCTTAAGAGATCCGTAAAATTCCGCCAGCTTCAATCGCGGGGAATGCTGCACGATCGCAAGCGGCGGCGGCTTATCCGCGAGTAAATCGAGCGAGCGCCCATATTCCTGCTCCAATCGATATGGCGGATCGATAAACACGATGTCAGCTTCGATCTGCGGCAGCGCGACGGCTGCGCGAGTGTGACGGAGGACCGCGCGTTTTTCGATCCCAAGCGAACGGAGATTTTCGCGGATCACCGCGGAGGCGGCGCGATTCTGCTCCACGAAGATCGCCCGGGCAGCCCCGCGGCTCAGCGCTTCGATTCCCACGGCTCCGGTGCCCGCGTACACGTCGGCGAACACAACTCCTTCGACCCGCGGCGCGAGCACATTGAACAACGCTTCACGCAACCGGTCCGGAGTCGGACGCACATCGAGTCCCGGGACACTTTTCAAGATGCGGCTGCGAAACTCGCCGGCGATCACGCGCATGACTTCATCCTACCTGCACCAATCCATAACGGCGCTGCCAATGATCGCGAATGTAGGCCACGGCGCGCCGGAGATCATCCTCGGCCGGGGGATGCGAGATAAAGGCCGCGGCTTCGTTCCGCGCGATCTCCAAAATATCGGCGTCGCGAACGATGTTGCCGATCTGCAACGCCGGAAGCCCGGATTGCCGGGTTCCAAAAAACTCACCGGGGCCGCGGAGCTTCATATCTATTTCCGCTATGTGGAATCCGTCGTTCGATTCCACCAGCGTCCGGATTCGTTCACGCCCGGCGTCATTGAGCTTACCCGTGACGAGTACGCAATAACTCTGCTCGGCGCCGCGGCCGACGCGGCCGCGCAACTGATGAAGCTGCGCCAGGCCGAACCGTTCCGCCTGCTCAATCACCATCACAGTCGCGTTCGGGACGTCAACGCCGACTTCGATCACCGTTGTCGAAACAAGGATCTTCGTTTCGCCGCGCTGAAATCTGTCCATGGCAGCTTCCTTCTCATCGGCGGACAATTTCCCGTGCAGCAATCCGATCGCGATCCCGGGAAACACGGCGTTCGAAAGATGTTCGTGCATCTTCTGCGCCGCCTTCATCGCCTGCGTCTCCGATTCCTCGATCACCGGATACACGACGTAGGCCTGGCGCCCCAGGTCGATCTGCTTCTTCATGAAGCTGTATACCTGCTCGACGCGATCCTCCATCACATGTTTCGTCACGACCGGCTTTCTACCCGGAGGCAGCTCGTCGATGATACTGACGTCCAGATCGCCGTAAACCGTCAGCGCGAGCGTCCGCGGGATCGGCGTCGCGGTCATCACCAGCACGTCCGGATGCGTTCCCTTCTCCATCAAAGCCTGCCGCTGTTCGACGCCGAAACGGTGCTGCTCGTCGACGATGGCCAGGCCGAGTCTTTTGAACTGCACATCTTCCTCAAGCAGGGCGTGCGTCCCGACCACAACATGCGCGAGCCCCGCAGCGGCGATCTTCTTCAACTGCGTTTTCTCGCGGGCGGTGGCCGATCCCGTCAGCAGCAGCGTCACATAATCCAGTTTCTGGAACAGCTTCTTGAAATAGAAATAATGCTGGGTGGCGAGAATTTCCGTCGGCGCGAGCACCGCCGTCTGGTAGCCGTTCTCGACAGCGATGATGGCGGCCTCGGCAGCCACCAGCGTCTTTCCGCTACCGACATCGCCTTGCAGCAGCCGATACATCGGATGGGGAGCCGCCATGTCATCGGCGATCTCTTTCAAAACGCGTTTCTGCGCGCCGGTCGGTTTGAACGGGAGCATCTTCTTGATCTGCTCGCGGACCTGGCCGGTCAATCCGAATGCGATCCCGGGAAATCCGCGGGCCTTGGCGCGCTTCAACTCCAGGCCCGATTCCAGCCAGAAGAATTCTTCAAAAATCAGGCGGAACTGCGCGGGCGAGCGGAACGAATTCAGCAGCCGCAGATCCGAATCGGGCGGGGGAAAATGGAGGGCGCGGATCGCCGACCAACGATCCGGCAGTTTCATCCTCGAAAGAATGTGCGCGGGCATCGCGTCTTCCACCGGCGGCACCGATTCCAGCACGCGCGACAACAGCACCCGGAAAATCCGCGCCGTGACCTTCTGCGCGGCTTCGTAAATCGGCACGACGCGTCCCGTGTGCAGCGCGGCATCACCGTCGTCGTCGCCGGAAAGAATCTCGTACTCGGGATGCATGATCGCCAGATTTCCCGAGTAGGAATCGAACTCGATTTTCCCGAACAGCGCGACCTTCTGGCCCGGCGTAAAGACGTCCGCGAGATATCCGCCGTGGAACCACTTCGCATTGAGAATCGCGTGCGAGGAATCGGTGAACGTCGCGCTGAAAAGGCCGAGGGTATTCCGGCGGAATCCCGAGAGTTTGGTGGACCGGACCTCCGCGATCACGGTGGCCGTCTCGCCGGGCGCAAGCTGCCGGATCGTTTTCACATTCGACCGGTCCTCGTAGCGGAACGGGGCGTAGAGCAGCAAATCCTCGACGGTTTTGAGTCCCTTGGCTTCGAGCATTGCGGCGCGGGCCGGCCCGATGCCTTTGACGTACATCAGAGGAGTTGCGAGATCCAATATACTTTCTATCAAATGCCTGCGACGCTAAGCGAATCGCTCGCGCCGGTGACGCTGCCCGATCCCGATGGCCGCGAGGTTTGTCTCGGTTCGCTGTGGGAAAATCAACCCGCCGTCATCGTGTTCCTGCGTCACTACGGTTGAATTTTCTGCCGCGAGCACGTCGCGCAGTTGCGCGAACACGAAGCCGCGTTCCGGCATGCGGGAGCAAACCTCGCGGCGATCGGCCTGGGCGACCGCAACTACGCCCGCATGTTTCGCCAGGATACCGGAATTGATTTCCCGCTGCTGATCGATGAACAACGCCAGGCATATCGGATCGCCGGGCTTAAATCGGCGAACATTTTCCATTTGCTTCGCCCCCAAAACGCCGCCGCCCGAAAGCGCGCCAAAGCGGCCGGACACAAACAGCACAGGCTCGGCGAGAATCCTTTCCAACTCGGCGGCAGTTTTGTTTTCGGACCCGGCAACGTGGACCGCTTCGCGCATCTCAGCCAGACGTTCGGCGACAACGCGAGCCCGGAATCGCTGCTGGCCGCGCTAAAATAGCGATTTCATGTCACAACTCCTGGCGGGAAAAACTGCGCTCATCCTCGGCATCGCCAACAAATGGAGCCTCGCCTACGCGATCGGGCAAGCGTTCCAGCGCGAAGGCGCGAAAATAATCCTCACCTATCAGGGCGAGCGCCTTCAGAAAACGGTCGAGCAGCTTGGCGGCGAACTCCAGGCCGCTAAGGTTTTCGATTGCGACGTGACGAAGGATGAAGACCTCGCCAGGCTCACGGAGACCCTGAAAGGCGAGAAGCTCGATATCGTGGTCCACAGCATCGCATTCGCCAATCGCGAGGATCTGGATCGCCCCTTCGTCGAAACTTCGCGGGCCGGTTATCTTCTCGCGCAGGAAGTGAGTTCCTTTTCGATGGTCGCCGTCGCCCGAGCGGCGGCGCCGCTGATGACCGATGGCGGCTCGATGATCACGCTCAGCTATCTGGGTTCGCAGCGTGTGCTCACGAACTACAACGTGATGGGCGTTGCGAAAGCAGCGCTTGAAGCGGCGGTGCGTTATCTCGCAAGCGAACTCGGTCCGCAAAAAATCCGCGTCAACGCGATCTCCGCCGGGCCGGTCAAAACGGCCTCGGCCCGCGGCATCAAGGATTTTTCAAAAATCCTCGAAGCCGTTTCGACACGCGCCCCGTTCCGGCGCAATACCGATCCCGCCGAAGTCGCCGATGCCGCCGTGTTCCTCGCAAGCGACCTCGGCCGGGGCGTCACCGGCGACGTCATGTTCGTGGACGCCGGATTCCACATCATGGGCCTATAACTATTTGGACGCGAGCGGCTGGGCAATCTCCGTCAGCAGATCCGGCTTCGATTCATCCCGCACCAGATGAGGATATTTCTCCCCGCCCTGATAATCCACGTGATGAACACTGTAGTATTCGCCACTGCGGATCAATAGATCGACACCCTTGGAATCTCCGGCCGTCCGCGCGACAGCTTCCCGCAAAATCGTCGTGTTGAATTGACGATTATTCACGGCGATCACCCGCGAATCCGGAGCGATTCCGGCCTTCTGTGCCGGCCCTCCAAAGGCCACATCCGCCACCGCGCCGTCTTCTTTCACCACGAGCCCCAGTGAATACATCAGATCGATCTGCTTGCGCTCCGCCTCATAAGCGCGCCACATCGCCGACTGGTCCGCCGTGTAAATCAATTTCCATCCGCCATTCTCGATCCCTCCCATCGGGGCGCGCGGATTCACCACAGACACGCGAGCCTTCAAAAACGCCGCCCAATCGTAAGGCTGCACGGAATTCAACGCAGCGACGACGTCATCGAACGTGTACGGCTTCAGCGCCGGAGCCCCACCGGGCCCTCCATAAAACAACCTGCAAAAATCGTTCAGCGATTTTTTGCCCTTGCTCAATTGCCGGATGGTCACGTCGGCGTCGAGCCAGATCAGCGTGCCCTCATCGTAATAATCCACGCCGCGCCGGTATTCGGCATAATCGGTGCGAGCGCCGTACAACATCTGCGCCGCGATCGCCGTATCCTCGAGCGGCCTCCACTTCCGGCCCGCCTTGCGGTCGAGCGCCGCCGCAACGATCGCCAGGTTGTCGCGAAACTCCGCCTGCGTCGACAATCCGGACCGCGGCGTCAGCACCTCACCCAGATACTGCGTGAGTCCTTCATACACCCAGAGCAGTTCGCCCTTCATCGGCTCGCTGTAATCGGGCGTTGCGAGCCCCGCCGGACGCCGGAATTTGCCATTCCACGAATGCACGAACTCGTGAGGCAGCAGGCTCGCATTGACCTTGGCCTGGGTTTCGTCGACCAGCCCTCGCTCACCCACGCGATCGTCGCTCGATTCGTGATGCTCCAGTCCGAAGCTGGCGACGTGATCGCTGAGCGTATATAAAAAGTGATAACTCCGGTAGTGCCGCGACCCGAACAGCGCGCCCGCCTCAGCCACAAGATTCCTATACTGCTCGATCTGTTCCTGCGAAATCTCCACCGCGCGGTCGCTATCGCCCGCCAGATGCAGGTAGTGCGGGATCGATCCATCGCGCCCCAGCTCCACGGTTCGATAATGACGTCCCGCCGACACCGGCGAATCGACGAGCGTCGTCAAGGATGAAGGCTGAAACTCGATCTGATTCCCTGTCTCGCGGGCAATCGGCAGAGCCGTCCCGTATCGCCATCCCTCGGGAACTTTTAACGACGCTTGATACCGCAACTGGTCCGACGGTACGCCTTCCGGGTACAAAATATACTGATTCCAACTGAGCACCGCCAACTCCGTCGTGGCCGAGGCGCCCGACGAAAATCCCGAAGTTTCCGGCGGAGAAATCTGATCGAACGCCACGTCCAGCGACTGCGCGCCGGCAGGGACATTCAAATGCAGCGCAAACATATTCGCCGCATCGCGCGTCCATGCGACCGGCTGCGCACCTGCCGTGATCTTTAACCCGACCAGATCCACGACAGGCCCCGTCGGGCCGTGTTCGCCGGGAATCCATTCCGGATAAAGCAGCGTCATCGGACCCGGTTTCGCTGGAATCGTCAGATGCACATGGACGATTCTCCGCGGCGCATCGGTCGCATCCACCTGCACGCGAATCTCCTGCGCGCAGGCGAGCGCCGCCAGCGCAATCCAGCAAATATTCCGCATGTTCCTAATCTAGCGTGGACTCAGGAGGCAGCCGCGGCTTGTTCCCGATAAAAGAAAATCAAATCCGTCGCCGGCGGCGCGACCCCAAGCTGCCTCATCATCGCCATCACCTGTCCGCGATGCAGCGTTGCGTGATTCACCACGTGCATAACAATCTCGCTAAGCACGGACCGGTGCGCGTTGCCCTTCATGTCCCTGTAGTCGATCACGCGCACGAGATCCTCATCGGCGATCGTCGCAGCCCACCGTTCCCAATTCTCCTGCACTCGAGCCCACTCGACCTCGATCGGCTCCCCGCTCGGCTCCGCCGCAACGCCATGAATCCGAGCCAGCCACACGCGGTCGGCCATCAAAATATGATTCAGCGTTTCGATCAAACCCTTGTGCGACGCGCCGAGATCGCGCTCCCGCAACTCCGCAGGCATCGCCATGACGGCATCCATCAATCTACGCGACGCCCACGTTGAATACCGCAAATGTCTCCGAGCTTCCTGTGCCGTCATCGCAACAACCAAGCCCTCATTGTCTTCGACACCAGCTCCGACGCATCCTGCTGCACGAAATGCCCGGAGTTGGGAATCGTCACCAGCGTGAGATCCTTCCCCATCCAATCCCAGGTGTTATTCAGCGCGCCAGAAAGCAGCGCCGTATCGCCGAGCCCGTGAATCATCAGCACCGGCATCTGCGTCTTCGCGGGCGGATTCGGATCCTCCGTGTACGGCTCGCGCGGATAGTTTCGCTTGTAATAGTTCAGCATCGCTTCGACATCAGAACGCTTCATCGCCTCCAGCCACTTTACTCGAGCGCCGGGATCCTTCACCCAGTTCCACTGCTCGATCTTGAAATTTTCGGCTGCGTCAGGTTTCTGGAAGTTCCGAGCATACTGCGAATTTTTCTGTTGTTGCGGATTATGCACCAACTCGCGATTCAGTCCCTTGGGATGCGGCAGATTCAAAATGATCAGCCGGTCCACGGCCTGCGGAACGTTCAGGGCCAACTGCCACGCGACTGCCCCGCCCCAATCATGCCCGACGACGACGGCCTTGTCTGCGCCATTCGCCTTAATCACCGCGAGAACGTCGCCGACCAGCAACCGCATGTCGTAATTTTCGACACCCTTCGGCTTGTCGCTCAGGTTATACCCGCGCTGATCGATCGCGACGCACTGAAACTTATCGGACAGCGCCTCCATCTGATCGCGCCACGTGTACCAGTAATCCGGAAACCCGTGAATCATCACGACCAGCGGCCCTTGACCCAGGCTCGCGTAATGAATCTTCACCCCGTTCGAATCGGCGTAGCCGTGCTTCACCTTCGATTCGATATCCCCGGCCATCGCGACCGCGGCAATCACCAGAACCGCCAGAAGGAATCGCATAGGTTCAGTATAGTGCTGATACACGTATGCGGGACACGCGCGGAACGAGCCTCGGCTTTTGCCATTGTCCCGAACTCGAGCCGGACGTTCTTCCCCGTTACAATAAATCTTCATGCACCCCGACACCGCCGCAGTCCGGCACGGCGAAGAACTCAACGTCGCCGCGCTCACGGAGTACCTCAAAGGCAAAATCGAGGGCGTCGATCGCGGCATCGAAGTCGAACAATTCCCCGGCGGCCACTCCAACCTCACCTACGACCTTGTCATCGACGGCAGAGAGTACGTCCTGCGGCGAGCGCCTCTCGGCCCGGTCGCCCCCAAAGCGCACGACATGGTGCGCGAGGCAAAGGTTCTCACGGCTGTCCATCCGCATTTCCCGCCCGCGCCGGAGGTTTATCACATCTGCGAAGACCCTTCGATCATCGGCGCCGCGTTCTTCTTAATGGAGCGCCGCCACGGCTACGTGCTTCGCAACAGCATTCCGCCTCAGGTCTCGGCGCACCAGAACTACGCCGCGCGAATCAGCCGGGCGTTCGTCGATTGCATGATTCAGATGCACGCGGTCGATATTGAAAAACACGGTCTCCGCTCGCTCGGCAAGCCGGAAGGATTCGTCGAACGCCAGGTGAGAGGCTGGACCGAACGATGGGAGCGCGCCCGCACCGAGCCAAGTCCCGAGATGGACAGCGTGATGGCGTACTTCGCGAAGACGATTCCGCCGGCCGCCGCGCCGACTCTGGTCCACAACGATTTCAAACTCGATAACGTCATGCTGCACCTCCACACGCCGGACCGCCTGGAAGCCGTGCTCGACTGGGAGATGACCACGGTTGGCGATCCATTAAGCGACGTCGGCCTGACGCTCTGCTACTGGTCAAGCTCGCTCGTGCCGGGAACTTCGCTCGAAGCGGTCACAACGGGCCCCGGCTGGTATCATCGCGACGAGTTCGTGGCGCATTATGCCGGGAAAACCGGCCGCGACGTGAAGTATCTGCCCTGGTACGAAGCCTTCGGCGTCGCAAAACTCGCCGTGATTCTGCAACAGATTTATTTCCGCTACTGGCGCGGCCAAACGACTGACGAACGTTTCGCGCATTTCGATCAGCGCGTCAAAACCCTGGTGGGCCGAGCCGCGGAATTGGTGGAAAAGCTCTAGTCACTGATGGTTCTCTATCTCGTCCGCCACGGCCAGGCCGGCACCCGCGAAAACTACGACTCGCTTTCCGCTACCGGACGGCAACAGGCCCGCCTCCTCCGGGACTATTTCGCCGGGCAGCAAATCCAATTCGACGCGGTCTATTCCGGAAGTCTCTCCCGGCAGCGAGCCACGGCGGCCGAAGTTCTCCCCGGCGCGAACATCATCATCGACGAAGGCTGGAACGAATTCGATCTCGCGCAGGTTTATGCCGGAATGGCTCCGCACCTTGCCGCCTCCGATGACGATTTCCGCCGCGAGTACGAACAGATGCAGCTCGAAATCGAATCCAGCCGCGGCGCTCACGATCATCCCGTTCACAGGAAGTGGAACGACTGCGACAAGAAAGTAGTCTGGGCCTGGGTCGAGAGCCGCTTCGAATACTCCGGTGAATCGTGGCCGTCCTTCGTCGCCCGAATCCGCGGCGCGCTCGCCCGGGTTCTTCATCACGAAGGCAATGTCATCGTATTCACTTCCGCGACTCCGATCGGCGTCTGCGCCGCCCGATCTCTCGACCTCGACGACGGCCGCGCCATGTGGCTCGCCGCGGTCTTGATGAACGCGTCTTTCACGACGCTCCGAATCCGCCCCGGGGAAATCCGCCTGTTCAGCCTGAACAACGCTCCACACCTGCTCGACGCGCCGCTGCGCACCTTTCGCTAGTCCCATCGCGTGACGGATTCACCGGAACAACGATTCCGAAAATCGGCGGCACGTCCCTGATAAAATGCCGTGTTATGGACTTCGATCATTCGCCCAAGGTTCGCGACCTGCAAGAACGCCTCCAGGCGTTCATGAACGAACATATTTACCCCAACGAAAAGCTCTACTATTCACAGATCGAAGAAGACCGCTGGCGTCCGGTCCCCATCATCGAAAAACTCAAACCCGTCGCGCGCGCCGCCGGACTCTGGAATCTTTTCCTCCCCGAATCCGAGCACGGCGCGGGACTCACGAATCTCGAATACGCGCCGCTTTGCGAAATCATGGGCCGCTCGCCCATGGCGCCCGAAGTGTTCAACTGCTCGGCGCCCGATACCGGCAACATGGAAGTTCTCTCGCGCTACGGCACCAAGGAACAGCAAGAAAAATGGCTGAAGCCGTTGCTCAATGGAGAAATCCGATCCTGTTTCTCGATGACCGAAAAGGACGTGGCCTCCTCCGACGCCACCAACATCCAATCGAGCATCGTCCGCGACGGGAACGACTACGTCATCAACGGCCGCAAATGGTGGTCGAGCGGCGCAGGCGACCCGCGCTGCAAAATTTCTATCTTCATGGGCAAGACCGACCCGGCGGCGCCCAAACATAAGCAGCAGTCGATGATTCTGGTTCCGCTCGACACGCCCGGGATCAAAGTCGAGCGCATGCTCACCGTTTTCGGCTATGATCACGCCCCGCACGGCCACGCGGAAATGACGTTCACGAATGTGCGGGTTCCCGCGTCGAACATTCTTCTCGGCGAGGGCCGGGGATTCGAGATCGCTCAAGGACGCCTCGGCCCCGGGCGAATCCATCACTGCATGCGCCTCATCGGCCAGGCCGAACGAGCCCTGGAAGCCATGTGCCGCCGCGTTCAATGCCGCGTCGCTTTCGGAAAGAAGCTCGCCGAAATGGGAACAATCCGAGCCGATATCGGGCATTCGCGCATGGAAATCGAACAGGCCCGGCTCCTGGTTCTCAAAGCGGCGCACATGATGGACACGGTCGGAAATAAAGCCGCGAAAGCTGAGATCGCAATGATCAAAGTCGTCGTGCCGAATATGGCTCTTCGGGTGCTCGATCGCGCGATTCAGGCGCACGGCGGAGGCGGAGTCAGCCAGGAGTTCGAACTCGCCCACATGTGGGCCAACACGCGCACGCTTCGGCTCGCCGACGGACCGGATGAAGTCCACACCGAAGCCGTCGCGAAATTGGAATTGGCAAAGCACGGGGCATGAGCACTCTGACCGTCGTCCGCCACGGACAGGCACGGCCGTTCGAAAAAAATTCAGACTGCCTTTCCGAGCTTGGCGAGCGCCAGGCGCAGGCCCTTCGCGAATACTGGACGCGCCTCGGGACTCGCTTCGACGAGGTGATCTGCGGATCGCTCACGCGCCACTGCCAGACCGCAGCCGGGGCGATTCAGGTCAGCCCTCGCATCGCGCCGGAGTGGAATGAGTACGACGCCGAAGGAATCCTCCGCGGCTACCCGCATCCTTCCACATTTGCCAGCAATCGCGAATTTCAGAAGACCTTCGAATCGGCGATGGAAAAATGGATCGAAGGCGCGGATGCCTCCGAATCGTTCGCCGATTTCCGCGCCCGCGTCATTCAAGGTCTCCGGCGAATTCAGCAAGGCCCCTCGAATCGCCGGGTGGTTTTGTTCACCTCCGGCGGGCCCATCGGAGTTCTGGTTCAAACCGCCCTCGGCGCCCCGCCGCGGAGTTTCGCCGATGTCAATTGGCGCGTCCGCAACTGCTCCATCACGGAATTCGTCTTCAGCGCCGACCGCCTCTCGCTCGATTCCTTCAACGCCACGCCGCACCTTGAGCCTTCGCTCGTCACTTTTCGATGATCTGTGTGAATCCGCGTCTGCGGCTACAATAGACGTTTTACCGTGGCATTTCCCGACAATTACCGCACCCGGCTTCTCTCCACGCTGGCAGCGATCGATGCCGAAAAGGTCTCTCAAGCCATCGAATGGTTTCACCAGGCTCGCGCCGAGGGCCGGGCCATCTTCGTCGCCGGAAACGGGGGCAGCCAGGCGACAGCCGCTCACTTCGTCTGCGACATGGTCAAAGGCGCAAGCTTCGGAAAAGATTCGCGTTTCCGCATTCTTGCGCTCAATGAATCCATGCCGACGGTAACCGCCTACGCAAACGACGTTGGTTACCACGACGCTGTGCTCGAACAGCTCAAGAACTTCGCCCAACCTGGCGATATTTACATGGCGATCAGCGGATCGGGCAATTCGCCCAACGTCGTTCGCGCCATGGAGTTCGCCAATTCGATCGGCTGCCGTACCCTCGCGCTTACCGGACGCGACGGGGGCAAACTCGGCTCACTCGCCGCGCTGCACATTCACGTGCCTGAGCCCCATATGGGCCGCATCGAAGACGCGCATCACGTGATCTGCCACATGATCTGCTATTCGTTTATGGATTAGCCCGGAGAACGAATACAAACTGATAACCGAACATCGAGGGCCAGGTCTTAGCCAGCACGGCGGAGATTCCGTTCAACATCCGCACGATCACGCTCGCCGGGCTCATGCCGAGCACCAGTTCCACAGGAGGCACCGTGGCCGCCTCCCGCACGATCTCGAACCCGCACTCGCGCAAGAATCTCCGCGCGCTTTTTCGGGTGAAAAATCTCAAGTGCGTCCGGTCGAGGATCCCGCGGCTGGCATATTCGAACCGGCCGAACAGCAGCATCAGCCGGACCCAAAGGTGCGCGACGTTCGGCAGCGACACCACAACCGTCCCCGACGGCTCCAACCACTCGCGCGACGCCTGCAATAAACTGGCCGGATTCTGGAGATGCTCCAGTGTATCGAGCAGCAGGACCGAATCGAACCGCTTGCCCGCCAGCTCACGGCGGATTTTCTCGATCCCGGTATTTAAGTCCGCGCTGATGTATGCTTCGAAAACATCCGCGTGCTCCGGTTCCGGCCGCGAATCGACGCCCGTAATCCGCCGGGCGCCGTCCTTCTTCAATTCCTGTGAAAACCGTCCCGATCCGCATCCCAATTCGAGAACACGATCCGATTTCCCCACGATCCGCCGCGCATAAACATGCACCGAATGCGGGCTCGTCTTCACCGGATAGTTTTCAAAATACTCCTGAAATTCGGGATACGCGACCGCGCCGAGCGCCGTGCGGCGATACCGCTGCACCGCGCGCACGATATCTTTCGCGTAGCGCAGGCCGTTGACGTAGCAGATCTCATCGCCATAAAACGTCGGGATCGGAATCTCCACAATCCTGAAACGCTGATGATTCAGCTTGATGATGATCTCGGTGTCGAAATGAAATTCGTCCGACATGTTCGACAATTGGATCTTCCGCAGAGCATCGAGGCTGTATGCGCGATAGCCGCTGTGAAATTCCGTCAGGTTCATCCCCAGCGCCGAATTTTCGAATGCCGAAAGAATCCGGTTGCCGGCGTACTTGTACAACGGCATCCCGCCCTTAAGCGCCCCGCCGTATTGCTTCATCATGCGCGACCCGAACACCGCGTCTGCCTCGCCGCGCACAATCGGGCTGTACATCTGCGAAAGAATTTCCGGGGCGTACTGTCCGTCGCCGTGCAGCAGAACAACCACGTCGAATCCGCGCTCGATGAAGTACCTGTATCCGGCCTTCTGATTTCCGCCATAGCCGAGATTCTTCGGATGACGCATCACATGCAGCTTCGCCAGATCCCGCATGGCCTTCATTCCCACGGCGAGCTCGTATGTTGAGTCGTCGCTCGCGTCGTCAAACACCGCGATCTCTTCAACGTTCGACCACACATCCGGCGTAATGCGTTTGAGAACCTTGGTCAGCGTCGTGAGTGCGTTGTAAGCAACGATCAGAATCCCGATTTTCTTTCCGCGGCACTGCGCCAGCTCGGCATCGTTTGCGATCGCAGGCAGAAATTGCGGCAGCGGCTCGAAGGGCAGCGGGGGCGACGGAACTGAAGAAACCGTTTCCATCGGGGTCTTATGTCCAGTGTACTGAATCGCTTGCGGCCGGCAATAGCGCTATACTGAAGCCACGGTGTCGTTCAAGTTCCTGAATTCCTGGCCGTCGCGCCTCGTCACAGTCGTGCTATTGGCTCAGGCCGGCGTGATGTATAGCTCGATTCGTCCGGAAACAGTACCTCCCGGCCGCCCGCTTTCCGGATTTCCCACCTCGATCGGAACCTGGCAGTTGCGCCAGGAGGGCTATATCGATGCGGAAACTCAGGCGATCTTGCAAGCCGATGACCTTCTGACACGCGACTACGCCGATACTGCGTCGCCGCGTGGAGCAAATCTGTACATCGCGGCGTTCCGCTCCCAGCGTAACGGGAAGGCTCCGCATTCTCCAAAGAATTGCCTGCCGGGCGCCGGCTGGACTCCGTTGGAGCAAAGCGAAGTCAAAATCGACGTGGGCGCGCCCGCTCCGATTCCCGTGAATCGGTACGTCGTTGTTCACGGCGAATCGCGAAGCGTCGTTCTCTATTGGTATCAATCCCGCGACAGAGCCGTCGCCAGCGAGTACACCGCGAAATTCTGGGTGGTCGCAGACGCGGTCCGTTTCAACCGCACCGATACCGCGCTGATCCGGGTGATCGTGCCAATTTACGATCACGATTCCGCGTCCGCCGACCGCACCGCGACCGACTTCGTTAAAGCCGTCTACGGAACCATCCGGCAGTTCCTTCCCGCCTAAGCCTTCGAGTAATATCCGGCGACCGCCTCGACGACGCGCTCGATCTGTGATTCGCTCAACTCGGCATGAACCGGGATCGCCAACGCGGTGCGCGCGAGTTCCTCGCTCACCGGGAAATCTCCCTCGCGATATCCCAAATCCGCGAAACACGGCTGTTGGTGCAGCGCGATGGGATAGTAAACCTCGCACCCGATTCCTTGCGACTTCAGAGACTTCTGCAATCCGTCGCGTTCCTGGCAGCGGATCACAAATTGATGGAAGATGTGCCGCGTCTGATGTGAGCCTGCCCGCGGCAGGATCACCGGCACCCGGCGAGCCTCGAACAGCTTGTAATAGAGCTCCGCATTGCAGGCGCGCCGGGAACTCCATCCGTCGAGGTACTTCAGCTTGACGCCGAGCACCGCGGCCTGGATCGCATCGAGCCGCGACGCCAGGCCCACCCAATCGTGATAGTACGCTGCGGTGCGCCCGTGCACGCGCAGGGCCCGCAGGCGCGCCGCCAACGATTCGTCATTGGTCGTCAGCAATCCGCCATCGCCGAACGCGCCAAGGTTCTTGGTCGGGTAGAAACTGAAACATGCGATGGCCCCCAGGCTTCCCGCGCGGCGACCCTTGTACTCGGAGCCGATCGCCTGGGCAGCGTCTTCGATCACGGCGATTTTCCGTGGGCCGGCGATTCGGTTTAGCGAATCCATCTCGGCGCATCCGCCGTACAGATGGACTGGAACGATCGCTTTCACTCTCGGATGACGGTCGAGCGCGGCCTCCACCTGCCTGACATCCATGTTGAACGTATCCGGTTCGACGTCGACGAAAACGGGCTTCGCCCCCGCAAGCGCAATCGCGCCGGCGGTTGAAAAGAACGTGAAAGGAACGGTAAGGACCTCGTCTCCGGGTCCGATCCCGACAGCCTTGAGCGCCAGCAGCAGCGCGTCCGATCCCGATGCGCATCCGATGGAGAACCGTACCCCGCAATACTCGGCGAGCTGCTCTTCCACACGCTGCACTTCTCCGCCGAGAATGAACTGCTGAGAATCGACGACCCGCGCGATCGCGGCCAGGATTTCATCGCGAATCGGCCCGGTTTGCGCGCGGAGATCGAGAAGAGGAACTTGCATCTCTATCAGGCTAACGTATGGACCGCGGCAATCGCTCGATCAACGATCTCACAATCCGGTTCTTTGGTCCGATAAGGGACACATGGAAACGAATCCCGTGCCGGCGGGCGCGGCGGTAGCGATCACGGTCCTGAGCCCTGATCCGTCTCCACCCATTGCGGGACGGATACTCGATTTTATTGGCACTTCAATGACGATTTCTGCTCGCGAGCCGATTCCGCCCGGGAGCGCGGTCAAGATCGAAAGCGACGACGCTCTGCTATTAGGCGAAGTCTTTCAAGCAAAGGAAAACGAGATCACAGTCAAAATATCGGAGGCGCTGAATTCGCTCTCCGAGCTAAGGCGCCTCAATCGGGCTCTTTTAGGCACGGATCGGGAATCTGATCCGGAAAGAATAGAACCTATTGCGCACCCCGTGCGAACAACATCGTCTTGATGGTGTGGAAAATGATGTAGACATCCAGCGACCAGGCCAGATGCTTGATGTAGTAGAGATCGTATTCCAGCTTAATCATCGTGTCCTCGATTGTGTCGCCGTACTTATGGTTGATCTGAGCCCATCCGGTGATGCCCGGCTTGACGCATAGACGCTGCCGGTAGTACGGAATTTTTTCCTGAAGCACCGATACAAATTCCGGACGCTCCGGCCGTGGGCCGACAATCGACATATCCCCTCGAATCACGTTGAACAACTGCGGAAGCTCGTCCAGGCGCAGTTTGCGGAGCCATTTGCCGATGGGAGTGATCCGGGGATCATCCTTGGTTGCCCACACCGCGCCGGTTTTCGCCTCCGCGTTGGCATTCATGGAGCGAAACTTATAGATGGTGAACGGCACGCCGTTCATACCGGTCCGCTTCTGCCGGAACAAAATCGGCCCTGGAGATGTCAGCTTCACCAGAATCGCGACAATGAGCATCACCGGGAGAAGAATGATCAGTCCTACCAGGGCGATCAGAAAGGAATATCCCGATTGAAGCGCGATCCGCTTCGTACTGGGACCGAGTTCGGCGGAAAAGATCAATTGCGACGGACGCAGATCCCGGACCGAGACGCGGCGCATTACGGTCTCGTAGGTCGTGGTGGCGTCTTCGATGTAAATTCCCGACAAGCGAAGGTCGAGCAGCCGCTCCACTGGCAAGTTCTGGCGGCGTTCCGTCATGCCGACGACAATCGCGTCTGGCCGCTGCGCGGCGACCACGGCATCCAAATCTCCGATCATGCCCAGACGGGGAGCTCCGTACAGTTTTTCCGGAGCAGCGGCATCGTTGTCGAGAAATCCGACAGCGGCCAGGCCAAGCTCGCGTTTGTCGCAGATCCGGTGCACCACGTCACGAACCGCCGCCGATGTGCCTATAAACAGAAGTTTGCGCGCGCCGACCGCATGCCACATGAACCTGGTGAAGACGATGCGCCAGCCGGGCACCAACACCAGTGCGAGCGTGCTTCCGTAAACCATCGTCCATTTCGCCAGAACGAGGCCGTTCCTGTGCCCGTAGTTCAAAATCGCCTGAACCAGAAACGCGACCCCCAGGACAATGCAATACTGCTGGATCAGCTCCATCCGCGAAGTGACCCTGTAATTCTCATATAAGTCAAAGAAATACAGGCCGATCATGATTACCAGGACGAGTGCGCCGATTTTCCACAGCCCGTTGTCGTCGATTAACTCGACTGGCGCGGAAATATCGGTCCAGTACTCGGCGAGCACGTAACAGGAGAAAAGCAGGATTGCTTCGGAAAGGATCAGCGCGACGGCGGCGCTCGGTATGGATACTTTGAAGAGCCTGATCACAACTCAAACGACGGCGCGATCACAAAGTATACCATCTACTTACATTGCTTCGTCGCGCGACAGCCATAGACGCGCTGTGCTCTACTGAAGAATTCGCGAATGAGCGTCCTTGTCACAGGGGGAGCCGGTTATATTGGAGCCGCAACCCTTCGATTGCTGAGCGAAACGGGCGAGTCCGCCGTGGTTCTCGACAATTTGTCGCGCGGCCATCGCGACAGCGTTCCGGCCGGCATTCCCTTCTACCAAGGCGATGTGGGCGATTCCGCGCTGGTCTCGCGAATCGCGTCTGACCATAAAATCGACGCCTGCATACACTTTGCGGCCTTCGCTTATGTTGGGGAATCTGTAAACGATCCGACACTGTACGTCTCGAACAACATCGTGCAGGGCGCGTCGTTGCTGAATTCCCTGCGCGGCCATGGGATCAACAGAGTCGTCTTTTCGTCGAGTTGCACAACGTACGGCGAGCCCGAGTACACCCCTATCGGCGAGGAGCATCCGCAGCGCCCTACAAATTTTTACGGTTGGACCAAGCTGCTGATGGAACAGATGCTAGCCAGCTACTCCCAGGCATACGGGATGAGTTACGTCGCCCTGCGGTATTTCAACGCCGCCGGAGCGATTCCCGGCCATGGCGAACGGCACGACCCTGAAACCCACCTGATCCCCAATGTGCTGACCGCGGCCGGCGGCGGGGCCGTCATCAAGGTCTTCGGCGACCGCTACCCGACGCCCGACGGGACGGCGATCCGCGACTACATCCATATCTCCGATCTGGGCGCGGCGCATCTGCTCGCCCTGCATTATCTGCGCAACGGCGGCGCGCCGGTCGCGTTGAATCTGGGAAACGGCACGGGCTACTCAGTCATGGAAGTGATCGAGAGCGCCTCGCGCGTTACGGGCCGAAAGATTCCGTTCGAAATCGCGCCGGCGCGCCCGGGCGATCCGGCGCGGCTCATCGCTCGAGCCGATAAGGCGCGCGAGATTTTGGGATGGAAACCTCAAATTCCGAACCTCGACGACATCGTCAGGTCGGCATGGAACTGGCACGTGCGCGCGACTGGCTTCGCTTGATTTCGAAGTTGACGGCGCGCTCGCGGGCGGGTCTAGCTCAACACCCGCGCTCGGTTCGCGGTCCGGCTCGACCGCAGCCAGTTTTCGAGCACCACCAATGTCCATAACTGGACCGGCGCGCGTGCTTGAGAAAACGCAGCGGACGCCGCCTGATCGAGGGTCCTTCGGCGAATCCAGCCTTCCTCTTCAAGAAGCGTGCCCTTGCCCAGCGCCTCAAGTTGCGGGCGCCAGCCCGTCGTCAGCCAGTTCCAGACCGGCACCGTAAATCCCTGCTTCCTGCGATCGGCGACTTCAGAACCAAGATGGCGCCGGACCAGCGCGCGCAGTACGGCCTTCAACTCGCCGCCTCGCAGCCGGAGTTCGACCGGCAGGGCAGCAGCGTGTTCCCACAAAACGTGATCGAGAAAAGGCGACCGCGCTTCGATCGAGTGATACATCGTGCCGCCGTCGACCTTGGTCATATACTCGGCAACGAATCGCGTGCGGCGCTCATAGTCGAGGAATTCTTCCATCAGATGCCGCGCCGATTCAAACGAAGGAGCGATATTGCGGTGCGAGAGTTCCCGCCCGGCCAGCCGCTCGCCTAAAATCCCCGCTTTCTGGAAGTACGGAAGACCGTCATGCGTGCGCGTAATCGCAGCCAGGCCGTCATTTGCGTAATCGGCGAGATGCATCGCGCGGCGAAGCTGCGGTACGCGCGCGATCGCGGGCCGGATCGATTTCCAGACGCGGGGCGCCACCCCCGGCAGCATTCGCGAGAGCCTTTGCGCGTACCAGAAATTCCGGTGGTGCGTGTAGCCGAGAAAAACGTCGTCGCCGCCGTCGCCGGTAAGCAGCACTTTGGCCATCGGCCTGACGGCTTTCGATACCTGAAGCATCGCAAGCGCCGACGAGCACGCAAACGGCTCGCCATAGGCGGTCGTCAGGTCTTCGAGCACCGGCTGCTCGTCTGCGGAAAGCTCGACCACCTCGTGCGGGATCTTCAGAATCCCGGCGGTCCGGCGCGCGGCGGCCGTTTCGTCGGCGGGATGTCCGGGAGTCCCTACGGTAAACGATTTTACGTTCGCATTGAGCCGCGCCATGGCCCAGGCGATCAGCGTCGAATCGATTCCCCCGCTGAGCAGGGCGCCCACCGGAACATCGGCAATCAGGCGCAACTTCACCGCTTCGAGCAGCAGCCGTTCCGTTTCATCCACGGCCTGCTCGAAACTGATTTTCCGCGATGACGGCCGTGGCGGTGTCCAATAGCGCCGCTCGCGGATCTCGCCGTCGTGCCATTCAACGATGGTCGCGGCTGGAACCTTGCGAGCGCCCGCGTAAATCGCGAGATCGTCGCTCACCCACCCGAACTCCAGAAATTCGAGCACGGCGTCCGGATCGATTTCATCCACGAAGCCGCCTTCTCGAAGCGCGGTCATCGTGGATGCAAACGCGATCCGGCCGTCCGAGGCGGCGTAAATCAGCGGCTTGACGCCGAGCCTGTCGCGCACCAGCGTCAATTTGCGGCGGGGATTATCCCAGACCGCGAACGCGAACATCCCGCGGCAGCGCTTGACCAGTTCGTCGACTCCCCACTGGCGGTAGCCGTGCAGAAGCACTTCCGTATCGCAGTTTGACCGGAACCGAAAACCGAAGGATTCGAGTTCTTTTCGAATTTCCTGGAAATTGTAGATGCACCCGTTGAAAACGAGGCCAATCGCGCGATCGTCTGAAAGCATCGGCTGCCTGCCGGCCTCGCTCAGATCGATGATAGAGAGCCGCCGGTGTCCAAGCAAGGCCCGCGGCCAGGACTCGACCCCCTCCGAATCCGGCCCCCGCCGCGCAAGCGAGCGCACCATGCTTTGAATGGCTTCTTGGGCGTCGGGAGACTCAGCGCTCCACCCCGCCATTCCGGCAATCCCGCACATTCCCTCAATTATCGCATCTGGTCGCGCGCGCAGAAGCGCGATTTGGGATGGAACCCCGAGTCCCGCACTCGGCGGTATGATCCTTTGGGGTGGAGATGGCGTCTCCGCGCTACTGAATGCGCTTGATCTCCAGATTCACGGCACGCTCCACAAGGTAGACGGGGCGGCCTTTAATCTCCTCAAAAATGCGCCCCACATATTCGCCGAGCAGCCCGATCGCGAAAATCTCCACGCCGGCAAGAAACAGCGTCGCAATCATGAGCGAGGTCCAGCCGAGGGCGTTGTGAGGGTTGTAGCCCAACAGCGTGGTATTCGTCAGATATTGCAGCAACACCATAAATCCGCCGAGAAAGGATGCCACGCTGACGCTGCTGCCCAGAAGCATCAGCAGGTGCAGCGGCTGATAGGAGAAATTGAAGACGCCATCGAGTCCGAGTTTGACCAGCTTGGAAAAAGTGTACTTGGCCTCGCCCGCCTGGCGCGCATGGCGTTCATACGTGAGGCCCGTCTGGCGGTAGCCGATGTATGAACGCAACCCGCGCACGAAACGATTGCGCTCGCCCAGGGAATTCATGACATCGACCACGCGGCGGCTCATCACGCAAAAATCGCCGCTATCGAGTGGAATATCGATCGAAGCGAGCCGCTTCAGCGCGCGGTAGTAGAGAAAATAGGCCGCCTTTTTGAAAGGCCCTTCTTTGCGCTCCGTGCGGATGGCATAGACCACGTCGAAGCCTTCCCGGCACTTCTTGATAAAACGGATCAATTCTTCAGGCGGATCCTGCAAATCGGCGTCGATCACGGCGACGATGTCGCCCGCCGCGTAGAACAGTCCCGCGGTGACGGCGGCCTGATGGCCGAAATTGCGCGAAAATCCGATCACCTTGACGCGTGGATCGCTGGAGCCTATTTTCTGCGCGATCTCGAAGGTGGAATCTCGGCTGCCGTCGTCGACGATCACCAGTTCCCAATCTTCGTTCCACGTGGCGGCCGCCGCTGCAACCCGTTCATAAAGGGTGTGCAGGATCAGGGATTCGTTAAAAGCAGGGACAACAACCGAGATCATGCGAATTCTTCAGTCTCGCACAGGCGGCCCCTTGGGCGGTGATTTACAGCCGGACCAGCGAGAAGCACAGAAATGAATGAGAACAGGCATTCCTAAACCAGGCCGTGCTCATTAATGCAGGAACGCGTACTCGCTCGCATAGTGACGATGCACGTACCACGTAAGTAGCTGCGGAGCGAACCGCAGACCCAGGATAGTCGCCGAGATTTTCCGTCGCTGGAGCACGGCGTTGGCCTGTTTGAATTTCTCGAGGGCTTCGCGGCGGTTGCCGGCCCAGAGAGCTTTCTTTCCCAGAAAAAAATCGACTGTCGCCCGCTCGCGGCGGATCGCATCTTCGAGGCAAGCGCGATCGTCCGGGTTGAGAACGGTTGACGATCGGAGTTTTTCATACACCTTAAGAATGCTGTTTCCCATCCAGATCGGGTCGTTGCTGAGATTGGCGGTCGGGTTTTCGCGGCACCGGTAACGAGCCAGCGGGCGCGTATGGTACACAAACCGAACACCCGACGCCGCTAAACGGAGCCACATGTCCAGATCCTCGGCCGAGCGCAATTGAGGATCGAATAGCCCGCTTCGAAGCAGTGTCTCCCTGCGGCCCGTGATGCTCACAAAAACCTGGCATTCGCGGCGCAGCAGGCTTTGAAGAGTGACTTCACCGCGGCTGGGAAAGATGTCCATCATCGTCTTGCCCTCATAGGTGGACGGACCGAAGAAGAGGGCATTCGGATACACGACGTCGGCCTCGGGGTGTTCGGCGAGCATGCGCGTCTGGATCTCCAGATATTCCGGTTCCCAGAGATCGTCGGAATCGAGCAGCGCGACGAGCGGCGCCCGGGCCGCGCGGATGCCTGTATTGCGCGCTCCGGACAACCCCTGATTCTCCTGTTTGAGGTAGACGATTTCGCGACGGTAGGGCTCGAGCACGCGTTCGAGGTTCTCGGTGTCGGGGCAGCCGTCATTGACCACGATGGTTTCGAAGTCGCGAAAGGTTTGGGCGCGCACCGAATCGAGAGTCTCCGCGATAAACTCGGTGACTTTGTAAGCGGGAATAATGACGCTGACGGCGGGAGAAGACACGCGATCAATCTCCTGCGATTCCGGTCGAAGCCACGGACGGTGGCGTCAGGGCGCGGACCATCCGCGCCGGGTTGCCCGCAACCATTGTGTTCGGCGCGACGTTCGTCATCACGACCGACCCCATGGCGACGATGCTGTTGTCGCCGATCGACACGCCGGGATAGATGATGGAACAACTGCCGACCCAGACGTTATTGCCGATGACCACAGGCCGGACTTCGTCCATGGCGGAGGGAAGTCCCGCGGCGCGCGCCGCGGGATCGGCGGGATGGCCGGGAGCGTCGAAGACGGCGATCTGGCTTCCGAAGCGGCAGTGTTTTCCGATCCTGATTTCATTTCCGACCGTAAAAGCGCAGGTGTGGCCGATGCCGCTATGGTCTCCGATGATCAGGCGGGGGCGGCTGGTGTAGCGGGCGGCAAAAAAAATCGAGAGCTTGCCATCGATGGAGACGTTGTCGCCGAGGACAATATCTCCATTTCCCTGTACCCACGGGATGTAGATTCCGGTGTGCAAATTCCTGCCGTAACTTGCACATAACGATTTGAAGAACGGCTCGGCGATAAAGACGCGGCGGGCGAAGTAATAAGCCGTTCGAACCGCGACGATCAAAGCCATCCCGGGGCGGGTGATCAACCGGGGGGCTGGAACGCTGAAATTGCGGAGCCCGCGGTAGACGGTGCGGATGAGCTTCGCCGTCCAATGGTCGGAAAGAGCGGCGAAGCGGTAAAAATCCGGCATTTTAGTTCGATTATGCAGGAAATTGACGCTGAAACTCCGGCGCGCGGCGGACCTCGTCGGGCCAGGCCGATGGCTTGGAGCCATGCTGCGCGAGAAACGCATAAACCCAGCGTTCAAGTCCGAAGGCGACGCAGACGCTGTGCATGGCGCCGGCGCCCTCGACGTCGGTATGAAAGGCGCGTCCGAAGAAATCCGAATGATAATTATGCGAGCCGACGGCGAGCCGCTCGTTGTTATCGAGCAGGAGCGAAATTTCGAATTTCGAATCGGAACTCAACTGGAAGAATGTTTTTGAAACGGCGTCGGGGGCGATGAAGAAAGGATCGCTGGCGGTGCGGATTTCCCCCGCCAGCCGGTGGCGCGAGAGAAAATCGGCCATCTTGTCCATCGATTCCTCCCGCCGGCTCAGCACATAATTCCGGTCGCCCATGAAAACGACTTCGCGCATGGTGAAATCCCACAGACGTCTCAGGTCGGAGAGGTTGGAGGACTCGTAGCGGAAGCATTTTCCGCAGATTCCGTAGACCGTTCCGGAGGCAGGCAGGACCTGATCCTGGCTCAGGTGATAGACGTGATAACACACGGCGGGCGAGAGACAGGCATTGGGCCGGTCCATATCGGCGAGCGCAGCGCGGTCCAGTTCGTCCTGAGTCTGATGGCGCGCGCGGAACGCATCGATAATTTGCGCATCTTCCTGCAAATGACAGGCAAAGGTCACGTTATTGGGAAACGAACGGAAATAGTCGCAGCGCGCAAGCACCCGGTCGGGGATGAGGGTCGGCGTAAGCAACGGAACCGCTTTCCAGGCGGCCCCGAACTCCTCGAAGACTCGATCGAAATAGCGAAAGAGACCGAGAGGGACACCTTGTAGGGCGGCTTGTCCAATGCCCAGGAAATGAATCCCTTCGCCATTGGGAGAGCCGGAAAAGCGAATCGAATCGCAGGCGGGACTGCGAAAGACAATCTTGCGCTCGAGATTGCGCAGAGCGCGCTCCACGCGAACGGCCAGGGCGCGGACGTCGTTGGCCAGGGAAGCGCCGGCGGCTTCGGGAGCCTCGAAATCGATGCGATCGCCGTCATCGGAAAAACGCACGCCGCGGAGATCTTTGGAGAGAAACGCCAATTGTTTGCGGATTTCCTCCCGCGCCATTTCATGCGGGCGCACGCTCAACTGGACTGAGAATGTCTTCATTTGGGAACGGTCAAGCCCTTCGGAGGTCATGAATCAGCGCGTGGATCGATTCGGCGGTACGGGCCGCGATAAAGCGGTCATCGGGGACAGTGACCTGAAAGCGGTCCTCGATTTCGAGCAGCAGCGGCAGAGCGTTCACCGAGGAAACGCCGGCATCATAGAAATCCTGGTTGGGGGCGAGGCCCGGGATGCCGCCGACGCGGCAAATCATCTCGACGATTGCGGAAAGGGGTGCATCCTCCATGCCCATTCATTGTCGCCGATTCGGGTTGGAGATCGCCAGTGCGGCGCAAGTTTATCGGCCTGATTTTTCCTGGGGATCGCGATTCAATGGGCGCGGAAATCGCACGGCAAGGGGTCTGATGGCGGCCGGGGGGAGTTATGCGAAGCTTAGTGTTTCTGGCCGCGTTGGCGGGCGCATTCGGGCAGACTCAGCTCGATTTACGCAGCCAGGCCAAGGACGTCGATTTCACCGCAGCGCCATCGACGCGGCCGATCAAGACAGGCACCGTTCTGCCAGCGACTTGCACGACCGGGGATTTGTTTTTTCAAACAACGGCGCCGGCCGGATCGAATCTGTTCGGCTGCGTCAGCGCCAACACGTTCGTATTGCAGTCGGGCGGAGGATCGGGCGGAGGCGGCGGGGCTCCGACGACGATCGAAAATAACGGGACGACGGTTGGGAGCGACGGGATCGTGAACTTCATCGCGGGGGTCGGAGTATTGAACACGATTTCCAACACCGGGTCGCAGATCAACATCCAGCAGGGCGTGGATACGAGCGTCATCCTGAGCAAAGCCACGGCGCAGAGCTCCACTCCGTGGCAGTGCTTTTCAGCCAGCGGCTCAGCGAGCTCTTACACGTGTTCGCTATCCCCGACGTTGCAGGCGTATAACGCGGGAATGATGCTGCTCTGGAAGCCCGACGTGAATGGCGCGGGAGGTCCCACGACGCTGAACGCGGACACATTGGGCGCGGTGGCGATCAAACAGGCCGACGGCATAACGGATCCGACGATCGCGGACATCCTGGCGGGGCGGCTATATTCGCTGTGGTTCGATGGCGCGGTATTCCGGCTGATCACTCCGCCGGTGAATGTGGCGGCATCGGGGGCGCAGCCGACGTGCAACTCGACGCAGCGGGGAAGAATCTGGCAAACGATCGGCGGGAGCGGCGTCAAGGATTCGGTGACGGTTTGCGCGAAAGATGCCACGGACGCGTATGCATGGAGGACGATTTACTAGCCATGGGCCGCTCGATCTGGCGGCTTCTGGCCGCACTCTTTCTAACGATGGGGGCGAACGCCAGCCAATCGCTCAGCGGGGGAACGGGCACGGCAACGCTGCCGAACACACCCACCTTCGCGAATTTGAGCAATTTTCGAGTTCAGTTCCGGATGCATGGAGGATGGTCGTATAACGGAACCTATCAACTGATTTTCGGAACCAATTCCTACGCGCTGCGGCTGGATCCCACCGGGAACATTTTCCTGACAAGCTGGCGGGATGGTTCCGCGGCGTGCAGTGTCAGCGTTGCGGCGGGAACCGACATCATCGGGATCGTCAACCGGTTTGCGAGCAATCTGACAATTCAGATTTTCAATTCCCAGACGGGAGTTTCTCTCAATTCCAACGTATGCGGGCTTACCCCCGGAGTCCCGAACGATGCGGGAAGCTCGATCGTAGTCGGGGGAGTGAATGGAGCCCTCGCTTACGTGCGCGCCTATGGCACGACAGTTCCGATCGGAACGGCTCCAGGCAACCGGTTCGACGGAAATCTTTACGATTATGAGTTTGAGGGCAATGGGACAGATCAGACCGGGAACGCAAGTCTGACGTTGAGCGGAGCGAGTTTCGTGAGCACTCCGGCGTATCCGCCCGCCGCTTCCTTGAATCCGTGGCCTACGCTGAACGTGGTAAGGGCCGGGCCGGGCGCGCTGCAACTGACGTCGACTTCCTTCGACTCAACTGACAACGCGACGTTATCGTATTTCTGGCAACAGTTAAGCGGGCCGGCCGCCGGGAAATTTTCCTCGCGGACGTCGCCGGTATCGACGTTCCAGGCCCCTGTGGCGGGGAATTATCGGATACAGCTCTCAGTATCGGATTCAACCGGAGCAACCGCAGTGCCTGCCGTGGTCGACGTCGGCGCGGTGGCAACGGATTCCAACGGCGCGGTAATTACGGGCCTGACCGCGGGTCAGGACAGCATTCTTGGACCTGTGCTGATTGGGGATGGGCGACACAATCCGTGGCCATACGGGGATCTTGCGGAGATATCGGTGCTCGACAGCATTTCCAACGCGGCGCTCGCGAACCCTCCAGTGACTGGAACGCGGCTGTCCGGCACGGTGACGCTAACCAACACTCCCGTCTGCATGGTGGGGACCGGGACGCACTTTACGACCGAGCTGATACAGGGCAACCCATATATTGTGAGCTGGGACAGCGTTGACGGGCCGGGCACGGGCAGGTTCATCGGCCCATTCATTTCATCGATCGCGGACGACACGCACGCGTGTTTCGGCGGGGTCTTTCAGTATCTGTTCCCGACTCCGTCCGCCGCCAGCGTTTTCGCGGTACCGCCAAACACGCCGACGTTCCAGATGAACTGGTGGCAAAATGGGAATCTCGCAACGTTCTGGGAATTCTACGATGGCGGTCTGGCGAAGCTTCACGAGTATTACCGCACCGGGATCGCGAACTACCTGACGCAAGCCCGGCAGTTGATCGATTACAACTGGACCTGGATGATCGATCACGGATTCTCGGTTCCAACGCCGCGCGCCACGCAGTTGATCAGCCAGTTCTGGCGGGCGCTCGACGGACATCCGGAGCGCTTCCCAGGGTTGTTTAATCTTGTCGCGTATTACATTAACAATTTGCATTTTCTTCCTTTGCCATGTCCGAACTGCGACACGCGTGAATCGGGATATGTGCAGTGGTTCACGGCGATCGGGGCTAAGACCGATCCGGATCCTGCGCGGCACGCGCAATATTGCTCCTGGGTTGCGAGTAACACAGCGGTGTGGATCGCGCAGCAGACCGCGCAAGGCTATTGGCCGGAGAACGTTTTCTCGGGCAACCCGGGATATGTGTACGCCGCGGTCAATTTTCCGAATCAGCCTCTACAATACGGCGCGTCGCCGTGGAGAATGAACATCGCAATCAAGGCTCTCGAAGCATCCTACGAATCTCTGCGCGACACAAGCTCGCAGGGATGCAATAATCCCGGGCTGGCAGCATCATTACTGGGGACGATCACCAATGCGGTTTCTTTCGTTCGGAATTATGGATACGATTCCAATCCAAGGGACGGAAGCGGATTTCGAGGAATTTACTACGACGTGGAATACCAGTCGAATGCGCAGGGGGGATGCGGGATTGGCGGGCCGACAGGTTGCACGGGGACGGTAAGCATCAATGTGGGTTCGACAACTTTGAGCGGGTCCGGAACGAATTTTCAAACGGTGACTTCGGGCACGGGTTTTGTGGGGATTGCAAACGCGGGACCGAACTCGATCTACAAAGTTGTCTCGTGCGCGAGCCAGACATCGTGCACGATAACGCCGCCGTTCGGGACTTTCGGGGAGACGACGAGCGTGTCGGGAAACCCGTGGTATTGGGCGCCGCCGGGCAACACGAATTGTGGAGGATCGCTGGCGACGACCTGTCTGGCTCCGGGCTCCCGCGACTTGGATCGTCTGGCAGTGGGATCGACGGCGTGGCTCTACAATCAGACCGGCAATTCTACATTCAAGGCCTGGGCGGATGAATGGTACGCCGCGGCGTTCGGCGGCCCCGATGCCGGTCCGAACAGCGCGGCGCGCATCGATTCCTTCGATACAGCCCAGCCGTGCGGAGGACCCGGCTGCGACGGCTTTATCACAGAGGTGATCGCGGCACTTCCGAACTGCGATACGCCGAACCCGGCGCCGTGCACGTCGGGCGGGAGTGTATTCGCGGCTCTGGGCAAGAACGCGAACGAAGCGTTCGGCGCTCCGGCTTCCGATAACGCGCTGGTCTGGCGGTTGGGCGGATTACAGCCGCAGTTGAACCGGACCATCTTTATCGGGTTCAATCTGGCCAGCGTTCCGAATGCGGCGCGGGTGAACGTGACGCTGACGGAACCGTCGGGGACGAAGGTCAGCGCGACGTGCACGAGCTCGCCGTGCGCGGTGACGGCCGATGCGCGGCAAGGCGATCATCTGGTCCAGTTGACTTATCTGTCGGCCAGCGGCGCGGCGCTCGCGGTGCAGGATCCGGCGAGCGTCACGGTGTTCTGACGCGCTTCGGGTCAGCGCCTCGCCTTGCGACTCCACTCGCAATAGTGCTCGCAAAGCGAGGCGCCGATTCGGGACCAATCATATCGCTGGGCGGTCTGGCGGCCGGAAAGCGCGATGCGGGTCCACTCGCGGGCGTCGCCAGAAATCCGCAGCGTTGCCGAAACAAATTCGGCGGGCGAGGCGGCAAGGACCAGATCGCGGTCATGCGTCACAGCCAAACCCTCGGCGCCAAGCGGCGTGGAAATCACGGGCACGCCGGCGGCCATCGCTTCAAGCACTTTCAATCGCGTACCGCTTCCGACGCGCAGAGGAACCACGGCTGCGAGCGCGGTGTGGTAGTAGGGCGCGATTTTTTCGACGGTGCCGGTCACCTCAACGCCGGGGGTGTTTGCGAGCGCGAGAACTTCCGGAACAGGGCGTGAACCGACGACGACGAACCGCAGGTCTGGGCGAAGCTGGCGGAGTTGCGGCCAGACTTCGCGCCCGAAATAAAGAACTGCGTCGATATTGGCGTGATAGTCCATGGAACCGACGAACACCAGGTTGCGGCGGACGTTGCCGGGCAGGTGCCCTTCCGGCGCGAAGGTTGACGTATCGACTCCGTTTTCGATGACACGGATGGTGGCTGCGGCCGCGCGCGGGAGCAAGGCCTGGCGCTCGCGCTCGCTACAGACCAGATGGGCGTGGCAATTTTCGAGAAGCTTGCTTTCCAACCTCTCGACGAGCCGCGCGGTGCGTTTTGCATACCAACGCTTTGGGGCGAGCGCGGAAAGATTTCCGGCATAGCGATGAATCAATTCGGACTCGATATTGTGCCAGTCCGCGATGACTCGCGGAGGTCCCGGGGCGGCGGCGATCACCGAGAGATATGTGGAAAGATGAACACCCTCGATCTGAACGAAATCGAACGATTCAGCTTGAAGAATTCGATCAAGTTCAGCGCGCATCGCCGGCGAGCTGAAATTCCGGACGGTCACGGGCAACGGGCCGATCATCCCTTTGACAAGATCCATGGGCGAATAGCGCGGCGGCGGCGGAACAAGAATGCAGTTCAGTTCCTGATTGAGACCGACCCTGCCGCGCCAAATTTTATCTCCGGAGTTTGTTCCGAAGCCCAGGTATGTAAGATGAGCGCACTGCGAGATCCCGCGCGCCAGATAGTAATCGCGGAGACGCGCTCCGGAAGTGAGGGGCCAACAATCTCGCGGCGAGAAATAGAGAACCCGCATTTATCGGCCGCCCTCGGTTTGAATCGCACTCCGATCCGGCGCGGCCAAACGATAGAGCCTGAGGAGCGCATCCATGCGCGCCTGAGGGGAAAAGCAAGCCGCGACGCGCGAGTAAGCGTTGGCCGCGAGCGTTGAGAGCAGAGCGGGATCGTCCAACAGTCGAGCGATGGCGCGCGCAAGTTCAGACGGCGACCGTGGCGGGACCAACAACGCGCTCTGACCGTTCTCGACCGTTTCCGGAACTCCCCCGACCGCGGTCGCAACGACGGGAATCTTCGCGGCCATGGCTTCGAGCAGGACGTTCGGAGACCCTTCACTGTGGGAAGGAAGCACGAAGAGATCGGCGATGGCGAACAGAGGCCAGACATCCGGCTGATGCCCGGTGAAGATCACCCGGTGCATGGAGGACGCGGCGGCGCGCTCGAGAGCGGGGCGTTCAATGCCATCGCCCACGAGAAGAAGGCACAGCGAAAGACCAGGACGATCACGAGAGAGGAGTTGCAGCGCGGCGATGAGGTCGCTGTGCCCTTTTTCCCTCGAAAAACGCCCGATTGAAAGCAGGATTCTGGCGCCCTGGGGAACGGCCAGGCGGCGGCGCAGAGCGCAAACCTGTTCGTCAGTCACAACCGGAGGAGGAGCGACCGCGTTAGGAAGGATCTGGATCCGGTCACGCGGCACGCCGGCGCGGACCAGATCGGCGGCGAAGGGTTCGCAGACGGTGATCACATGCGGCGCCGCGCGCAACGACCAGCGGTCGAGTTGCACATACAGGCGCATCTTGAAATCTTCGGCAGTGTAGCCGTGATGGAACGCGATCCAGGGAATTCGCCGGTGGAATCCGGCGTAGCGCACCAGGAAATGAGATTTTACGGCATGGGTCTGGATCACGTCAGGGCGCCGGCGCTCCAGAATCCTGCCGATTGCGGGGATGACGGAACGGTCGAAGCGGCCGCGCTCCGGGATCACGTCCAGTTCGATACCAGCCGAACGCACGGCGTCGAGAAACGGGTTCGAAGAAGCCGCAGAGGAAGAGTTACGGAAGAATGCGGCGATCGACAGATCGATGATAGAGCCTGCCTGGCGGGCCATGCGGCAGAATGCAAGCAGATTTTTCACGGGTCCGGTAAGGGTAGCGGCTTCCACCAGCGCGACGACTCGTATCGGCATGGCTCGGATTACTGCGTCGCATCCGCGCGGGAGATTCCACAAAAGGCTTTGCGCGAGTCGCCCGGAAGGAAAATCAGCAGCGATTTTCGCGGCTCAAACATCGCTCAATTGTAGCAATGCAATGTCTAACGGCGATGCGGAATCGCCCGGGGGCGCAAGGGATTAGGCCGGCCTCCGGGAGGAGAAATGGTAAAGATGGCGATCGCATTGGTGGCATTTCCCGCTCCGGCGTTCATGCCGAACGATTTGCCCAAGGCAGCCGTCGGCCCGTAGCCGCCGCAGGGAGGGGATCCGCAGGCAGGCAGAGGATCGCCGAAATTTCCGGTCTTTCCGTCAGCACGAGGGCCGGCGCCGCGACCAACCGCGCCGGGGCCGCCGGCAGGCCCTCCATAATCCGCGCCGAGAGAGTCTCTCGCCCACACGTAATATCTCTCGGCGCCGGTCGTCTGCCACGTCCAGAGATACGCCGCATGAATATCGTGCGTCAAACTGCGGTCTCCGGTGGGGCCTCCTTCGCAATAAGTAGCGCGGGATCCACAATTCTTCTGCGCCTCCCACGTGGCGAGCCATCCAACGGAGGAAGTAACCTGGGTAGCGTTGGGGCAAGTGGACGGCCAGGGCTCGGACAAGGTCAGTTGCGTGTCGGATTGCACGCTGGCGACGCGGAATACCAGATTGCAGCCGTTGCCGGCGGGGATCCCGATATAATTCGTCGGCTCAGCGACCGGGATGCCTGCCTGAACTGCGTTCGCTACCTCGGTGGCGCCGGCCACGCCAGCGAATACGGTGGTGAAGTTGGTGCCCGTCCCCGTCACAATAGGACTTCCTCGAGTAACGGAAAGTGTTCCAGTCGTATTCGGGGAGGATCGATTGAACCCGGCCGAACCCAGTGGATCTTGCCCAAAAGTCTCGTATTGAACGGAATAAAGCTGGCCGCGCCCGCTTCCAGTCCCGTAGTCGTGGACGAAATCGGCAAATCCGGTGATGACTGGAAGAGTTTTTTGGGCGACAGCGGGGAGGTTGCAGCCCTGAGGATCGATCAGAGCGTCATATGCCTGCTGCATTCCGAGCAGGGCGATCGTGCCGCGCCACGGCGAGCTGCCAAACCTTCCTTGATACGGCTTATAGGGATACCCGGCATTCTCATTGTAAACGTCCTCTTCGAAGTTGCCGAGATCGTCCTGAGTATTGGGCCAGACGTTGGTGACCGCGTTGGCGATCTTCTGGCACCACTGGGTGCGTATCCCCGCGTCCGGGTGGACTTCGGCAATGAGCGCTCCCCAACGCAGCATGTAGCCGTTTTCACGGGGTTCGATCTGCGAACGCGGGGGAATCGGCGTGGTCTGGTTGAACTGGGAGGACCAGGAGAGCGGATAATTCATGTAATAAAGGATGCCGGTCCAGTATTCGGGATGCCCGTCCATGGCACGGATCATCATGCTCTGGAGACTTGAGTTGCGGGGGGCCTGAACGTTGTAGCCATGATCGATCGCGTAGTGGTACCAACCATCGGCGAGCGTGCGGGCGGCATTCAGATAATCGTCGATGCCGGTACGGTAGTACAGGCGATAGAGCGCGAGCGATACATCGTAATAATTCCAGTTGGTGCTCACACCCTGGCTTGCGCCCCAGAACCCATATTGGCTGAAATCAATTTTCGATGCCGTCACGTTCGCGATCGGCATCGGACGGGGGAACGCACTGCGATCTAACTGAAGATGAGTATCGTCGACGATCGACGCGACGTTGGCCAGCCACACTCCGTTCGTTCCATCGGGCGTCGGCCAGGCGACCGCGATGGATGCCCCGGGGCTGAGCTCGGACGTGAAGTGAGTTCCGGAGCCGGTGGCGATGGAGGGCGCATACATATTTCCATTCGCAGTGGAAATGGTCAGCGTACCGCTCAGGGGAGTACCCGGATCCGGATAAGCCGTGACGTAGGGCAACAACGCGTCGGCATCCGCGCGTTCGGTGAGATCGAACCACGGCCACGGGGAAGTTCCCCACATCGTAAGCGGGCCGAGGAGATAACTTACCGCAGGGTCTGGAACAACCACCAACCCGCTCGAATCTACGGCAACACCACCGTATTTGACCTGTTTGCTGCTCGAATTTCCCAGATTGTCGGTTACGGTGAGCTGAAGAACGTAGGTTCCTGGATTGGGCGAGCTGAACATGGTTGATGCCCCGGATGAGTTGGTGAACGATCCGCCGTCCGGTCCGCTGATCTGCGTCCACTGATAGGTTAGCTTTGCGTTATCGGTGGAACTAAAGCTCGAATCCGCGCGGAGGGTGACTCCGCTGCCCCCGGCCTTGAAGGTCCGCGACGCGGGATATTGTCCGAACACGGCCGCTGGCGGATAGACAGGCGTCGGGGCATAGACAGCCGAGCCTAGGCTGACGTTCTTGCCGTTGGCCCGATCGAGGCCGTTGCCTTCCAGTTCGTAATCGAGCAGGTCGCCGTCGAATGTGTACGACGGCGCAGTTTGCATCTCCACAATCGTGCTATACGCGCGGAAATACGCCAGCGATCCGGAGAATCCACCTAGCGTGATCGATCCCCAATCGGCAGGAGTCGTGGAAGGAGAACTCAGGGTGCAGGTGGATTGAGCATAGGCGGAGCCGTCTGCATTCCACATTTCGCCTTTCAACATTGAAGAACCGTCGTCGCGCTGAAACCGGACGATCACATCGCTGCGATTGGCCAGACTCAGATCGCATGCCTGGGACCCGTCCGGCCAGGACGTGAGTACAACGGTGTTGCCCGGGGAAAGACGCAGGGCGAATGCGGTTGTCGAAGCGATGTTCTGGTAAGTATTGTTGAACCTGAAGTTGTGAATGCGGAATTCGGCGCGCCAGACGGATCGCGTAAAACGGCCTGACGGAAGATTGGTGGATCCCGATCCGGACTGAAGCGACTGCGAAGCAATTGCGAGCGCGGGGACAAACGCGCACACCAAGAGAGCTTGGTGAAACCGCATGCATCGCAGTATAACGTACTTACGTTGGGGATCTTGGTCGCGCCATGAGCGATAATACGACCATGTGCAGAGTCGGCCGTGCGGATCGTCCATAATTTCCGCTCATTTCCGGAGAAATGGACGGCGCGGAACGGAAGGCGCGGCTCGAGCGTTTACGCCGCCGGCGCCGCGGGATTCTTGAAGAATTCCGACGATCCCGGCTCAGTCTTTGTCGTCAATTGCGATCCGAGTCTCGTCCTGCAACTTGCAATGCCCGGGCGGAAGCGTTGCCCGCTGATCGCAGTGGACATCGTTTTGCGCCAGCCGGAGGATCTGGCGGGAAAACTTCAATTGCCGGTGAAGCGCGCCCTGTTGAGACGCGTGGATCACTTCATCCACTACTTCCGCGACTGTAGCGGGCTTGAACGCGTATACGGGATCGGGCAGCGGCGAAGCTCGTATGTTCCGTTCAAAGTGAATCTGATCAGCCGCCACGCGCTGGAGCCCCGGGCCGATGGCGAATATGCGTTGTGTTTCGGACGGTCGATGCGCGATTTCGATACTTTTCTCGGCGCGATGGAGCGGGTTCCCTACCCGGGAGCGATCACGCGGCCCGATTTTCCGGCGCTGGCGGTCCATCAAGGAAAATTCACGCGTCCGCTGGCTCAGCTTCCGAAAAATGTCCGCCTTCTCGACGACGACCGGACCGAAGAATCCGAAATCCGGATTTTGGGGAATGCGAAGCTGGTGGTCCTGCCGATTCTCAAAAAGAGCCTGGTGGCGAGCGGAATCAGCACTTGTCTGAACGCGATGTTTCTCGGTAAATGCGTGATCGGAAGCGAGGGACCGGGGATGTCGGATATTTTCAATGGGGAGATCCTGACGTTTCCGGCGGAAAATCCGGAAGCGCTGGCGGCGGTGATCCGGCGGGCGTGGGAAGACGACGCGCTTCGCGAGAAAACGGCTGCGGCGGGCCGGCTCTATGCGATAGCGGCGGGAGCGGAGCCGGAGTTGTACCAGCGGATCATCGATGACGTAGCGGATTTCGCCTCAGGTATACAGTGAAAAGACATGCCACGATGGCCGGTCATGTTGATGGTGGAGTCGCTCGGGCACGGAGGATGCGAGCGCGATGCGGCGAAGCTCGCCATCGGGCTCGACCGGAAGCGGTTCGATCCGCATATGGCGGCGTTTCATGAGGGCGGATTTCTCGTAGATAAGCTGAACGGCGCGGGAGTCCCGATTCTGTGGCTGCCGGTCCGGTCGTTTTTCAATTCGACTGCGTGGAAAGGGGCAAAGATGATGGGCGAATATCTTCGCCGCCATCGGATTCAACTGATCCACGCGCTGGATGTGCCGATGGACATTTTTTCGGCTCCCGTCGCGCGGGCGTACGGAGTTCCGGTAGTGATCACCAGCCAGCTCTCCCACAGGAACATGTATCCGCGCGAGCGGCGGATCGCGCTGCGCGTGACGGACCGGCTGGCGAGTGCGATCGTAGTGAACTCCAAGGCGGTGGGCGCGTCGCTCAAGAAAGAGTTCGGATTTCCGGCCCGCAAGCTCCACTTAACTTACAACGGCGTCCACGGCAGCGAGTTTTACGCAGGGCCGGGGACGCGTCCGGCAAGCTTCGCCGGTTGCGTGGTGGTCGGTTCGGCCTGCGTGATGCGCCCGGAAAAGAGGATCGACTGGATCTTGCGAGCCTTTGCGGAGGTTTACACGCCGCAGTCTGCGCTCCGGCTCATGCTCGTGGGAAGCGGGCCGGAGGTCCCAAAGCTGATGAACCTGCGCGACGAACTCGGGCTGTCGGAAGTGTGCCACTTCGAGCCAATGAAGGAGAATGTCGCCGACTGGATGCGCGGGATGGACGTGTTCATCAACAGTTCGGAAACGGAGAGCTTTCCCAATGCGCTGCTGGAAGCGATGGCGTGCGGATGTTGCGTGATCGGATCGAACGTCGGCGGGATTCCGGAACTGATCCGTCACGGGCACGATGGTCTGATCTTCGATTCGAAGAACCCCGCGGAACTCGCGGCGATGCTGCGGGCCGCGGCAGGCGACGCCGAACTTCGCCAGCGGATGCGCCGCCATGCACTCGAGACCGCGCACGAGCGCTTTTCGATCGAGAGGGCCATCGCGCGCACCGAAGCTCTCTATGAGAGCCTGCTTACGGGGCGCGGAATCCCGCCGACGGAAGCTCAGACATGTTGAAACCGGCCGTGCGGCGGCCGGAGCAGTTCTTTAAGATCGACGCCGATCCAGCGGCGGCGGACCTGTGGCTTATTTGTGTTTGTCGAACCAGCCGATGATATAAGCGATCTTGGTCATGTGATGGCTGGGGCGAACGGTGATCCCATGAGGTTCTTCGGGAACCCGCACCAGCATCGCTTCGACGCCGAGCATTTTCAGAGCCTGGTAATACTGCTCGGAATCGGAGATCGGAGTGCGATAGTCGGCCTCTCCGGTCATGACCATCGTGGGAGTCTTCACGTTCTTCACGACCGAAAGAAGTGAGCGTTTTTCGTAGTTCTCAACGTTATCCCAGGGGAAGCCGGGGAACCACACTTTCGAGGTCCAGTTGCCGATGTCAGAGGTGAGGACGAAGCTGTACCAGTTGATCACCGGATAAACAGGCGCGGCGGCGCGGAAGCGTGTCGTGTGGCCTATCGTCCAGCAGGTGAGGACTCCGCCGCCGCTGCCTCCGGTGACGTAGAGATGATTGGGGTCGATGTAGCCTTTGGCGATCACCGCGTCGACGCCGGAGTTAAGGTCGTAGAAATCGTCGCCGGGGTAGGCGTGGTGGATGAGATTGCCGAACTCGGCTCCGTAGCTGGTGCTGCCGCGAGGATTCGTATAGAGCACGACATAGTCGCGGGCGGCCATGAGCTGCTTTTCGATGTCGAAGCGGTCGCCGTAATCGGCGAAAGGTCCGCCGTGAATTTCGAGAATCAGAGGATATTTGCGCGACGGATCGAAGCCGGGCGGCTTGATGATCCAGCCCTGGATCTGGCGGTGATCCTTTGAAGATTCGTAGGTGATCTCTTCCACCTTGCCGAGCTCGCGGCCGGTGAGGAGTCCTTCGTTGACGGCGGTAATGGTTCTGAGCGAGGGATTCGCGAGGGTGGCGACGGCGATGTCGCCAGGGAGATCGGGGCGGCCGATGGTGGTGGCGAAGTTTCCGTTCCTCGCGATGCTGAGGGCGCTGCCTCCGCCCCCGGCATTCAGGGTGCTCGCGATGTTTCCGCCGAGTTTTTTGACGACGCCGTCGAGCGAGGTGGAGTATAGGCCGGTATCGCCGTGATCATCGGAGAGGAAATAGATGCTGCGTCCGTCGGGAGCCCAGCGCGGCTGCTGCACGTCGCGGTCGTAGGTGACGGTGATCATGCGAGGCTCGGATCCGTCGCGGCGCATGACGTAAAGCTTGGTGACCTGATAGCCCTGGAGCTTGTCGTCATAGCCCGTGTAGGCGATCCAGTTGCCATCCGGAGAGATGGCGGGGGAGCCGTCCGGGCCGTTCCGGTTGGTGAGGGCCTTGGTCGCGCCGTCGCTCACGCGGAACTCGTAGACCTCGGTGTTGCGAGGCTCAAGTTCGTAGTTGTCGTGGCGGTTGGCGGACATGATGAGGAATTTTCCGTCGGGCGTCCAGGTGGGATCGCTGGCGTTGAATCCGGCGCCGCCATGCTGATAATCACCGTGAGAAATCTGGCGGGCAGCGCCTCCTTCGGCGGGGACGACGAAGACCTGGGTGTATCCGGGCTTCAGATATCCGGCTCCGTTGAAGCGATAGACGAGTTTATCGATAACTTTCGGGGGATCGGCCCAGTGCGCGCCTTCGGGGGCGGCGGGCACGTCGGCGATTTTCGGAGAAGGCTGCGCAACGTGGGAGACGAAGGAGATCCACTTGCCGTCGGGCGACCAGTTCACGCCGGCCGGCGCGGACGTCATGTTTGTCACCTTTGCCATTTGGCCGGAATCGACCCACATGCGCCAGACCTGTCCGGATCCGTCGCGATTGGAGGTGAAGGCGAGCTGAGTGCCGTCAGGCGACCAGTGCGCGTCGGAGTCGTTGAATTTTCCGGTGGTGAGGGGCCGGTCGCCAGTGCCGTCGAAGTTGACGATCCAGAGATTGGAGTAACGGCGGTCGGTGGCGATGTCGGCGAAGTTGCGCTGATAGACGATGCGCTTTCCGTCGGGCGAGATTTGGGGCGCGGCGGCGGTCTGGATCTGGAAGATGTCGGTGAGCGAAAGACGCTCGGCTTTGAGGGGCAGCGTGGAGAGCGGCAGGGCCGCGAGCAATGCGACTCGGAGCATGGGACGCATTATATCGCCGGGGATCGTTGAGCGCGATACCCGGCGTGGCCGTCGCCGAGTGTGTCTCAATTATCCACGGCGAGGCGGCCCTGGGGCGGGCATTTCGTCCCAGAACTTGCGGATCTCACTGCGCGGATCGTTCTCGACGCGGACTTCGGCGTCGAAGATCATGGTCGCTCGCCTGGCGGCGTCGTAGGGCGGCCAGTGCGGAATCTTCGAATTGTTCGGATCGGCGTTCTTGGCCATGGAAACCCAGGCGGACGCGAATCGCTGCCAGAGGGCGCGCTCGACGGCGGAACCTGTGCCGCCGACGCCATCGCGATAGTTGTAGAAGCTGGCGGAAACATCGGTGCCGTGCACAGCTCCGAATTTTCCGTTGAAACCGGAGCTTTCAAAGGTCCAGAGATAGAGATATGCGGGAGCCTTGCCGGCTGCGGATTTGCGTTCGGCTTGCAGGGTCGCGTTGCGGCGGGCGCCGGAGTCCGTGACGATCTGCGCTTGAATCAGGAAGGGAGACTTGTTGGGATAACGGTCGCGGTACATCGTCAGCATTTCTTCCGCCTTGGCGCCGTAGCGCTGGTTCATCATCGTGCGGAGGCCGTCTTCGGTGAGATCGAAATTCGTGAGTCCGAGCGCGGCGTCTTCAAGAGTGTTGGAGATGATGACCGGGACGTCGGCGGACTCGGGGGGCGCTGTGGGATCGAAGGGGTGGTGCGGAAGAATCTTTCCGTCGACGACGGGAGTGAAGGATGCGGCCGCTCCGAGAGAAGTTTGCGCTTCGAGGATCTGCTGCCAGGGCAGTTTCTGAATATCGGCGATGTTGCCTTTCGCGATCCCGAGCTTTCCGAGGAGCGCTTCTGCGGATTTGGTTCCAGCCTCGCGCGTCGCGGACCGGATGGTCGAACCGCTCTGGATTCCGGCGCTGTGGAACAAGCCTTTGGCCGACGGAATCGCGAGCATCGTTGACGTTTTCGCTCCGCCGCCGGATTGTCCGAAGATCATGACTTTCGACGGGTCGCCTCCGAAGTTGGCGATGTTGTCGCGAACCCACTCAAGAGATGCGACAAGGTCCATCATTCCGCAGACGCCGGCGCAGGCGAATTCGGGCGGAGCGCCGAGGTCGGCGAGATGAAGATATCCGAAGCTTGCCAGGCGATGGTTCACCGTCACCACGACCACGTCGCCGAACTTCGCGAGCTGCGCGCCGTCATATTGGGGACCGTTGCCGCTTCCAGTGGCGAATCCGCCGCCGTGGAACGAGACCAGCACTGCGCGTTTAGCGCCGTCGTTCACGCCGGGAGTCCAGATGTTGAGAGAGAGACAATCCTCGCCCAAGCCGCCGGTGTGAAGATCCCACTGAATGAGCATCGCGTAGTCGCTGGCGAGGCTCGCGGGAGTCTGCGGAGAAATCTGGCCGTAGGCGAAACATTCGCGGACGCCGGTCCAGGGTGCGGGCTTTTTCGGCGGCATGTAGCGATTCTTCCCGCCGGTCGGCGCGCCGTACGGGATGCCCTTGAATTCTTTGATCGGGCCGTTCGCCAGGCCTTGGACTTTTCCGGAGGTAGTATCGACGGTCCAGAAAAGCTGGTTGCTCGATTGCGAGAGTGACTTGTTCGCCAGAGCGCATCCGGCGCCCAAAGCGGAGAGAAAGGATCGTCGGCTCGTCATGGAGATCTCCTTTATGGAAAATCGATCCGAGTATATCGCTATTGTCGGAATCGTGCGATCGCCGGTTACGGCTGTCTCTTCAAAATGTAGACGTAGTCGTTCAATCCGAAGGCGAAGGTGTCGGGATCGATGAAATGGAAGTCGAGTTCGTTGCCGCACCCAGTCTCGACCGTTTTCCACTTTGTGCCTTGTTTGAATCCGACTGAAGCGGCGAGCTTCGACGGATCGGCGGACTTGTCACGCATCCGCATTTCGTCGAAGGCGCCCTGAAAGAGCATGCCGGCGGGATAATCTTTAACCTCGTAATGCGGATTTCGACACGCAACCTGCCTGGGACCCGCGATTTGCCTGGCGCCGATCGCGACTTCTTTGCCCACGAGCGATTTCATCTCCGCTTCACGTAGCTTTTTTTCCGCCGACCAGGGCGCTACGACGGCGGAATCGATCTTCCATATCCCGAAGTAGAAAGGATCGGCTGCGAACGCCGGGGAAATTGAGATGAGCGCGAGGACGACTTTCGTTACAGGCTGTGTCACGCCGCGATCATAGCAGATGGATCATGCGGCATAGCGCCATTCGGGTCCGCGTTCGTGCCGGGCTTCGGAGAGGGCTTTGCGGACACCGGCGGCGTCTAAATCCTTCGTGTAGACGGGAGTGCCAGGCTCCTGGCGCCAGGAATCGTCGATGCTGCCGGCATCGATTGCGTCAAAGCCCAGTTCGTCGATCAGGCGGATGACGACGGCTTTCGCGGCCGGGTCGTCGCCGGCAACGGGGAGCGCGATCCGTCCCTGGGTGCCGCGCGGCTTTCCGTAGTTTCCGAGATGCTGCGCATAAATATTGTTAAAAGCTTTGACTACGGGGTGATGAATCTGTTGCTCCACCCAGCGGCTTTCGGTCAGCCCGTCTTCGATCCCTGCAATCCGGCCGTCGCGTTGCTTGGGATAGTAATTGCCGGCGTCCACCACCACGGTCGAGTTTGGAACGTTATGGAAGAGGTCTTTGGGAAGTTCGCCAACGCTCTTTTCGGGAATCGCGATAATAATGACGTCCTTACCGCGGACCGCGTCGGTTACGGATACGGCAGCCGCGCCGGTTTCCTTGGCCAGATCCTTTAAAGATTCGGGCCCTTTTGAGTTCGCAACGGCGACATCGTGACCGAGCTGCCGAAAACGCCGGGTTAAAGTACCGCCGATATGACCGGCTCCAATGATTCCGATTTTCATAAAGAGTTAGATGCTTCACGCCCGGAAATTCCTTACAGAGTTTGTTGTTTGGTTCCGATGTTATCGCGAACGGATGCTCTCGATCGCGGTATTGGCGGCGCGGCTCAGGTTGATGGCGGGCATGAAGCCGAACCCGCGGCTGGGCGATTCGAGTTTCTCCGTATTTTCGGCGGCGATTTTTTTGAGTGCGGGGAGATCGGAAGAATCGCCGCGTTCTCCGATGATGCGGAGCGCATAGAGTCGATCCGCGATTGTGCCGTGCTGAAGCAGATCGCGGGCGGCGGCGAGCGCTGAGGACGAATCGAGTTTCAGCAGACGATCGAGCGCGAGATCGCCGATCATTCCGCCTTTCCGCGCGAGTTGATCGAGGGCGGGAATGACGGCGGGGGCGTCGTAATTTGCGAGGGCCGCGAACCCGTTCGAGGCGGCGAGGAGGTTTTCATCCGCGGCGACGGCGGCGAGTTGGCCGATCAATTCATTGCGCCGAAAGGTGCCCAGGACACGCGCTGCGGCGGCTCGGGTTTCGGGATTTTTGCTCGTGAGAGCGCGGCTGAGAGGCTCGACGGCTTCGATGACGCGGAGATTCTCGGCCGCGCAGGAGCGGATATCGGGATCTTCGAGGGCGCGCGACATGGAGGCGACCGCTTCGGGCGAACGATCGCCGCGGAGAGCGAAGCAGTCGTCCGCTTTTGTCGCTCCGAACGCGAGCGGCATGGTAAGGATCAATAGAGTTCTCATTGGGCGTCCCCGTTTAAACGAGCCTGGATCATGCGGGCGTGTTCCCGGAATGAAGGCTCTGGCGTGCCGAGTTTCAGGGCTTTTTCGATCGCGTCGCGGGCTTCGGCGAGATTCCCGGTTTTGTACAGCGTCCAGGCGAGCGCGTCGTACGTATAGATATCGCGGCGGAATTCGAGTTCTCCGCGGGCGAGTTGGAGAGCGCGGTCCAGATGCCAGTCATGATCGGCGAAGATGAGGACCAGGTTGCGATTCGCGCGCTCGCCGGTGGCTTTGGAAACGGCGTCGATGGTGTCGATCAGGTCTTTCTGCTTCTTCGCCTCGGCGGGTTGGTTGGTTTTCATGTAGAGATCGTAGAGGGCGGCGGCGTAGTCGGGAAGGGGGGTGATCTGCTGGGCGCGGCGGAAATTCTCGATCGCGGACTTGTGATTTTCGGTCTGTGCGAGGACGCGGCCCAGCCCGGCGTAGGCGGGATGGTAGTTCGGGAAGACCCGGAGGGCCTCGGCGAAGGATTTTTTCGCGGCGGCGGGATCGCCGGTCTTTAGATAGATATTGCCGAGATCGACGAGGCACCAGGCCACGTTTTCAGGAGCGCTGCTGCCGGATTCGATCGCTCGCTGCATGATGGCGATGGCGCCCTCGACGTCGTTGTAGAGAAATCGGAAATGTGCGGCGCGGTTGTAGCTGGCAAGGTCGGGGCGGAGAGAGACCATTTTCTGGTAGGCTTCGGCGGCTGCGTCGTAGTCTCCGATTTCAATTAGCGCGTCGCCGAGCGTGCCCCAATTCCAGGGATCCGCGGGGGCCATTTGGATCAACCTGCGCGAGGACGCGGCGGCTTCGGAGAACTGGTGGCGCTCGAGTTGAGTTTCGGTCATGAGACGGAGCGCTTCGTAGTTCGAGCTGTCGGCGTTTAAAGCGTTGCTCAGAATCGTGGCGGCGCGATCGAGATAGGAGTAGTCCGTGGTCTCGCGCGTTTTCTGGACGTAGGCGGAGGCGAGGAGGACCTGGTAGTGCGCGTTATCGGGCCGCGTTTGCGACATCGCGGAGTACATCGAGATGCGGTCGTCTGTGGAGAGACGGGCGGCCTGTTCAGAGAGGGTGCGGTCCTGGAGGGCTCCGAGGACGCGGTCGGTTGTGGATTGGGCGAAGGAGAGCATCGCGGTTCCGGCGAGGATGAGAGTGAGTTTCATAGATCGATCCTTGCGTGTGGGGAGCGCCGGCCTGGAAGCCGGCGCGCAGGCTTGAAATCCCGCCCCACAACTCCTTACTGATTTGTGTTGGTTCCTTTGCCATTGGTGCCGTTTTGCTGGCTGTGCAGAAAACCGGCGTGCGGAGCGGCGTGGAACGGGAAATGATCGAGCGTCGGGATGTCATTCTGATTTACGCCGTCGCCCAAAGGAGGTGGAGTAAATCCCGGCACCAGGACGCCCGCGAGCGCGCGGAAACCGATATCGACGACATCGTCATTCGGACGGCGTCCACCAAAGGGCCATCCGGCATTGTCGCCGCCGAGCGGGCCGAGCCGGTTCTGCTGTGCAAGAGGTGTCGGGGCGATGGTGAGATCGATACGCGTGATGTCGGGAACAAAAATGCTCAGTAGATCGGTTCGAGGAGCCGGCGGCACTTTCAAGCCGAAGACGCCGTTCAAGATTCCCGTCGCAAAGAAGGGATCGCCGATGAAGGCAGCAAACTGCGAATCATTGGCTGGTTCGCTGCGGTTCCAGAAATCTTTCATCGGGAGCGGAATGAGAGCCTCGACCGTGAGCGGGTTGCCGACGCGGTCCACCTGGACGTACTCGCCGAAATTGATCGGATCGTTCGGGCTGGGGCGCACCGTGACAAGCTGGCGAAGCGTCGAAGCCCATCCGGCGATCTTCGCGTTAGCCGCGCTCGGATTGGTGGGGACGGTGTGATCGGCTGTGGCGTCTGTGATCGGCATTTCGATGGCGATCAGGCTGATGTTGTAGCCCGCGAATCCGTCAACGGCGTTGGGATAAGTTGCGCCGGGACCGGTATCGGCCGATCCGCTGAGGACAGGTGCGGGCGCGCGGAAATTCAGCGTGTCGAAGGTAGCTCCGCTATCGAAGTAGAAGGCGTCGTCGCGCGGACCCGCGAAAACGCGCCAACCATTGGGAAGCGTGAATACGGAAGGCTGCCCGAGCGTCGCTTCGTAATTGGGAGTCGATTTTGGCCCCATATTCGGAGGCGCGACCGAGAGCAGGTGGCCGTTCTTGTCGTGGTCGTAAGTGGTTTGTGTGTTCGCGGCGACGTTGCGGACCACAACGGAATAAGTCTGATACAGGAAAATCCCCGGATCGTCGATTCCTTTGATGGTTCCGAAATAAGACACGAAAGTCGGGTTGGGACGAAGCGTCGTGTGGAAGACGAAATCGACGACGAGGTCCGGCCGGCCGTCGAGCCCGCGGGAGTTGTTCACGTTAAAGCGATAGACCACGCTGTCCGAGAACTTGTAATAGCTCGGACCCTGGTCGGGGTTTTGGAAGCCCTGGACGCTGAGGCTCATCACCAGCCGGTCGCTGCGGCCCTGTTCGTAGCTTCTGAAGATGTAGAAGTCGTTCAGGTTGGCAGTCTGGTCCTCCAGTAGCAGCGGACCGTTTCGATGGCTGGCCGCAAACGCCTGCATCGCCGCGAGCGCGAGCGCCGCGCGGGCAGTGAATGTAGCAAGTCTCACGTTGTTCTCCTTTTGAGATGAAATGCCGAAGCAACCTTTAATACGTCGTGCGCGGGTTTTCGGATTTCTCTCCCCTCCGGGGGTGCAGCTTCGGCACATCCAAAGGCTCGGGATTTTCGTAGGGACGGGTATGAAGATCCGCGCAATGTTCTGGTTCGCCGCGATCGCGGCTACGGCACATCCTTTGGGGAATTTCAGCGTGAATCATTACTCGCGTTTGACGCCTTCGGCTCGTGGAATTGAAATTCAGTACGTGATCGACTTAGCCGAGATTCCTACATTTGAGTTGTTGCGCGACTGGGGTATTGACCGATCCAGTCCGGAATTGGAGAACCATGCGGCGGCGCAGGCCCGGGAGTGGGCGCGAAGTTTGTCGTTGCGGATTGACGGGCGCGCAGTTCCGCTGAGCGTCGGCAAGGTAGCGGTTACAGTCAGCGACGGCGCGGGCAATCTGCCGATTTTGCGAATCGGCGCGCGGATACATGCGGCGGCCGCGCCTGGGAGCGTCGAATATGAGGATCGAAACTTCGAAGGGCGCGCGGGCTGGAAAGAGATCGTCATCTCGGCCGGCGAAGGTGCGCAAATCGAATCGGCGAGCCATGGCGATCGCGATTTGAGCCACGCGCTGGCGGAATATCCTCCAGATCCGGCGCTTGCGCCGCCGCAGGATTTGCGGGCAACTTTCAGGTGGTCGCGGACCGCTGTGAAGACGACGCAAACGGTGGTGAAGCCCATCGCGCAGCCGGCCTCCCCTCCGGCTCCGCCGACTCCGCCCGTTGTCGCGCAGGGAGCAGCGGGCGCCGTCGTGAAGAACGACTATCTTTCGAGGCTGCTGAAAGGTGAGACGCTTTCGGGGAGCGCCATCGCGCTCGGATTGCTGATCGCGTTCGCGCTGGGTGCGGCGCATGCTTTGACGCCTGGGCACGGGAAGACGGTGGTCGCGGCTTATCTCGTGGGATCCCGCGGCACGATGAAGCACGCGGCGTTCTTAGGCGCGGTGGTGACACTGACGCACACGATCGCGGTTTTCGCGCTGGGGCTCGCGACGTTGTTCTTGTTCCGGTTCGTGGTGCCGGAAAAGATCACGCAGATTCTGGGCGTGATTTCGGGATTGTCAATCGTCGCGATCGGCGCGTGGATGCTTTACCGCCGGATTCGGGCGAAAAATCACCATCATCACCACCACGATCATGGCCATCATCACCACCACGATCACGGCCATCAGCACGGGCCCGTGCACCATCATCACGATCATGAGCGTCCGCATTCTCACTCGCACGTACCACAAGGGGACATTTCCTGGGCGTCGCTCCTGACCCTTGCGATTAGCGGCGGTTTGGTGCCATGCGAATCAGCGCTGATTCTGTTGTTGGGAGCGATTGCGCTGGGGCGCGCCGGACTGGGCCTGATCCTGGTGCTCGCTTTCAGTCTGGGGCTGGCGAGCGTGCTGATCGCGTTGGGAGTCGTGGTCTTGTATGCAAAACATTTGCTGCCTGACAACGTGAAGGCCGGAGCTGGTTCGTGGGGACGATGGGTGCCGGTTGGGTCCGCCGCGGTTGTACTTGGAGTCGGGCTGCTGTTGACCGCGGTTTCAGCCGGATTTGTTCCGGCCAGTTGGGCGTTATAACGATCATTTGCCGGTCTGGTGAACGGCCGCGCGCATGACAACCGGACCGCGCGGCTGCGGAGTCTGGGGATCGGTCTCGGCCGTGATGAACACATCAAAGTTGCGCAGCGGCGTGACCGCTTTGAATTGCCCCTTCAGATCATCGCCGACCTTCAGCTCACCCATATTTTGCGCGGCGCCCGGTGACGGCTGGACCCACACCACGTAAACATGATGAGCCGGTGAAAGCTCCGCTGCGCGCGCGAGATGATCCACCGTCAGATCGATCTTGGAGTCTCCGTATTCGTCCCGGTTGACATCGACCTCGCCGGTAGCGACGGGAGCGGTATCGGTCGGTTTGAGAAGAAACTTCTCCGCAACGAGCGGGAACGTCACCAGAAGGCCAACGATAAGAAGGCGCATATCAAATAGATAGGTGCCGGCGCGCGGTGTTTCCGCACCGTCGTGCGAAAATCCTTAGTTGATCTCCTTTTCTAATCTCAATAAGCAGTACGGCAAGCAGCTTGTCTTCGTCGACGCGTTTTTTCAACTGAATCCTGGCGAAAAGGTCGGGCTGGTCGGACCGAACGGGTCCGGCAAGACGACGCTGTTTCGCATGATCGTGGGGCAGGAATATCCCGACGACGGCGAAGTTACGGTTCCGAAGAAAATCACCATCGGATATTTTTCGCAGGACACGGAGGAAATGGCCGGGCGATCCGTGCTCGATGAAGCGATCGCGGGAAGCGGGCGTGCCGGCGACCTGCATCATGAATTGGAAGCGCTACAGCACGCGATGGAAGATCCGGAGCGCGCCGATGAGATGGACAAGATCCTGGACCGGTTCGGGCACGTGCAGGAAGAGTACGAGCACCTGGGCGGATACACGCTCGAAGCGCAGGCGCGCGAGGTGCTGCATGGGCTGGGCTTCCGCGACGAACAGATCGACAATGACGCGGGCGCGCTTTCCGGCGGATGGAAGATGCGCGTGGCGCTGGCGCGCGTGCTGCTGGGGCGGCCCGACGTCCTGCTGATGGATGAGCCGACGAACCACCTGGATATCGAGTCGATCATCTGGCTCGAGAGCTTTCTCAGGTCGTATTCCGGGACCCTGCTGATGACTTCGCACGATCGCGAGTTCATGAATCGCATCGTCGGGAAGATCGCGGAGATCGATGGCGGCGAGATCATCGTGTATTCGGGAAACTACGATTTCTACGAGCGCGAGCGGAACATCCGCGAGACGAATCAGCAGGCGGCGTTCGCGCGCCAGCAGGCGATGCTCGCCAAGGAGCAGCGATTCATCGATCGCTTCAGAACGCACGCGGCCAAGGCCGCGCAGGTGCAGAGCAGAATCAAGGCGCTGGACAAAATCGAGAAGATCGAGTTGCCCAAGAAGCGGCAAGTGGTGAAGTTCGAATTTCGCGCGCCGCCGCGGTCGGGCGATCAAGTGGTGGTTCTGGAGCGGCTGAAGAAGTCTTATGGCTCGCGGGTCATCTATGACGGATTCAGCATGATCATCCGGCGCGGAGAGCGTTGGGCTGTGATGGGGCGCAACGGCGCTGGGAAGACGACGCTGCTGAAGATGATCGCGGGCGCGCTGAACCCGGACAGCGGCACTGTCGAGCTGGGCGCGAGTCTGCGCATGGGATATTTCGCACAGCAGTCGCTTGATGTGCTGGATCCGGAACTGACCGTGATTGAGCAGTTGCAAAAGGACTTCCCGCAGGATGGGATCGGGTCGCTGAGGACGCTTGCAGGCGCGTTCCAGTTTTCCGGGGACGACGTGGATAAGCGGATCCGGTCGCTTTCGGGCGGAGAGAAGACACGCATCGCAATGGCCCGGATGTTGTATGATCCGCCGAATTTTCTGGTGCTGGATGAGCCGACAAATCACCTGGATCTTGCAACGAAGGAGATGCTGGTCGAAGCGTTGAAGGAGTTCGAGGGGACCATGATCTTCGTATCGCACGACCGGACATTTTTGCGGGGGCTCGCGTCGCGCGTGCTGGAGTTGGGTGAAGGGCCGGACCCTCTTCTGTATCCCGGCTCGTATGTCGAGTATGTGGAGCGGAGCGGGCATGAAGCTCCCGGCACGTTTGCCTAGGGCGGGCGCCCCCAACCCTCGCCGGTCGGCCTTGCCGCGGCCCCTCTTCTGAGATTCCTCGGCGCTGTCGCCGCCTTGGTACACTCGTGGGATTCAGGAGACTGTTCACTTTGTCTAGCTCTCGCGCAACCACCTGCCTGTTTCTACTAGCCGGCGTAGTTTCGTCGCAAACGATCGATTCGCGGCTTTATTCAGAAATGCGCTGGAGGTCGATCGGTCCGCCGCGGGCCGGACGTGCTCGCGCGCTGGCCGGAGTTCCATCGCAGCCCAACGTTTTCTATATCGGATTCGACAACGGCGGCGTGTGGCGATCGACCGATTACGGTTCGACATGGGTGCCGTTATTCGATTCGCAGCCGACGGGGTCAATCGGAGCCATCGCGGTGGCGCCGTCAAATCCGAACATTATTTACGTCGGCACCGGAGCGGGAATTATCCGTCCCGACCTGGCGACGGGCGACGGCGTTTACAAATCGACCGACGCGGGAAAGACCTGGACGCATCTCGGCCTCCGCGATTCGTTGATGATCGCGAATATCGATGTCGATCCGCGGGATCCGAACCGGCTGTTCGTCGCGGCCCTGGGCCATCCTTACGGACCGAACACGGAGCGAGGAATTTTCCGCTCAACCGATGGCGGCGCGACGTTCCAGAAAGTCCTCTACACCGACGAGTACACCAGCGGGAACGATGTGCGCATCGATCCGAAGGAGCCGAATATCGTCTACGCCGCAATGTGGCAGCAACAGCAAGGATTCTACGAGAACGGCGCCTTCGGAGGAACCGACGGCGGGATTTACAAGTCGACCGATGGCGGGTCGAACTGGCGGAAGCTGCACATGGGTCTGCCTCCGGTGATCGAGGCGAATCTTGCGATCGCTCCCAGCAACACTAAAGTGGTTTACGCGATGATCGCGCATCCGGCGGCGGGCCCCGCAACGGGCGGACGCGGTGGACGCGGGGGCGGCGCGGGGGGAACGATCAGCTTCTACAAATCGACGGACGGCGGCGAGCAGTGGAAACTCGCAACCGAAGATCCGCGCGTTTCAGAGGTGGGATCGCAGCGGCACCCGCCCGATAACCGTCCGCTGGGCCGCATCGGCGGCGGCGATCTTCCGACCATTACAGTGGATCCGAAGAAACGAAAACGTGATCTATAGCTGCTCCACCGTGTTCTGGCGGACCGAAGACGGCGGGCAGTCGTGGTCGGCCGTGCGCGGCGCTCCGGGCGGCGACGATTATCAGAAAAGCTGGGTGAATCCGAATTATCCGAATATCATTCTGCTGGTGAGCGATCAGGGCGGAGTGGTTTCGTCCAACCGGGGCGAATCGTGGAGCAACTGGTACACTCAGCCGACCGCGGCGATGTATCACGTCACCGCGGACAATTCTTTCCCGTATCGATTGTGCAGCGGCCAGCAGGATTCGGGATCGGCGTGCGTCGACAGCCGCAGCATGGACGGCGAGATCACGTTTCACGACTGGCATCCCGTTGGCATCGAAGAGTACGGCGAGGCTGCGCCTGATCCGAAAAATCCGGATCTGGTCTACGGCGGCAAGGTCAGCGTGTACGATCGCCGGACCGGGCAGAAGGCCAACGTCGGACCTCCAGGAGGCCGCGGCGGGCCCGAACCGAAGGCGGGAGAACCGCCCGCCCGGACCGTTCGCACGCAGCCGCTGGAGTGGTCGCCGAAAGATCCCAATGTCTTGTTCTATGCGTCGGCCGGAGTATGGAAGACGACCAACGGCGGACATAGCTGGACCGCAATCAGCGGCGATCTCACGCGCGGCGAGAAATGGGACGTTCCGCCGAACGCGGGCAAATACGGATCGACAGTTACGGTCTCGGCGATGGGATCGGTAACGGCGCTCGCACCGTCGCCTCTCGATGTGAATGTCCTGTGGGCGGGCACGGGCGACGGACTGGTTCAGGTGACGATGAACGGCGGCGCCAAATGGACGAACGTGACTCCTGCCGGGATCAAGCCTTGGGCGCGCATCTTTAACCTGGATGCCGGGCATTTCGATACCAGGACCGCCTACGTCGCCGCGAACACATTGCGGCTGGACGATATGAATCCACACTTCTGGCGCACACATGACGGCGGCAAGACCTGGACGGAGATCAACAACGGAATTCCTGCCGGCGCTCCATCGACTGCGATTCGCGAGGATCCCCGCAAGAAGGGATTGCTCTACGCCTCGACCGAGACGCAGGTGTGGGTTTCCTTCGACGACGGCGACCACTGGCATTCGCTGCGGTTGAACATGCCGGCAATTTCCGTCCGCGATATCGAAGTCAAAGATGACGCCTCTTGCCTGTGCAGCGACCTTGTGGCGGGAACGCACGGCCGAGGTTTCTGGATTCTCGATAACCTGACTCCGCTCCGGCAGATGACGGAAGCCGCTGCCGCCTCGGATGCGTATCTGTTCAAGCCCGGGATTGGAATTCGGATTCGTTTCGGAACGAACGATCCGACGCCGTGGCCGCCCGAACTTCTTGCGGGCGAGAATCCGCCGAACGGCGCGATTGTCGACTACTACCTGCCCTCTCAGGCGAACGAAGTGAAGCTGGAGTTTCTCGACGCGCAGAACCACGTGATTCGGACTTATTCGAGCAATGATCCGGTGCGGAATCCGGATCCGGCGCTCGATCCGGCCGCCTACAACAAGGTTTGCCAGCAGAATCCGGCGGCTGCGGATTGTTCGCTGCCCCTGTACTGGCCGGCTCCTCCGCAGATTTTGAAAACCAGCGCCGGCATGCACCGCTTCACTTGGGACATGCACTACGACCCGCTGCCGGGTTCAGGCGGCGGCCGTGGAGGCGGAGGGGGAGGAGCGGTCGGCGCGGTTCCGCATCGCACGTATCCTTCGGTGAATGCGCCCTGGGTCGCGCCGGGGACGTACACGGTCCGGCTGACGGCGAACGGCAGGACGATGACGCAGCCGATCGTGATCAGGATGGATCCGCGCGTGAAAATCACGCCGGAGGTGCAGCAGATCTTCACTTTGACGACTCAGGCCGAGAACAATGCCCGCGCGGCGGAGGCGGCGTATAAAGACGCTCGCGCGTTGTTGGAGAAAACAAAGGCAAAGCCGCGATCGCCGGCAAACGATGCGCTCATCAAGGAGATCGAAGAGATCGCGCCCGGGGAATCGGCGCGCGGCGGCCGAGGTGGTGGAGGAAGGGGAGGCGCTCCGGCGGAGTTCGGCGGCGCACCCGAGGCTGCCGCGCCGCCGACGCTGGCCAATCTCGCCCTCCTGGTGGTGAACTCGGTGATGAGCCTGCAAGCGGCGGAGATGGCTCCCACGGCGATCCAGCTTGAGGCCGTGCACCGCGGGCAGGCGGCCTACGCTTCGGTCATGGCGAAGTGGGCGTCGATCAAGGCGAAAACCGCGGGAACGCCGATGGCCGCGAAGTAACAAACGAAGCGTAATAAATTGGTAGAATCCGCAGATGATTTCTCGACTCGCAGTCATCGTGTGCGCGATTCCGCTTTTCGCTCAGGCACCGGTGAAAAAGGCCGGGCTGCCGCTCAAGCCTGAACGGAAGATTGAATTTACGACGGATGAGGGCACCTGGATCTCCCTCAGCCTGACGCCCGATGGCAAAACGATCATTTTCGAACTGCTGGGCGATTTGTACTCGCTGCCGGTCAGCGGCGGCGAAGCGAAAGCGATCACGGCCGGGATGCCGTTCGATTCGCAGCCCTCGGTTTCGCCCGACGGAAAACACATCGCCTTCATCAGCGATCGCGACGGGTCGGAGAATCTCTGGATCTGCAATCTCGACGGCAGCGATCCGAAGCAGTTGAGCAAGGACGCGCAAGGCGATTTCGAATCGCCTTCATGGACGCCGGACGGAGACTACGTTCTGGTTTCGCGCAAGCAGAGCAACACCCTGCACGAGATCTGGATGTACAACATTCAGGGCGGCTCGGGTGTTCAGGTGACGAAGTCGTCGCCCAAGCCGGATACGCCGCCGCAGCAAAGGTTGCGCGCCCTCGGGGCCGTAGCCTCGAACGACGGCAAGTATTTTTACTACGCCCGGCGCACGGGAAATTTCACCTACAACACCAATTTCCCGATCTGGCAGATCGTCCGTCGCGATCGGATCACCGGCGACGAAGACGTGATCACGGACGCCCCGGGTTCTGCGTTTCGTCCGGGAGTTTCGCCGGACGGCACCAAGATGGTCTTCGGAACCCGGCACGACACCGAAACCGGCCTGCGCGTCCGCGATCTGGCCACCGGAGAGGAAAGATGGCTGAAGTATCCCGTGCAGCGCGATGATCAGGAATCGGCGGCTACCCGCGACGTGCTGCCGGGATTCGCCTTCACGCCCGATTCGAAGGACATCATTGTTTCCTATGGCGGCAAGATTCATCGAGTGCAGCTCTCCACAGGCGAGGCGTCGGACATTCCATTCACCGCCAAAGTTTCACAGGACCTCGGTCCGGAGCTGAAGTTCGCCTCGCGTGTCGAGGAAGGACCCGTGAAGGCTCGCCTGATTCAGACTCCCAGCGAATCGCCTGACGGAAAGCACATCGTCTTTTCGTCGCTCACGCATCTTTATAAGATGGACTTGCCCGGCGGAAAGCCCGCTCGGGCCACATCGGCAAACGCCCGCGAGTTTCAGCCAGCGTGGTCTCCGGACGGTCAATGGATCGCCTATGTCACGTGGGCCGGCGACGGCGGCGATATCTGGAAGCTCCGCGCCGACGGCTCCGGCGCGCCGATCAAATTGACGCGGATTCCGGCATTCTATCGCGATCCCGTATGGTCGCCCGATTCGAAGCGGATCGTCGCGCTGCGGCAACCGAGGCAGGCTCGGCTCACCGGCACCAACGGATTCGCACAGTCGGGGCTCGGCATGGATGTGGTGTGGGTTCCCGCCGAAGGCGGCGACGCGACGCTGGTGGTTCCGGCCCGCGGTACCGGACGTCCGCACTTCACGCAGGATGCGGAACGGATCTATGTCTATTCGAACCAGGGTCTCCAGTCATTCCGTTGGGACGGCACGGATCGCCGCACGATCATCAAAGTGGAGGGGAAGAGCCGGGGCGCGCAGCCGGCGGCGCCCGCCTCCGACGTTCGCATTTCACCAGACGGCAGGCACGCGCTCGCGAAGCTCAACGATCAGCTCTTCGTGATCGCAATGCCGGCCGCTGGCGCCGACACACCGACCATCAATCTGAGTACGCCGGCCGTTCCGGTGAAGAAGCTCACCGACATCGGCGCCGACGATTTCCAGTGGGCCGACGGCGGCAAAACGATGACGTGGGCGCTCGGGTCGAGCTTCTTCCGCCAGCCGCTTTCGACCGTCGTCTACGATCCCCCCAAGCCCGACAACGGCGATGGCGAAAAGCAGGACGAGCAGGCGGCCCCCGCGCCGAAGAAGTCCCTCGCCGAAGAGATCGAGATCGGAATCGAGCAGCCTCGCCGCAAGGCGGCGGGCACGGTGGTTCTTCGCGGCGCGAAGATCATCACGATGAAGGGTGATGAAGTCATTCCGGATGGCGATATCGTCGTGACCGGTCATCGCATCGCTGCGGTGGGCAAGCGCGGCGCCGTCACGATTCCGGCGGGCGCGCGGATCATGGATGTCAAGGGCGCGACGATCATGCCCGGAATCGTCGACGTGCACGCGCACTGGATCGAAATTCCCCGCGGCGAACTCGACCCCACGGCTTGGGTATTCATGGCCAACCTCGCCTACGGCGTCACCAGCGGTCGCGATCCGCAAACGTCGACGAACGACGTGTTCGCCTATCAGGATTTGATCGATATGGGCGAGATGCTCGGCCCGCGGGCCTTCAACACGGGTCCCGGAATCTTTTCCTCGACCGATTTTCAAAGTCTGGATGACGCCCGCAACGTCGTCGCCAAATACAAAAAGTATTACCGGACAAATACCGTCAAATCTTACATGGTGGGCAACCGCAAACAGCGCGAATGGATGGTCATGGCGTGCAAGGAAAACGAAATCATGCCGACCACCGAGGGCGGACTCGACTTGAAACTCGATTTGACGCACGCGCTCGACGGATTCTCCGGCAACGAACATTCGCTGCCGATCGTTCCGTTGTACAAAGACGTCGTCGAAATTTTCGCCCGCTCCGGCATCTCCTACACGCCGACATTATTGGTTGCTTACGGGGGTCCGTGGGCTGAGAATTATTTCTACGAATCGACGGCGGTGCACGACGATTCAAAACTCCGCCGGTTCATCCCCCACGATATTCTCGATGAGCGCGCCAAGCGCCGCCCGTGGTTTTCGGAAGAAGAGCAGGTGTTTCCGAAACTCGCGGCTCAGGCCGCGAAAATCGTCCGCGCGGGCGGACGAGTCTGTATCGGCGGTCATGGACAGCTTCAGGGAATCCAGTGCCATTGGGAAATGTGGGCCCTTAAGTCGGGCGGCCTGACGAATCACGAAGTGCTCCGTTCGGCGACAATTTACGGCGCGCAGGCGATCGGCTACGATCAGGACCTCGGATCACTTGAGCCGGGCAAGTTAGCCGACTTACTTGTCTTGAACAAAGATCCACTTGACAATATCCGTAATACCAACACAATTCGCTATGTTATGAAAGGCGGAGATATGTGGGAAGGCGAGACACTCAATCAAGTGTGGCCCGTTGAAAAGAAGCTGGCAGAACCGTGGTGGTGGAAGGATTAGCCAGTCAAATCGTATTGAACAAATCAAAAAGGAAATGTTACGATTCAATCTATGCAGACCGAACAGATAGTTGCTTTGCTGATTGCCGAACGCGATCGTTTGTCCAGAGCGATTGAAGCTCTGCAAGGTCCGATGAGACGCCGCGGACGCCCGCCGAAGGCCGGTGCAGCAATAGCAACCGCTGCCGTAGCGCCGGCGACGGCAACCGCTGCCGCCGCTCCGAAGCGGACGCTCAGTGCGGCTGGACGCCGCGCAATCGCTGCTGCCGCAAAAAAACGGTGGGCCGCCATCAAGGCGGGGAAGGCTCCGTCGCCATTCGCCGGCAAAAAGAAAACGTAAGAAGACTATAATCACGCACGGGCTATAATCAGCGCGATACACTCTGTTCATGCGCGCTTTGCCGGTCTGCCTGCTTTTGGCATGTTTTTCGATGTCCGCGGATTCTCCCTGGGAGGAGAAGTTCCGCGCTATTCCCGATCCCCACAACATGCGCGACGCCATGGAGCGCATGGCCGCGCGGCCGCACCATGTCGGCTCGCCTTACGATAAGGACAATGCCGAATGGCTTGTTTCCAAGCTCAAGGGCTGGGGCCTGGACGCAAAGATCGAGAATTTCGACGTCCTGTTTCCTACACCGAATCAGCGCCTGGTCGAACTGATCGAACCCGCCAGGTTCACCGCAAAGCTTGAAGAACCGCCCGTTGCCGTCGATCCGACCTCAAATCAGAAAAACGAACAGCTTCCCGTTTATCACGCCTATTCGATCGATGGCGAGGTGACGGCGCCCCTGGTCTATGTGAACTATGGCGTCCCCGCGGACTACGAGCAGCTTTCGCGAATGGGAATCTCCGTTAGTGGAGCAATTGTGATCGCCCGCTACGGGGCTTCGTGGCGGGGTATCAAGCCGAAAGTGGCGGCGGAACACGGCGCAGTCGCCTGTATCGTCTATTCCGACCCGCGCGATGACGGTTATTACGTTAATGATGTTTTTCCGGATGGCCCCGATCGCCCGCGCGACGGCGCGCAGCGCGGCAGCGTGATGGACATGCCGCTCTACCCCGGCGATCCGTTGACCCCGGGCGTCGGCGCCACCCCGGACGCGAAACGCCTGGCGATTGCCGACGCGAAAACATTGACGAAAATTCCTGTCCTGCCGATGTCTTATGCCGACGCTCAGCCGCTTCTTGCCGCTCTCAAAGGGCCGGTTGTTCCAGAGAACTGGCGCGGCGCGCTTCCCATCACCTATCACGCCGGTCCCGGGCCCGCCAAGGTCCACATGAAGTTGAAGTTCAACTGGGACATCAAGCGGCTGTACGACGTGATCGTCCGCATCCCTGGTTCGGAATTCCCAGATGAATGGGTGATTCGCGGCAATCATCACGATGCCTGGGTGAACGGCGCCGAGGATCCTCTGTCTGGCGCGGTCGCCGAATTGGAAGAGCTGCGCGCATTTTCGGAATTGCTGAAACAAGGTTGGAAACCGAAGCGCACGATCATCTACGCTTTCTGGGACGGCGAAGAGCCCGGTTTGCTGGGATCCACTGAATGGGCGGAGACGCACGCCGAGGATTTACAGAAACATGCCGTGGTCTATATCAACTCCGACGGCAACGGCCGCGGATTTCTCGGCGCGTCGGGCTCGCATTCGCTCGAAAATTTTATCAACGGAGTCATGAAGGACATACCCGATCCTGAGACCAAGCTTAGCGTTTGGAAGCGATCGCAGTTGGCCGGTCTGGCGCGCTCCACGCCGGATCGCAAGCGTGAACTCCGCACCCGTCCCGATTTGCGAATCGGCGCGCTGGGTTCCGGTTCGGACTACACCGCGTTCATCGATCATTTGGGCGTCGCATCGCTCAACCTCGGATACGGAGGCGAAGGCGGCGGTGGCGGCGTGTATCACTCGATTTACGACGATTTCTACTGGTATACCCACTTCGCCGACACCGAATTCGCATATGGCCGCGCGCTCGCGCAGACCGCGGGAACCGCGGTCATGCGGCTGGCCGATGCGGATCTCATTCCGTTCCAGTTCTCCGATTTTGCCGACACCGTTCGCACCTATGTCGATGAATTGAAGCGGCTCGAGTCGGATCAGCGCGCGCAGACGGAAGAATTGAACCGCGAAATCGAAGAAGGAGTCTTCGCGGCATCGGAGGATCCGCGGAAGAAATTCGTTCCGCCCGCCACGAACCCCGTGCCTCCGCACTTGAACTTTGCGCCCCTCGAAAATGGACTCGACGCGTTGACCCGCAGCGCGCAGCGCTATGATTCAGCCCGTCAGAAGGCGAACGCTTCAAATGTCCGCTCCGTGAATGCCAAACTCATTGAAAGCGAACGCCGGCTGCTTGATCCGGCGGGCTTGCCCGGCCGTCCGTGGTTCCGTCATTCGATCTACGCGCCGGGATTCTACACCGGCTATGGAGTCAAAACAATTCCCGGCGTCCGCGAAGCAATCGAGCAGAAGCGCTGGCAGGAGGCCGACGAACAGATCCAGCGCGTTGGCGCGATTTTGACAAAAGAAGCGGATTTACTCGACGAAGCAACTTCGGCATTGGCCAAATAGTGCCGGGCAAATCACGCCCGCCAAAGAGTCGTACGCGGTCATATGCCGTGAAAATTTGGTGACGGACCAAAAGAAACCGCGTCAGGCCGCCGCAGCGGCGAAATGAAACGCCACGCTTCGGATCTAAACAGCAACGTGGAGGTCTGCCACATGAAGTTTCATGCTGTCGTCTTATTTGCATTCCTTTCAGCCGCGCTGGCGGATGCAACACCTTTCTTCTTTACGACGGGCAATCCCGACGGACTTATCGCCGTCGCGTCCCGCCCTTCGGGCTCTGGATTGATCGAAATCGAAGCAGCCGATGACTTCATTCTCAGCAGTCCGACCCTCATCACTTCGGCGACCTTCGTCGGGCTTCTGCCAACGAGCGCCCCGCTCAGTACAATCACTTCGGTCGATATCGAGATCTATCGCGTCTTTCCGGCCGACTCGGACGTGAGCCGGACCAGCGGTGCGCCAACGTTCTCCACCGTTAATGTTCCGACGAGGGTCAACTCGCCCTCCGACTTCGAATTCGATTCGCGAAGCAGCGGTTCTGACCTGACCTTCACGGCCGGCGTGATCAGTGCTGCGTTCACGGCCGCCAATTCGGTCGTGAACGGGATCATCCCCAAGCCGAATCAGCAGACTGGCGGCGAAGGTTCTGTTACCGGCGAAGAAGTCCAGTTCAACGTGGTGTTCACGAATCCGTTCAGCCTTCCCGCGGACCACTACTTCTTCGTTCCGCAAGTTCAGTTGAGCGATGGCACCTTCCTCTGGCTCTCCGCGCCCCGTCCGATTGTTCCGCCCGGAACTCCCCTATCGCCGGATTTGCAGGCATGGATCCGAAACGAGAACCTCCAGCCGGATTGGCTCCGCGTGGGCACTGACATCGTCGGCGGCAACACGACCTTCAACATGACGTTCTCTCTCGTGGGCGAGACGGTCGTCCCTGAGCCGGCCACGCTTGCCGTTTCGGGCTTGACTCTCCTTGCCGTGGGGCTGATTCGCCGCCGGCTTCGCTAAAGCCTGCTTCAGAATTCTAGAGACTATGCACGCGCTCCATTACGGTCGCGCCTTCGGCTTATCCGGCGCGAAAAGAATGGAGCGCGTTCTGCATAGAGAGCTTGTCAGATCCGTTTTGCGATTGCGATCACGGACAATCCGCGCCAGGGAAGCAATCCATCGATCCGCCGCCAGATCCAGACTGTCTTATCGAACAGCTTCAAAGAGACTTTGGCGATCCGCTTGCGCCCCAGCAGTTTTCCGTGAATCAGCCAGGACAGCGCGCCGATCTTGTTGAGCTGAAGGATTCGCTCAGTGCGGAATCCCGCCCCGGCAAGCAAGTCGGAAACTTCTTTCGCGGAGAATCGCTGCTGATGTCCCAGCGCTCGATCGAGCGATCCGAACAATCCTTTGCCCTGGGGCACGAGAACGATCACGTTTCCACCCGGCTTCACGCAGTCATGCACGGACCGCAGCACAGCCTCCGGATCCCGAACCGTTTCGAGCACGTTGACGCACAGCGCCGTATCGAACTGGTCCGGCCACCGCGCGTAATCGGCCGGATTCTCCGGATCGAGCGACAACACGGAAACGTTGGGTGTGCGCAGGAACCGGTTCCGCAGCGCGTGAAGATATAAAGGATCTTTTTCGACGGCGACGTAGTTCAGCTTCCGCGCCATCAGCCGCCCGGTGAGATTACCCAGCCCGGCGCCGATCTCGAGCACCGTGTCACCCAGATATGGCCGCAGCCTCCGCGTGATCCAGCTCAGATATTGCGGGGTCCCCGTCAGGCTATTGAGCAATCCGCGCCCATAGGACGCGACGTACAGATCGTCCACCAGCCAGAAATACAGAATTACGCCAAGCGCCTTCACGCCGTCTTTCCAGCCGATCTTCTTTCCTTCTTCGTACGTTCTCCCGTGGTAGCTGATCGGGACCTCGTAAACGCGCAGCTTGCGCTTCGAGGTCTTCATCGTGATCTCCGGCTCAAATCCGAAGCGATTCGACCGGATGGGGATGCTCTTCAGCAGATCCGTGCGAAAAACCTTGTAGCAGGTCTCCATGTCCGTGACGTTCAGATTACTGAACATGTTGGAGACCAGCGTCAGAAACTTGTTGATCATCGAGTGCCAGAACGGCAGCACGCGCGACTGTTCGCTTACAAGATATCTCGACCCGAACACAGCATCGGCGCGCCCGTCCAGCATCGGACGGAGGAGTTTTACGTACTCGGACGGATCATATTCGAGATCGGCGTCCTGCACCAGACAAAAATCGCCCGTAGCCTTCTCGATCGCGCTGCGAACCGCCGAGCCCTTGCCCTGATTTACCTCATGCCGGTACAGCCGGATCCGCGAATCCGATGCGGCGAGCCGTTTGAGGATGTCGTAGGTGCCATCCGTCGAGCAGTCGTCGATGATGATCAGCTCCCGCTCCATATTCTCGGGTAAAGGAGCGGCAAGGACCAGTGAAAGACTGCGTTCGACCACCGTTCGCTCGTTATAGACAGGGATCAGGATCGAAAGGCGCAAGTCCCAGTATAAATGTACTGCCCCTGAAGCCTTTAGGAATCGCCGCGGATGTAACTGTTCAGTTGATCGTCCGCAAACCACGGATATAATTGAGTGTGGCTTCGCAAACTGAAATGAGTGCTTCGAATATTGTTCTCGAAACGAGTGTTCCCGGACTCAATCTGATCGCCCGCGGCAAAGTGCGGGATATCTACGAGGACGGCGACCGTCTCCTGTTTATCGCCACGGATCGCATCTCGGCGTTCGATTACGTCCTGGCGACAGGAATCCCCGACAAAGGCCGGGTTTTGACGCAGATGACCCTCTTTTGGCTCGATTTTCTGCGCGAAACGGTGCCAAATCACTTCCTGAGTTCGGATGTACCCGCCGGGCTCGAAGGCCGCGCGATGTGGGTGAAGCGCGCCAGGATGATCGAAGTGGAGTGCGTCGCGCGCGGATACATCTCTGGCTCGGGGTGGAAGGACTACCAGCGCACCGGCGCAATCTGCGGTATCCCGCTTCCCAAAGGATTGAAAGAAAGCGACCAACTGCCCGAGCCGATTTTCACTCCGGCGACCAAGGCGCAGACCGGTCACGATGAGAACATTTCTTTTGAGACGATGACGAAGATCATCGATCCCGATCTTGCCGCGACGTTGCGCGACCTGACCTTGACCATCTACAAAAAGGCCTCCGACTACGCGCGCGCGCGCGGGATCATCATCGCGGACACGAAATTCGAATTTGGAATGATCGACGGCAAGATCACTCTCGCCGACGAGGTTCTGACACCCGATTCGTCGCGCTTCTGGCCGCTTGAGAGCTACAAGCCCGGCGGCGCCCAGCCGTCTTACGATAAGCAGTACGTTCGGGATTACCTGGAATCGATCCACTGGAATAAGCAGCCGCCCGCGCCCGGGCTTCCGGACGATGTCGCCAGGCGGACCAGCGAAAAATATAAGGAAGCCTACCGGGAACTGACTGGAAAATCGTTGTGAGTCTCCTTGACGTGCTCCTGGCGGTGATCGTCGGCGTCTCCATCGCCGCCGGATTCGCCGCCGGGTTTGCGCGGGTTGGCATCGGCTTCATCGCCACGGTTTGCGGACTGTTGTTCGGATTCTGGTTCTACGGAATACCGGCGGAGTGGTTCCACAAGCATATACAGTCAGTCGCGATTTCGAACCTTTTGGGATTCCTCACCGTGCTCGCCGGTTTCAATATCGCCGGCGCGCTGATCGGGAAACTGCTGTCGAAGCTCTTCAAGTGGACGGGGCTCTCCTGGCTCGATCGTCTGATGGGCGGAGCCTTCGGGTTCGCCCGCGGCGCGCTCATTGCCGTCGGATTCGTCGCGGTGCTCATGGCTTTTACCCCGCGCCCCCTCCCCAACTGGATGATCGATTCCGCGCTACTCCCTTACGCGGTCGATGCCTCGGAGATCTGCGCATCGCTCGCGCCGAAGGGAATCAAGGAATCATTCCGCGAAGGAATATACGACATCCGCAGGGCGTGGGACGAGCAGTTGAAGAAGAAAAAAAAGAAATCCGATCTGAAGCCGGTCGATAGTTGATGCCCGGCGATCTCCTGATTTTCGATCTCGACGGCACGCTGATCGATTCCAAACGCGACTTGACCGATTCCGTCAACGCCACGCGCGCCTGGCAAGGGCTCGCGCCGCTGCCCGGCGATATCGTCTCCTCCTACGTCGGCAACGGAGCGCCCCTGCTCATTCGGCGCTCTTTTCCTCACGCGACCCAGGAAGAGCTCCCGCGTTTGCTGCGCTATTTTCTCGATTACTATCGCGAGCACATGCTCGACGCAACGGTTCTCTATCCGACCGTGCGCGAGGCGCTCGATCAACTGCATGCGGCCGATATTCCGCTTGCGGTGCTGACCAACAAGCCGGTCCGATTTTCGATTCGCCTGATTGAGGGCCTGGGGCTCGAATCGCACTTCTTTCGCATTTACGGGGGCAACAGCTTCGAGCAGAAGAAGCCGGACCCGATCGGGATCAAGACGCTGATGGCCGAATCCGGCGCGTCGCCCCGGAGCACGATCATGGTCGGCGATAGCGCCGTCGATATTCGTACGGCCCGGAATGCAGGCGTGCAGGCCTGCGGCGTGAGTTGGGGATTTCAGCCGGAGACGTTTCTTGAAGCTCCGCCGGATTTTGTGATCGACGATATGCGAACGCTGGCTGCTCGTGTGACCCGCTCCGCTCCCTGACGGGTCCGCGTGACAATCAAATGCCCGCCCTCTCTCAGAGAGCGCGGTTAAGTCGTTACCCAACCGCGCGACTTCGAGCTCTCCTGGACCTTTTCAAGCAATTCCATTCCCCAGGCGCCATCGTCAAACGTTGGATATTCCACCGGCGCCGTGGGATCCGCAACGTGCGCGTAGAATCGCCGGAATATCTGCTTGAACGTGTCGTCGTAGCCTTCGCTGTGTCCGCCGGGCAGATCCGCGAAACTCGCCGCCCGGGCGTCGAACAGCGAAGGATCCTTCAGGATCAACTGATTCGGCTCGTTGCGATGGCCGATCCAAAGCTCGTCGGGACGTTCCTGGTTCCACGTCACGCCGCATTTCGTGCCGTAAATCTCGAACTGGAACCGATTCTTCCGTCCGGCCGAAACCTGGCTTACGGCAAAAGATCCGCGCGCTCGATCACCCAGATGGATCAGCACCGCGCCGAAATCGTCCGTGGTCACCTCCACCGATTCGTAATCGGCTGGATTCGCCTTCTTGCCGGCGAACGTTTCGACCGACCCCTTCGGCTTCCTGCGCGTTTTATGAATCGGAGTCAATTCCGCGCACAGCGCCGTGATTTTCAGTCCGGTCAGGTGCTGGATCATGTCCATCCAGTGCGAGCCGATGTCGCCCATTGCGCGTAGCTGCCCGCCCTGCTCGGCGGCGGCGCGCCAGTTCCAGTCGGTGTCGTAGAGCAGCCAGTCCTGGAAGTAAGTCCCGTTGACCACCAGAACCTCGCCCAGTTCGCCCGCCATGATCATGCTGCGCACATACTGGACCACTGGATAAAAACGCAGATTGTGATTGACGCAGTTCGCAAGCTTTTTCCGCTTCGCGAGCGCGGCAAGATCGCGCGCCTCGCGCGCATTTATCGTCAGCGGCTTTTCGCACAACACGTGTTTGCCGGCGTTGAGCGCCGCTTCCACCATCGGGAAGTGTAGCGAGTTGGGCGTGCACACATGGACCGCTTCGATCGAGCCGTCGCGCATCATCTCGCGCCAATCGCCCATCGCCTTGGGAATACATTGCGCCGCGGCAAATTTCTCCGATTGTTCCCGCGACGATCCGGCCGCTGCGGCGACTTCGATGTTTCCCAACCGCCTCAGCCCTTCGGTGTGCACCTTCCCCATGAACCCGGTGCCGAGCATTCCTACCTTGATCGTTTTCATCAGAGTTTGTAGATCGTCATCCCGCTCAGGAGTTTTGGATAGAAATCCGTGGATTTTTGCGGCATAACGCCGCCGGAGAACGCAATGCGCGCCATATCGTCGATCGGTGTCGGCTCCAGCAGAAATGCAACCTGAGCCCCTCTTGCCACCTCGTCCGCGGCGGCGTCCATTCCGCGAACGTATTTGATGTGCTGCTCGTCGCGGACAGCTTCTTCGCTGATTCCGAGCAGCTTGCCGAGCACATCCTGATGCAGCACGGGAACGTCGAGTTGCCCTTCTTTGCGGGGATGCTGCATAAGTCGGTTCTCGCCCGCCGCGACCACGCCGATCTGCACCCGTTTCGGATCGACGTGCGCCAGGCGCTGTTTCAGAGTATCCAGCGAGCTGCACGCCGCAACCGACCAGCCCGCCTTCACCGCCTTCTCGAAAAACTGCTCGGCATTGAAGTGCGGCAGATTGCGCAGCACCCGATGTGTCGCCAGAATCTTCAGCCCGCGCGAATGCATGTTGACGAACGTCATCATCACGTATTCCGCCGCGGCGTCGCCGGGATTTTCGTTCCGGTAAGCAAGCGCGGTCTCGTAGCGATGATGTCCGTCGGCGATCAACAGCTTCTTGGGACCCATCAGGTCGCGAATCCGCACGATGGTCGGCGCGTCGGAGATCGGCCATAGACGGTGTCGCGCTTCATATTCGTCGAGAACGTCGACGGCGGGATCTTCCGCCGCCGCGGCGTCCAGGATGTGATCGATCTCGCTTGCCGGATCCGGATACAGCATGAAAATCTGGCCGAAATGCGCTCGCGTGTGGCGCAGAAGCTCCAGACGGTCTTTCTTCGGACCGCTCAAGGTTTGCTCGTGCCGAAAAACGACGCCCGCCGAGTAGTCTTCGATTTTCCCGATACCAATGAAACCCTTGCGCCTCAGCCGCTCGCCCGAGTCGGGAACCTGAAACTCCTGGAAATACGCGTACAGGCCCGGCGCGGCGTCCTGTGCGAGCACTCCTTCGCGAATCCACGAATCGAGATATCCGGCCGCGCGCGTGTAGACGTTGTCCGAATCGCTGTCGCCCGGCTTGCGCTCTCCCAGGATGATCCGCACCAGATTGTACGGACTCGCCGCGAGATATCGCGCCTGCATCTCGGGACTGATTTTGTCGTAAGGCTGAGTCAGCACCCGCGCCGGATCGCGCACCTTCGCGCTGTACCGGAAGGCTCGGAAAGGTTGAATATTCGCCAAGCTCCCAGGATAACCAGAACGTACCCGTCACAGGAAGAAGCTTCTCAGCGCCTCCCGGCACCGGATTCGAGCCTGCCCGTCCCACAGCGGAGGCATTGTGCTTTCCTTCGGATTGGCAAGCATTTCGTTCCACGCGGCGAGGATCGACGTTTTGCTCGTCCCCGCCAGCCGGTTCGTTCCGCGCGTGAGGGTGACCGGACGTTCTGTGTTCTCCCGCAGCGTGAGGCACGGCACGCCGAGCACTGTCGTTTCTTCCTGGATTCCTCCGGAATCCGTGAGGACGACGAAGCTGGCGGCCTGCAACGCCAGAAACTCGACATACCCCACCGGATCGAGCAGCCGTATGCGATCCGGCACCGTGATGGACGCAAGCCGCGCCCGGGTTCGCGGATGAACCGGCCACAGCAGCGGCACATGCCGCGCGATCGTGCCGAGCGCATCCACAATCTCGCCGAGCTGCCGTTCATCGTCCACATTCGCCGGACGATGCAGCGTCACCAAGCCAAACTTGCGAGGCGTGACGCTCAGATCCGAGAGCGCGGTTGACGCCTGGGCCTTCGGCAGATGACAGCGCAGCGAATCGATCATCAGATTGCCCACCATGTGAATCCGCTCGGCCGGATGTCCTTCGCGCAGAAGATTCGTTCTGCCGCTTTCCTCCGTCACCAGGAGAACATCCGAAATCGAATCCGTCAGGATGCGATTGATTTCTTCGGGCATGCTCCGATCGAAACTCCGTAGCCCGGCTTCGGCATGGACAATCGCGATCCCCATCTTGCTCGCAACCAGGGCTGCCGCTACCGTGGAATTCACGTCGCCCACCACAACCACCCCGCGCGGATGCCATTCCTCGAATACCGGTTCGATTCGCCTGATGATTTCGGCAGTCTGCTGCGCGTGCGTTCCGCCTCCGGCGCCCAAATGATAATCGGGATCGGGCAGGCCCAGGTCGCGAAAGAACTGGCCCGACATGTTGTGATCGAAATGCTGCCCGGTGTGAATCAGGCAGGTGGAGAAATCGGCATCGGCGGAAAGCGCGCTGAGCAGCGGCGCCACTTTCATGAAATTCGGCCTGGCGCCTGCAACAACCGCGAGGGGAATCGGCATCGTCTGGTTGACGCCTGCCGCCGCGCCTGGCGAAATTCGTTAACGGTTACTGAATCCCGCGCAAAACGGCCTCAATGCGCTCGCTGGCGTGCCCGTCTCCGTACGGATTATGAATGTGCGACATACGTTCGTACTCCGCCGGGTCGTCGAGCAGTCGATTCGCCTCCGCGACGATCTTCCCGACGTCGGTTCCCACCAGCTTCACGGTCCCGGCCGCGACCGCATCGGGCCGCTCCGTTTTTTCGCGCAGTACAAGAATTGGTTTGCCGAGCGATGGTCCTTCCTCCTGAATTCCTCCCGAATCCGTGAGAATCAGGCAGGCGCGGCGCATCAAATCGATAAATGGAACGTAGTCGAGAGGCTCGATCAGCGTGATGTTGGAATGGAGGGCGAGATGCCGGTTCACAACCGACAGCACATTCGGATTCGGGTGAACCGGATAGACGATTTCGACGTCGCTGCGGCCGGCGAGTTTCGAAAGAGCCTGACAAATCCGCTCGAATCCGCCGCCGAAGCTTTCGCGACGGTGCGCGGTGACAAGGATCAGCTTCCTATCGCTGACCGGACCCGGACCCGGCTTCAGGTCCCCGCGTTCGATCCGGTTTCTTACGTCGAGTACCGCGTCGATTCCCGTATTTCCGGTCACCCAGATTCCGCTGCTGATTCCTTCGCGCCGTAGATTTTCCGCCGAGCCTTGCGTCGGCGCGAAATGGAGCTTTGCGATCCGCGACGTCAGCACGCGGTTGAGTTCTTCCGGGAACGGCTGCTCAAGATCGCCGGTTCGCAATCCGGCTTCGATGTGGGCGACAGGAACGCGCGCATAAAATGCCGCGAGCGCTCCGCAAAGAGTTGTGGTGGTGTCGCCTTGCACGATGGCGATATCCGGTTTCGAATCTCGAAAGACCTGCTCCAGGCCGGCGATAATGCGCGACGTCGATTCGAACAGCGTCTGGCCGGGGGTCATCAGATTGAGATCGTAGTCGGGCGCGATCTCGAACGCCTGAAGCACTTGATCCAGCATTCGGCGATGTTGCGCGGTCACGCATGTCTGCACGAAATATCGCTCTGGAAACTGCTTGAGATAGCGGATCGGCGCGGCGAGTTTGATGGCCTCCGGCCGCGTCCCGAAGATAAAAAGGACGCGCACCGGCTAGAGCGCGAAGCCGGAAGCCGCCGCGTCGCGCTGAAACATTCGCACTGTTTCGAGCGAGAACGCCGCCAGATCCTTGCCGAGCAGGTCGAGCTTGGCGAGAATGTCGTTGGTCACCGTGATGATATGGCACCCGGCGCAATGCGCCTGCACGATGTTCAGAAGTTCGCGAGGACTCGCCCAGATCAGCTCGAGACTCGGATTTGCGGAAAGAATCGAAACCGCCTCCGCCATCATCGGCACCGGATCGACGCCTGTATCCGCCACTCTTCCGGCGAATACGGAAACGCAGGCGGGCACGCCTTCCGCAAGCGCCGCCGCGGCGTCGCGCACCTGATCGAGCGTGAGCAGCGCCGTGACATTCAATTTTAATCCGTCGGCTGAAAGCCGCCTGCACAAACCGGCCGAACTTTCGCCCCGCGTGTTCGTGATGGGGATTTTCACGTACACATTCGCTCCCCATCCTGCGATTTCGCGCGCCTGCCGCTCCATTTCCGGAAATTCGTCCGAAAATACTTCAAACGAAATCGGACGGTCCGGAATTGCCGCGATCACCTGCTTTGCGAACGCTTTGTAATCCCTAATCCCGGCCTTTCGCATCAGCGTGGGATTTGTGGTAAACCCTTTGATCCATGGCTTCTCATACATTTGAAGCATGCCCTGAAGATCCGCACCGTCGGCGAAAATTTTCACGTGCAGATCTGCGGCCGACCGGATAGACATTTTCGAAAGTGTATCATACGGCTCCCGCTGAATTCACGGTTACACTAGGTAGAAATGAATTTTGCCGATAAATTCCTGGACGAGGCTGCGCTGATCGTCCGCGCGCTCGACCGGGAAGCGATCGAGTCTCTTGCTTCGCTGATTTCTACCACTCGCTCGGCGGGAGGCCGTCTCTTCATCCTCGGCGTCGGCGGCAGCGCCGCCAATGCATCGCACGCCGTGAACGATTTTCGGAAAATCGCCGGCATCGAAGCCTACGCGCCCACCGATAATGTCTCCGAACTCACCGCTCGGACCAATGACGAAGGCTGGGCCACCGTCTTCGAAGCATGGCTCCGCGTCAGCCGCCTCCGGTCCGAAGACATGATTCTCGTCTTTTCGGTCGGTGGAGGAAATCTTGAAAAGCAGGTGAGCCCCAACCTCGTCGCCGCTTTGCAGTTCGCCAAGTCTGTCGGCGCGAAAATCGGGGGAATCGTCGGGCGCGACGGCGGATTTACGGCAACCGTCGCCGACGTGTGCGTGAAGGTTCCCGTGATCAATCCCGATCACGTCACGCCACATTCGGAAGCGTTTCAAGCCGTGGTCTGGCACCTGCTCGTGTCGCATCCGAAACTGAAAGCTGCGCAAACGAAGTGGGAAGGAGTTCGTTGACTCGCGCCGTCTTCCTCGATCGGGATGGAGTCCTGAATGCAGCCCTGGTTCGGGATGGGAAGCCTTATCCACCGCGCACGATAGCGGAGCTCCGCATCACGCCGGGCGCCCGGACGGCTCTCGTGAGGCTTCGCGAGGCGGGATTCCTGCTGATTGTCGTCACCAACCAGCCCGATCTCGCCCGCGGGACTCAAAGCCGCGAAGCCCTCGAAGAGATTCATGCCGTCCTGCGAGCTGCCATGCCGCTCGACGCGATCTACGTCTGCGATCATGACGGCCCCGATGCCTGCGAGTGCCGCAAGCCGAAACCGGGGATGCTCCAAGCCGCGGCGCGCGATTTCAATATCGATCTCTCCGCCAGCTTCATGGTCGGCGACCGCTGGCGCGACGTTGACGCCGGCGCGCAAGCCGGATGCAGTACTGTATTTCTCGATTTCGGTTATCGGGAGCGCGGTCCCGACTCGACTCCGAATGTCATCGTCGGCTCCCTCACGGCCGCGGTCGATTGGATTTTGTCGCGCGGCTATACTTCCTGATTGGAGACCCCGAATTGAAAGCATTCGTTACTGGCGCCGCTGGATTTATCGGCAGCAATCTGGTAGACCGGCTTCTCGCGCTCGGCCATTCGGTCACCGGCTACGACAATTTCTCGACCGGAAACGCCTCGAACCTGGTCCAGACCTGCGGAGCCGCGAACTTCCGGCTCGTCCGCGGCGATACGCTCGATCTCGATTCCCTTCGCCGCGCGATGGAGGGACACGACACCGTCTTCCATTTCGCCGCCAATGCCGACGTTCGCTTTGGAACGGAGCATCCGCGAAAAGATCTCGAACAGAATACGATCGCGACTTTCAATGTTCTTGAAGCGATGCGGCTGTGCGGCGCCAAAAGGATCGCCTTTTCCTCCACAGGATCGATCTACGGCGAGCCCCAAGTCTTCCCGACTCCTGAGGACGCCCCTTTCCCGGTGCAGACTTCTCTCTATGGAGCCTCAAAGCTCGCTGGCGAAGGATTGATCCAAGCCTACGCCGAAGGATTCGGTATTCGGGGCTTCATTTTCCGATTCGTCTCCATCCTTGGCGAGCGCTACAGCCACGGGCATGTGATCGATTTCTACCACCAATTGCGCAAGAATCCGGGAAAACTGTACATTCTCGGCGACGGCCGCCAGCGCAAATCTTATCTCTATGTCGGAGACTGCATCGAAGCAATTCTCGTCGCACTCGACCGCGCTCCTGATCGTTCGGTGAATATTCTCAACCTCGGCACCGATGAATACTGTGAGGTCCGCGATTCCGCCTCCTGGATTTGCGAACGCATGGGCGTGAAGCCTGAATTTAGCTTTGGCGGCGGCACGCGCGGATGGATCGGCGACAGCCCATTCATCTTTCTCGATACTGCGCGGATCCGCGCGCTTGGCTGGAAACCCGTTCTCACGATTCGCCAGAGTGTCGAGAAAACGATCGACTTCCTGATTCGCCAGGACTGTTGACTCGCCAGCGATATTGTCTTCAAATTCGATCCCGCGCACGGGCGGCCGAGCCCGGGCGGCGCTCCTTGATTTGACTTAAGCCGCCAATTAAAGGCAAACTCAAATATTGTGAGTGTATTCCGCGGGAGCAAACCGAGCAATTCAAGTCTTTCCCGGCCTGTTGCAGCCAGGGGAGATGCTCCGCGGGTGAGCGCCGCCGCTACCGCCGTCGAACAGCCTTTTCCCGCCGCTGTCGCGGCTCCACGCACCCCTTCGGCTCCGGCGGTGGGCGCAAAGTTTGAGGACGGAAATTCGCAGATCCGCCGTCTTGGATTCTATTTCGCGCTCGCGTTCATCTTTAACCGGTTCAGCTTTCTTCACGAAACCGTCACCGCCGTGGGTGGCGTGGACCTGCACCTCATCACGGTGATCGGCATACCCACTGTTCTGCTCGGCCTGATCAGTGGAGCAATTCCGCGGACGCTTCAATCCCGCACCGCTTATTATTGGCTCGCCTTCGCCTTTTGGCTGGCTCTGGCCACCCCATTCAGTTCCTGGCGCGGTGGATCCGCGGCTCTGGTCGCGGGTTACTTTAAGGCCGAATTGCCCATGCTGTTCGTGATCGGCGGCATGATTGTCACCTGGCGCGAATTCCGGGCGTTAATGCTGACGATCGCCCTTGCAGCCGTATTCAATATTTTCGTCATTCGTTTTTTCGCCGCCGCCGACGATGGCGGAGGACGGCTGCGCATCGATTTTGGCAGCATCGCAAATTCGAACGACCTGGTCGCCCACCTGCTCTTCGTTTTGCCGTTCCTCCTTTTCGTTGTCTTGGCCAAGGATAGTTCGACGTTCCGCAAAGTGGCCAGCGCGGTGCTCGTGTTCGCGGGCCTTTATCTCGCTTCCAAATCCGCATCTCGCGGAGGGCTGATTGCGTTCGGCGCAGTCTGCTGCCTTGTGCTGCTGCGCGGGACAGTCCGCCAGCGCCTCATATTCCTCGCCGCAGCCGGCGGATTGATCGTGCTCAGCGTGGCCACGCTCCCACGCCAGGTCCTCACTCGCTATGCCACGCTATTCGGCGGCAGTTCCAGTGAGGACCAGGAAGCGGAAGACTCCCAACGGACGCGGACCTATTTGTTCAAATCGAGCGTGGCGTATACCCTTGAGCATCCGCTGTTCGGCGTTGGACCTGGTGAATTCTCGGATTATGAAGGCAATCAGTCGCGGGCCCAAGGAAAGCACGGAGCCTGGGCAGTGACCCACAATGCTTACACGCAGGCATCGAGCGAAGCCGGAATCCCCGCATTCCTTTTCGTGCTCGCCGGCATAGTTTCCACGTTTCTAACTTTGAATCGCGTATACCAGGCTGCGCGTAAGCGAGGATTCCGCGATCTCGCGGCGGCGTCCTATTGCTTGCAAATCTCGCTGGTGGGCTTCAGCGTCGGAATTATTTTTCTGGCGCTCGTTTATACCGTATATCTGCCCGCCATGGCCGGTGTCGCGATCGCGCTCAACTCGGTGGCGCAATCGGAATTCGCGCGCGCGACGCCGGGTAAAATCCCGCCGCGTCAAATCCATCCGCGCACAGTGTAATATCCGATCTTGACCGTTTCCGTCAGTATGTCCGTAAACGCGTCCCATCGCAGATTCCAGAGCGCGGCGCGCTTGGACGCGTCTGGAACTGGCCGGGGTATCACCTCCAGGCCGGCCTTCCTCAATGCCCGAACCGCCCGGAACATGTGATAGTCGCTTGTCAGGAGCACCTTTGTTCCACGGACGTTGCGGAGCTTAGCCGCCAGGTTTACAGCGCTGTCTCGCGTGCTCCGCGAGTCAAGTTCTGTCTCGATTCTTTCACCGGGCACGCCGCCGGCAATCAGAAAAATCTTGATCGCATCGCCGACGGCAATCTGCGCGCCTCCCCCTCCCCCTGAAACCACAATTCGCTGGAATCCGCCTTCGCGCCATGCCATCACCGCGTAGGCGCCGCGCCAATAGGACGGCTCTCCGATGATCCCGTTCTCGAGAAGGTTCCCGGTCAGAACGATCAGGGTATCGCCCCGAGCCTCCGTCCATGGCCCAGCCAGCTTCAGAGCCCACCAGTGCGCCAAGGGCGTGAACGTCACGACCAGTACGAGCGTCCCAATGCTCGACGCCACAATTCCGTAGAGCCGCAGCAGATTCTTCACGAAAGTTTTCCCGCCGAAGTGACCCTCCAAAGAGACCGCGCCGGAACAAAGAATACCGAGAGGCCCGCGACCGTCGCCGCCATCATGACCACGAATGTCCGCGCCGGCGAAGACAGCTTCTTACATCGCGAATCCTTCGGAATCCATCCGTCGATCACGGCCATTCCATAAAACAGGACCTGTGCGGCCACGAAGATTCCGCTCCAGAAATGCGGCAGGCCGAATGAAGCCGCCGCGATCGCGATCAGCAACCAGGGGAGCAGCAGCCGTCCAAATTTATACGACATATAGTGCAGCCAGATCCGGTTCTGAGGACCGGCCAGCCCCGGATAGGCCCACAGAATCTGATAGTTGCCGCCCAGGGTTCGAACCTTGCGGCGAAACTCGGTTTCAAGCGATGTGGGGTAGTCATAGGCGCGCGCCCTCTCATCCACCACCAGCCGATAGCCGCGGAAGAACGCCGCAAGCGGAAGATACATGTCATCCAGCAGAATGTCGGCGGGCAGGGGAACCACCAGTTCACGTCGAATGGCGTAAAAAGGGCCTGTGGCTCCGAACAGGGAATCGATCGCGCTCAGGTTCCTTCGAATCCAGCTCTCGAAACGCCAATACAGCCCGATGTCGGCCTCCTTGTCCGTCGCCCCTTCCCGGATGACGAGTTCGCCGCTCACGGCGCCGACATGAGGATCGCTGAAATTCTCCATCAGCAAGGCGACGCTTGCCGGTTCCAGAATCTGGCGCACATCCGTCAACACCAGAATTTCTCCGTGCGTCTTTTCGAAGGCTGCATTCAGAGCGGCGGGCTTGCCGCCCCGCGGCAGACGCAACAGCCTCACGCCCTGCGCCGCGAAGCGCTGGGCGATCTCATCGGTTCCGTCGGTCGATCCGTCGCTGACGACAATGATTTCCATCCGGTCCTTCGGATACTCGAGCGCGAGAACCGACCGTAACTTATCCTCCAGAAACCGCTCGCCATTGTACACGGGAATGATCACCGACAATGCAGGTTGCAGCGGACCTCTTCGCACCGGCCTCGGCCGCCTGCGCGCGAGATACCTCAACAGGAAGGGGTATCCTGCGGTGATGTAGAGCAGCAGCGCCGAGGCCAGGGCGACGACGGAAATCGCGACCATCTGCCTCAATGTCCGTTCTTGCTTTGCTCGACTGTCCACGCGTGGGGATGATAGAAGATTCCCCGCACTTGCTTCCCCGCGTTTACCTGCAACGTTGAACAGCGCGGCCGCCACTCGATTCCCTGTAGACCCTGCTCGATGGTCGTATCGATCACGTAGGTGCCGGGTTGCAATCCCAGCTCGTCGCAGGCGAACTCGATCACTCCGTTTCCAGGCTCGATGTCGGGCCCGTCGCCCGAAAGCAGGGTCGTGAACTGGCAGTGCAGATTCCCGTCTGCGCCGTAAAAGAATACATTGAAGCTCGATTTCTGGATGGCCGCCCGCGCGTGAAATCCCAGCCGGATTCGCAGCGGTTCGCCCGTTCTCACCGTGTGAACGAGCTTCCCGCTCTGATCCAGGAACTCCAGCGACACGACCTCGGCGGCCTTTGATGCGGCTGCCGGATCCGACTTGGGCGAGGAACGGAAACGGGCGATGCTGCTGTAAGCCCGGATTCCGCCCTCCGTCGAACCGTCGTAGTGAACCTCGCCGCCGCTCATGACGATGACGCGGTCGCAGAGCTGCTGTACCGCCGCCAGATCGTGGGTTATGAAAACAATCGTCGCGCGCCGCTTCAGTTCCAGAACCCGATTGATGCACTTCTTCTGGAAAGCCATGTCTCCCACCGCCAGCACCTCATCGAGCAGCAGAATGTCCGGTTCCAGATGAGCCGCCACGGAAAACCCGAGCCGCACGATCATGCCCGATGAATAACGCTTGATCGGCATCTCCATGAACCGGTGCACATCGGCGAATTCGACAATCCGGTCGAGTTTCTGGGTGATCTCTTTGCGCCGCATTCCCAGAATCGACCCGCTCAGATAGACGTTCTCATATCCGCTCAACTCGGGATGGAAGCCCGAGCCGACCTCCAGCATCGCTGAAATCTTGCCGCCGATCAGGATCTCGCCTTCGGTCGGAGCCGTGATCCCGGCCAGCAGCTTCAGCAGTGTGCTCTTGCCGGCGCCGTTCGGCCCGATAATCCCCACCGCTTCACCCCGATTGATCCCGAAATTTATGTTTCGCAGAGCCCAGAACTCGTTCCGCTTATGCCTCCACGGAGCGATTTTCGAAAGCAGGCCCATCCGCCCCTGGGCCGCCAGATGGTCTTCGGGAATTCGGTAGCGCTTGGAAACGCCGTTCAGGTTAAGAGCCAGCATGCCGGTCGCCGGTCAGATGATGTCCGCCATTGATGCTTCGCGATTCTTGAAGAACATGTAGGCGATCGGCAGCAGGATGAAAGAAATCAGCGCCGCCTTTTCCAGCGATTCGAGGTCCGGCGCCTGGCTCTGAATCACCACCCGCCGGAACCCTTCCACCGTGCCGGCCAAGGGATTGAGGATATAAAATGCCCGAAAACGCGCGGGGACCATGGAAAGCGGATACACCACCGGGGTTGCGAACATCCACAGTTGCATCACCAGCGGCATGGCGAGCCCGATATCGCGTACGCGCACCTGAAGCGAGGATAGAATCAGCGCCAGCGCGGTCCCGAAAGTCGTCAACACCAACATGATCGGGATCACATACAGAATACTGGCCGTCGGACGGATGTGGTAATAAGCCATCATTGCCGCCATCACGACGCTGGCAATCGCGAAATCGACGAGCGCCGCAATCACGTAGGTGACCGGCAAAATCTCGCGCGGGAAGTAGACTTTCGTGATGAGCTGGCTGTGGTTCACCAGGCTCGTCGCCGATGTGGTCACGATCGTTGCGAAGTAGGTCCACGGAAGCAGCGCGGAAAATACAAAGAGCGCGTACGGGACTCCTTCGTTCGGCATGCGTGTAAACAGCGAAAAAATCACCGTGTACACCACCATCAGCAGGAGCGGCTGAAGCACGGCCCAGGCCCAGCCCAGCGCGGACTGCTTGTAACGCACGTCGATCCGGTGAAGGCTCAGCGTAACCAGCAGATCCCGGTACTCTACGAAGCTCTTAAGAGCCCTCCAGGCGGTGAGAGGAGAAAAAGAAGGCGGCCGGATTCGCTTCAGAGGGCGGAAGGAGAGCTCACCCAACTCTACCCCCTCGTTGTCTCGCGATTGCATCTGGACTTTTCGAAAAACTCCTTAATTCCGCGTGTTTGTACAATTGTATAATTGTAGCAGCCGCTGGCGCACCCCGATTCTCCCGGACGCTTTCGAAAAAGAGATGCACTCCTTCAAAGTCGCTCATTTGATGCCATTTCCAGGACTGGGCGGCACGGAAATCGCGACGCTGCGCGTGATTCAGGCGTCGGCCAGGCACGGCGTTGAGTCGGTGGCGCTCTTCTTCGAACCCACCGAGGAGCTGCTGAATGCGTTCCGGAAGGAACAGGTGCCGGTCATGTGTCCGGAACGCCCGTTTCCCAGCCTGGTGCGGCGCAGCCCGAAGTTCTGGAAACAATCCTACTCCCTGGCTCGGGAACTAAAGCGGCTGCGCGTGGACCTGGTGCACTGCGCCGACGTTTTGGCGGCTTACTCGGGTGCGCTCGCGGGAAGGCTGGCAGGTCTGCCCGTGCTTTGCCATGTTCGCAACCGCCACACCGATATCCAGCGGCGGGATCGCGCTTTTCTCCTGCCGGTGAATCATTTCGCGTTCGTCTCCCAGGACACCTGGCGCGGATTTTTGCATTCGGTGCCGCCGAAGCGAGGCTCGGTGCTGTACGACGGCATTACTCCCGCAAGCGATCAGGCGCTGGCTTCGTACGCATCTGAACGTCCGGCGGTGAGAGCCGAATTCTCGATACCCTCCGGCGCCACCTTGTTCGGCATGTTCGGGAGAATTGCGCCGCAAAAGGATTACAAAACGCTGATCCACGCCGCGGCGCAGGTCATCGCGAAGGGGAAGGACGTCTACTTCCTCTTGTGCGGAGCATATAAGGCCGGGGACGGGTTTTATGAAGAGGTCCGGGGCGAAATAGGCAGAGCGGGCGTATCCGATCGTTTCCGGCTGGCCGGCTTTCGCACGGACGTGCAGAGACTGATGGGCGCAATCGACGTCCAGGTTCACAGCACTCACTGGGAAGGGCTGCCGCTTGCGATTCTCGAAGGCATGGGATGCGCGAGGCCGGTGATCGCTACCAGCGTTGATGGAATTCCGGAACTGGTGACGGATGGCGTCACAGGATGGCTATATCCGCACGCCGATGCCGCAAGCCTCGCGTCCTGTCTGAACCAGGCGGCAGAAGACCCCGGCCGTTGCCAGAGGATGGGACTTGCGGGACGGAAAGTCGTTCAGACCACCTTCACGGACGAGATGTTCGAAAGAAACCTGATGGCTTTATACAAGAAAGTTCTGGGCGACGACGCTAGGCCAGCGCAATGATAGTGTGCGGATTCGCTTGAATCACCCTGCGTCCCTGCATCAGCATGTCAAATCTGGAGACTTCCCGGCTGTCTCCATGAAACTCGACCGCGAACGCTCGTACCCTCGGCATCCAGCTCAGATCGCCCTGGAAAAGCTGGACCTCTGCGCCCTCAACATCCACTTTGAGCAAATCTACGGAGTCAAAACCGCTCTTCTCAAGGATGCTTGGCATGTCGAGCCCCTGGATGGCGCCGGGCATGTCTTCGCAGGGCTGCATCTGGAATATGTTGTGAAAGCGCTCATCCGCGTTATGGACACGAAGCGGGCAGGGATGGCTCCAGATCGCGGCTTGCAATGCGCGGCATCGCGGCGAGAGGCGCCGCACATTTTGAGCCAGGATCGCGAAATTCGATGGCTCAGGCTCGAGCGCAAAAATCGCGGCTTCGGGGAACACGGTGGCAAAATACACCGTGGCCAATCCGATGTTCGCTCCTAAATCGATGATCGTCCGCGGGTTCCGCACGTGCGGCACCAAATCGCCATAGACTTGTTCGAAAAAGATCTCTTTCACCGTCGCCAGGTCGGTGTAAGATTCGCGAACGGTAAAGCTCGCCCGGACCGGAGCCTTGACGCTCAGGCGGAAAGTGTGAGCTTGATTTCGAAGCTGCCCCCGGCTGTCGCGCTTGAGAAACTCGCGATAGCGCATGATCGAGGCGATCGTCATTTTCGAGGAATACTCGCGAAAAAGATCGAATGTCCAGGACATCAGCGTGTCACCAACCTTATATGCAGAAAGGAGTCTCTTCCGGGGCGATTCACCCTGCGGGGGCTCCCTTGACGACCCAGGTTCTCAGGACTTCGCCCGGCCAATAGGGAATATCTTCCAGAAGTTCAACGGCAATGTTAAACGGAGGCCGGTCGATATATACGCCCGACCCCTTCATCGTGCGAGTGAGCGGTCCGTGAGCCATATCGATATTCGGCTTGTCGCAAGCGACGGTAACGTGCTCAGTCACAAACGTGAGGGGGTAGATGCGGATTGCGTTGCTCAGAACGGCCTGGATCTCATCGTTGCTCAAGTGCTGAAGAACCTGTCGAAGGACCGCGGCGTCGCCGTAAGGCAGTGGATCTTTGCTCAGATCCAAGCGGAAGAAACGCCGGTGCTCGGAGCCAAATTGGCGGCTGTTCCTCGCAATCACCTCGGATGCTACATCGACTCCCGTATATTCGTTCACCATTCCGGCCAGCAAAGAGCCGACTTGAAAATCTCCACAACCAAGATCGACGAGCGTAAGGATCTTACGTTTTTCGATTTCCCCGCGAAGCAGGGAGCAGTAAGCCTGCATCAGCTCGCCTCTCGATCCTGGACCGGAGTGAATCTCGGCTGTCCCCCCGCCCCAAATCCCATCGGCATAAATGCGGTCGAACGTCTCCGCTATGGTGAGCTGCGAGTAAGTCTTTTGAGAGTCAGACCAGACGCGAGACTGGCGAAGCCGCCTTCGGGGATCAAGGTGGTCGAGCCTCCAGCGTATACCGTGGAGCGCCCGGTCAAGCCAGTTCGCCATAGAACTCATCATAGATCAGGCTTCACCGCTGCCGGATAAATTATCTGTTCATCCTGGTGAAAGACTGGCGGTGCCGCGGCTCTTATTCCCATCTCTTCGTACATTCCACACGTTCGCGCATAGAACGCCGGTTCCCCAAAATCCAATGACCGAAGTCTGGCGCGTTCCCGCAGCACCGACTTGGCTGTGTCACCCATATTCAAAAATCCCCGGATATTGAGTTTCAGTTCGTCGCGCGACTTCCACAAGAAGCCATTCTCTCCGTGCGTTACGATCTCGGTTTGTCCTCCGCCCGAGAACACGAAAGGCACGGCCCCGGCAGCCATGGCTTCGACTGTGGTCATTCCGAAGTGCTCGAAAGCCCACGGCGAGGAGTCAGGGTCTTGATCGAGTCCCATGGCATGCAGATATATCGAGCTTGCGGCGTATAAGTCCCGGAGACGCGAAAAAGGAACGTTCACCTCTATCGACACCGGCAGCCCTTCCGCCGCGCGCCGCAAGGACTGAATCGTAGATATGAATTCGGGCGATCCGTCGCTGCCGCCGCAGATGACCAGTCTCCAGCCTTGTAAAACCCCGCCGGCGTGAAGTTCCTTGAAGACCTCCAGCAGAGCGTCATGGCGCTTCGACATCCGCGAAGGCTCGAAACGTCCGACGGAAAGCATAAGAGGCTCTTTCTTTCCAGGTGTGAACTGGCCGATGTCGATTGGCGGATAGCTCACTTCGCTCTCTTTGCGGTAGTAGCGGCGAATCCATTTGGAGGTGTACTCGGAATTCGCAAGGATTTTCGTATAGTCGTTCAACGCCGGATAGCCGAGTCTGTACTTATTGCCTCCAGACCATGCAAACTTTCGAATCGCGAACAGCGGTAGCCGCAAAAGCGCCCCATTCCATCCCAGCTCGGAGCGAATCTTAGCAAAGGAATGCTGCTGAAGAGAGGGACTAAGCCTGTCAACCAGCTCCAACAGGGCGCTTCTGAATCGCTGAGCATTCTGGGCCAAGCGTTTCGAAAGGGGCAAAGACTCCGCAGCATCGTCAAGCGGCAGCGGGAAAAATACGAGCAAGACATTGATACGGGCCTTCGCGGGCGCTAAACTGCCATAGCCTATGTTCAGGAAAAGATCAAAATCCCGCGTGATCCGAGGCAAACTTTCCGGATGGTCGAGCGTCTCGAAGCGCACGCCGGGCAGATCGAATCCGTATACCTCGCGCAGCAAATCCGGCGTAAAGCCTTCGAATGTCGTGTGGAAAATCGTGATGTCGTGAAGGCCGGCAAGGGGTCTGACCAGAAAAAGGCCGTGCTTAACCCCGCCGCCAAGGCCGTCCATCCCCGGGCACCACACCGCGATCTTCAACCGGTGATGCACATATCGAGTATACCCGGCTACGTCGATTTTCCAGCGTCAAATGCGCGTTCTAATTTCTCAGCAGGCGCATCGGCTTGAACGTTGGGGTCTTGACGATGCCAAAATCCAGGTGCAATAATCGCCGTCAATCGGCCCCCTGGAATGGACTTTATGGCTACTGTCTCAGTTGTCCTTGCCGCCTGGAATGCGGAAAGATTTATCAGCGCCACCGTTGAGAGCGTACTGAAGCAAAGCTTTACGGATTTCGAATTAGTCGCGATCGATGACGGCTCAACGGATCAAACCGCGTCGATCCTTTCGGGTTTTGCGGCCCGCGACTCGCGGATTCGAGTCATACAAATACCGAATGGAGGCGTTGTCGCGGCCTGCAATCTGGGCACGAAACATTCAACGGGTAAGTATCTGGCGCACATCGACGCCGACGACATATGGCATCCCCATAAACTTGCGGCCCAGGTTCAATTTCTGGAGCGGCATCCCGATCACGTTTTGCTCGGTACAGCCTATGGGGTGATTGCGGAAGACGATGTTCCGCTGCGGCATTTCAAGCGACACTATACGGAAGACGGGGAGCTTCGACAACGTCTGCCGCATGAGTGTCCTTTTAATCACAGCTCGATCATCATGCGCACCGAGGCTTGCCGCTCCGCCGGCGGCTATCGAAAGGTATTCGAGGGCGCGGAGGACTACGATTTGTGGATACGGTTGTCGCGGCTTGGAAAAGTCGCGAACCTGCCGGCGGTCGAGGTGAAATACCGGCGGCATGTCAATCAGATCAGCAACACCAGACTCGAGCAACAGATGATCGCTGATCTGGGTGTCAAGTTATTAGCAAAACGGCTCGACGACGGCCTGGACGATCCGTTTGCTTCGCTTCCCGGGCCGCTCACCCGGAGAGATTTGATCAACGTTGGTGTAAGTCCACAGGCGATTGATCGTCATGTTCTTGATGGATTCGAACTGGGTGCACGTTTATTGTCTGAAGACGGCAATCGGCCGGGCAGCTTGAATCTGCTTAGCCGCGCTTTCGGAATCGCGCAGAAATCTTCTTTGGCCGAGGACGAAATCGGCAGATACGGTCTCATGCTGAGCGCGGCCTATGTTGAGCGGCGGCAGTTGCTATCGGCGATTGTGACCGGACTCAAAGTTACCAGACGTTCTCCACTTTATCCATTCAAAGTGCTGACACGTCGTTTTGCCGCCGCTTCGCCGCGGGTGCAGTGAGCACGCATCTTCACCCTTGACGGTCCGGTTCAGTCGCGAGCTTTCGCGGCGCGGCCTGGGATAAGATTCAAAGCACGTCGATGTACATCGATTCGAACCGCTCCGGCGCCGGGCCTCCCCACAGCGAAAGATACACATTCAACCTTCGCGGAGATTTTCGGAAGCCGGCCTTGCGGAATACGGCTTCATCCACGTAGCGCCACATCGGCGCCATCGCGATTTGCGCCTTGCCAGCCACGCTGCCGAGAAATCCGGCGAGCGCTAAATACCGGTGTTCCGGATCCAGCCGGTCGATGAGTACATTTTCAATCTGAACGGAGGTCGTACCGCGGTTATCCTTCAGAAGGTATCCGGTCACGATACCGGCGTTTCCACCCGCCTTCATCGCAAAATGCACGGCCCCAGTCCGATGGAACAACTCCCATTGCGCTTCTTCCCTGCTCCAGACGCGCGCGAAGGGTAGCCGCGAGGCAAGCGTCTCGCTCGCCTCAAGAAATGCATCGATATCAACGGCGGCGGATTGCACCTCGACTTGCGCGGGCCTGGGAAGCGCCATCATGTAGTCCAGGGTGAACACGTGGTGGCAGGCGACGCCGGCCGCCTCGACTCCGCCCACTCCTGAGCGGATCGCCGCCATATTTCCTTCGACGCAGAAGAAAAGCACGCCATCGAACCCGTTCTTTTGCGCGCGGTAAACTCCCTCGCTGAACATCTTGGCCCCAAGTCCATGTCCCCTGAAATCCGGATGCACGGAATTGAACGTCAGGATCGCCACGCGGCGCGACCGCCGCTGGAGACGCACGCATCGGGGCAGCGATGCGAGCAGAGCAACGATGCGATCCCCTTCGAAAAAAGCGGGCGACAACTCGCGATCTGCGCCGGGATAGCGATAGCACGATTCGAGGAACTCCGCGGTGTAATCGAGAGCACCGTCCTTATTGGTCGCAAAAGCCGTGCTAATCAGTTGCGCGGCCTGCTCCAGATCGGTGCCAACGCCAGCCAGAATCGTCATCGCCAGTTGCTGTTACTGTAGCAGCCGCTCATGCTTGGGCGCAGAGCCGAATCAGAGTGGGTGGAGCGGTAACTTATTGGACATGGTAGCGCTAACGGGAATCGAAAGCGAAGAGCGGCATTCCGCCCAGTTCCATCCCGTGCTAAACGTTTGATTCCACGTGTTTCTGGTTCGGCCCGTGATGGCCAGTTTCAGCGCGTACCGGCGTGGGATGTCATGGGGACGTCATGGGAACCGGGGGCGGCCCGGCGCTCTCGTCCCCTAGAAATTGCTCCAAAACGGTCTGGAGTTCCGGGATGCGCGACGAGGCTACGTTCCAGACTTCGTCCAGGTCGACGCCGATGTAATCGTGGATCAGAACGTCGCGCATGCCGCAGATGGCCCGCCACTCCAGTTGCGGCAGACGCGCCCGAGTTTCGGCCGAAACCCGCTTGGCAGCCTCGCCGATGACTTCGACGTTGCGAATGACGGCATCTTGCAACGCCTCCGATT
>Ga0070738_10000314_pt1 | contig 150720 bp, 130 predicted proteins | sample Coa_R2_2_FD_66446 | JGI IMG/M metagenome (GOLD analysis project Ga0070738, IMG submission 66446) | Surface soil microbial communities from Centralia Pennsylvania, which are recovering from an underground coalmine fire - Coalmine... | ecosystem: Environmental > Terrestrial > Soil >... | reverse complement strand
AAAGTCGAACTCGCGCTTAAGCGCCGTCAAAACGCCCAGACGCGCTTCGGTATTGCCGACCGTTTCGATTTCCTCGTGCAGGAATTGCCAGAAAAAGCTGAAGTTCGGCTCCAGCTTAAGGCGTTTGCGCGTGTGCCGGTCGAGCAAGTTGATTTCCGCGGTGATGAGATCCCAAAGACAATCGGTGAGCCTGGTTTTTTTGGCGGTAAGCGCGCGCGCCTCAATCTCGGCGAGTCCGGGTTCGTTGCGAAAAGGGAGGTTCTTGGCGCCTTTCACATAGACGTTTCCGGCGAACGCAATTCTGGTGCGATATGCGTTGGCGGGGGGCGTTCGATAGCCGTACCGGACGAAGTTGGGATAGGCGGGTTGAAGGAAAAAGCGAACCTTGCTGCGATCGATGACGCCCAGCCGATCGAACGCGTCGATGTGGCCGTGATCCGGAGAATAGTGGATCAATAAGGGGTGATTCAACGCGCGCTTGAGACGGCGGATGCAGCCGCCGGCCGCTTCAGCGGGACTGTTGGGTAGCGGCCCCAGGATCTGCTGGGGCAGTTGCAGCAGCCCATGGTCCCATAGCATGATGCTCGGAATCTGAAGAATATCCTTGAAAACGTTTTGCTGGTTCTTGTCCCGGCACAACAGCGCGTAAAGCGCATTGGGCAGCGCAAAAGAGACATCCGGCCGGAACGATTTCAGCGCCTGAATGGCGTTGCCGATGTAGATGTCATTGTTGGTGATGAAACTGCCGATATGGAGGTCAAACACGTCCGCGCCGAGCAGCCGCAATTCTTCGCTCATCTCGATGGCGAAGTTGTAATCGATTCCGCCAAACCAGGAGTGCGGGGGAATAGTGGTGACGATGCGCAGACCCTTGAGCGGGGTGGTCATCGCTCGTACCACCACTTCAATAGGCGGGCGGCGTGGTATCGCGCGAAGGCGGGCAGCCCGAGCGCCCGCTCGAACACGCGCCGAATGATATAGCCGCGCCGCCCGAAAGCCGGCATGGGGACCTCCGCGCTTCCGATCGAGATGAGAGCGAGGCGAAGCCCGAGCGGACGAGAATCGCCGCTCCAGCCCAGCGATTGCGGAGATCGTGGCGTGGGGATCTCGAACGTCAGTAGCAATTCGGTGCGCCCAGCGATGGCTTCGGCGGGAATGGCCAGGATTCGGCGATGCACACCCCGGCTCGAGTCCAGGCTCCATTGGCCGATCAGGACTCCATTTGCCTTCACCACGACGGGCAACGCCGGCGATTCCTTGGAAGCCACCCAGTCGGAAACGATAAACGAAACGGGGACCGGGCCCGGCGCGGCATCTTCCAACTCGATCTTGAGCACGGCTTCACGCCCCAAGGTCCAGGATCCGAATCGATCCGGCTGAGCCCATTGCGTACCCAAAGCATCGCCGACGAAGCCAGCGGAATTGCCTTGATCCGTCAAGTCAATAACATTCCCCAGCTTGTATTTCTGCGCTCCGACCCGTTCCAGCCTGAACCTCGTGAGGCGAAATCCGAGCGGGCGCAGGTCCCAACTCGACCAATTCAGCTCCTTCGGGGTGCGCGGTGCCCCGATACGGAACGATACCAGCACCGCGCCGGCGGAGGGAATGCCATCGGCCAAAAACACCCTGCGTTCATCCGTGATCCGATTCGGCCCAAGGGCCCATTCGGCCACCTTGTCGCCGTTGATCTCTACGTCCACGCCAAGCTTTGGATGTTCCGTGTTGACGGCTGCATCCGTGATGGTAAAGACGGCCCACAGCGGTTCCGGGAGCGGCTCGTTAACCAGCAGCACTAGATTCGGATCGGGGCCTAGTGTCCACTGCCCGTAATTATCCGGTTGGCTCCAGCATTCGTTGCAATGCGCCGCTCCGGTCCCGCCGTCCGTGAAATCGAGAACGCGTCCGATGGAATAGGCAAGCACATCCGTGGTGGTGAATCGCACGCTTTGCACTTTTACGCCGAGTTCACGAGGATCGCTGTTAACGATACGATCGCCGCGCGCCAGGGCCACCTGCTCGGGCGAGTGCGGGTTCTCGATGTGGAACTCCAGCCGACAGATATCTTTTCCAGCCATGAGCTCCGCCGGAAGCAGCGCCTTGCAATCGATCACTTCAAACCGCGAGTAGACATCCCAATGCGCTATAACTTGGCGCTCGAAAGATGCTCGGATGCGAATGCGATCGTCGTCCAAGCCGAGGAACGCTTCATTGATACGCACTTGCGCGATAAGGTCGCGTTGGAGCGATGCCGGCGGCGCGAACAGAAGGGCGGCGGTGTGGCCATCCGTCCAACTCCCCGTGTAATCCATGGCGCCCCAGTGTCCATCCTTGTGCCGCGCCGAACGTCCCTCGGTAGTGAAGTCGATTGCGCTATCGGCGGCGATCGCGGGAATCGAATGGTCCGTCTCGTCGTAAGCGATAAACGAGCACAGCAGGTCCCGTGTGTACTTCCAGTCAGCGCCACGATAATTCACCTCGTCGCCTACGCGCGGGCGGCCCTTCCGGACGTGTAGTGGGTAAGGGGTTTCGGTGGAGAGCAGGAGCTGATCGCTGAAACGCTGGAACAAATAATGGTTCGCGTTCAACACCAGGAAATCCGGAATACGCCCGCCCGTCTTTGGCGTGCGGCCGGCGGCCAGAGCGCTCGCCTCCATACATCGCGTTACCGCGCCCAGGCTGTAACGAAGATCCCGCGGCCAGTCCGTTACACGCGCGATACGGCTCAAGTCCACTCCGTTGCCATCCAGGCCGAAATCGAAGATGAAGCAATCGTAGCCGCCCGCAATCGCCTGCTCCGGACCTACCGCAACGGCTGGTTCCGGCGCGTCTCCTGCTGACAGCAAGTCCGACACGTAGTTCAGCGGCTCGCCGAAACCCATGTCGTTCAATGTTTGGGTAGTCAGTTCGAGCATGCGCGGACTATTTCCCGCATACAGAAAACGAGTCGAAGGCGGATACACGGTGAAATTCGCCGCCAAATACGGCAGAGCGCGTTCGGGAGGATAGTGGACGAAATTGCGGGCATCGTTGCAATCAGTGCAATACAATGTTTGCTGCGGAATACCTATGCTGCGCTCCACGGCCCAGGCGTAGCGCGCCGCAGCCCCATTGGCGAAGTCCACCTCCTCGATGTCTTCGTGCGGCGCGCCCCACGTCTCGGCCTGGTGGCGAGCCACGGGATCGGTAACATCCCAAACGAACTGCTGCAGGTTATTGTCGAGCTTCAGATCGGCCCGGTGCGCCAGCGTGGCGACTCGCGTATGGTCGCAGTGGTATCCGCGCACACGGTCGGCTAGGCTCTCTGTCCGGCCGCCGAAAAACAGATACAGGCGCTTGCACATATTGGAATCGACGTGCCAGCCGTGCGTCATCCGTTCGTCGAAACCGCATATGTCGAACAAAGCGTGACGCGGAGCGAGCTGAAAGTCGCCAGGCGAATCGAATCGCATGTACGGGACACGCGCGGGCACCTCGTAAAGGTGCAGCTTGGGTCCGAGCGACTCGCACAGCCGCATGGCGTCTCGCGGTTCGCTGCGCGGAAAGGACTCCCAGAGCGGCTCCGGAAGCTCAAAGCGGGGTGTTACGTAGAACCCGTCGGGAAGATCGCGAACCGCATCGGACAAGCTGGACCACCCGGTGTTCGGGACGAAAATCATATCGGTGTTGGTCGATAGCACCCAGCGGTTGCTCGGATTTGAGCGGCGCAGCGCGATATTCCGTGTGTGCGGCTCGGTTGCGAACAGGTGCGTCTGGCCGACGAGACGCGAGTACAGTTCGGGCCGGAGCCGGAAAACCCGCAGTATGCGCCGCGCTTTCTCCGTCAGCGTGTCGTAGATCGCTTCAATAAAGGTCGGAAGATCGTTCGACGTGTTGCAGTCCAGAAACAGGATCTCGTCGCCGGGATCGCTAAGGACTTCGCCAATACAATTCAGGCTGATGGCCGCGCGTTTGTGCAGATTATAGCCGTGCGAATCGTTCCGGCCATAGAGAATTACCGAGATCATTGTGCCTTAGCCGTGTGCTCGCTGTGACGGTCCGAAATGACGGTTTCCTTCAGTTCGTACTCTGCCAGGCCCCAGTTTTCGTGGTTGAAGATCATCGGCGCGTTGAGCCGGTTCATCTGCGAAGCCCAGACCAGCACTTCCTCGTTATCGACGAAGGACAGGCCGCGTGCGCGTATGCGGTCGAACAGCTTGGCTTGGCCTTCGGGGGTCCAGCCGGAACCGGTGGCGTGCTCGATGTGATAAATCCGCATCGGGTCGGGCAGAACTTCCTCTCGCGCGCCTCCATGGTGCGCGGCGATGCAAAAAATGGAATCCAGGTTCATGGAGAACAGATCGAACTCAGGATAGCCGCGCAGGTCAAACCAGTGTTCGCGCGCCAGCAGGGTGAAATCGCCGCATGCGTTGGTATGAATGAAGCTGGAACGGGCCCCCGGTGACTCGTTCCAATCGCATCCGTACGAGCGGACTGGCCCGGAAGCGGCAAATTCCAGTACGTGGGTGCGGCTCGGCTGCAGATTCACATCCAAGCTGTGCACGGCGCGGTGAGCGGCGCGCCCGCTGCAGAAGGTCTTTCCGTCTCGATCCCGAACTTGGAAATCCGCCGGCGGGCTGGCCTCGACGTCGATATAAAGGGTGGGCTGCGAACTGGAAGCAGGGCGGAGCACAAGCTCCGCCGAGCCCGAAGTCCTCATGGCATTGCTCTCGGGATCCCACTGCCAACCCGCGCCCCAGGGCTGCGCAAGAGTGAGCGCCGGCCCTGCGCTCTTAGTCTTTACCGGGCATCCGCACCAGAAGACCTTCAGTTCGCCACCTCCAGACACTGGGGCTGGGTTGGCCTGCGATAGCCGGAAGACTTGGGTTTTTCCGCTGACACTCTCGATCGGGAAGCGCACAAACGCCAGACCCTGAGCGCGCCCGGTACCGAGTGTCTTTCCGGCGGCATCCAGGAGACACAAATCGAACACCACGTTTTTCTCCAGCGGCTCGACTTGCAGCGCCAGTTCCCGTATTGGACTTGCAGAAGGTGCGACGATAAGTTCAGCGCCATCGCGCGCGCGCCGGAAAGTTTCGCCTCGATAATCCTCCAGCACCTCCCAGCCGGCGCCCGGAGACACGCCCGATCCGGGTTGAAAGATGTCCTCGCCGGGGTGGGCCGCGGCCTGGAATTTCATGCGCCGCTTCAGGTGCGAAACAGAATGACGGGCCATGCCGACGAAGCCCCGATAATCTACATACATTTTGAGGCGCCGCTGCATCCGGGGTGAGACTGGGACCGTAATGCGAACCAGGCGCCCGCCCTTAGCCAGGCGGTCGATGAGATGTTGCAACGCAAACCACGCGGCTGCGATGAAATTTCTGCCGCCAATCGGGCGGACGCTCGCCGCATCGCGGGTTGCGGTGTTCCACTCCACACGGAACGCCCGGAAATTCAGGATTCGAGGATCATGCTCGGCTGGCAATCCGCCCTGGTGGACGCGGAACCAGATTCGCGCAGGCAAGGGCGTGGGCAGAGGCAGGTGCAGCCTGCTCCGCCGGCCGACCTGGATGTGGGCCAGCACGCGTTGGTCTTCGGCGGTCACTTCCAGGTCGAGCGATGCGCTGCCCGTCCCCGGTCCCGGTTCCAACTCAATCGTCAGCCCGGCGGCGTTTTGCGGCGGGGCTTGCAGTAACAATTCCGCGTATTGTCCTGCCCAGCGAAACGGCTCGTTGGCGATATAGCGCTCCACCGGGAGCCACCCTTTTCCGAACAGCAGGCCAGAATCGACGCGCGCGATATCGTCACTGCTGAGGATCGGCTTTCCTTCCGGCGACACGCTGTATGTGCCCTCGCGCACATTGACGCGGATCAAGTGCGTCCTGCAATATTCGAGCTGCTGATCGATCGGCGCATCAACGGGGACGCCGTTCATGGCATCGTGCCGGTCGATACGATACATGCGCCCCTGTTGGAGGCGGCGAGCGGCGAAGTGGCACGCCAGCTCGTTGGAAAACAGAATATCGATGTTCGTGGCCAGAACATATGCGCCGCGCGCGCGCCGGATGCCGACGTTCTTGGCAATCATTTGGTATAGCGGGAGGGCGTCAGCGTGCGCGAAGCGGCGATGCAATTCCAGCGGCACTTCGATTAGGCGCACTTCGCATGGGCCGAGTTCCTGGGGCCAATGCAGCGCGTCTGCCAAACGTGGCCGGTCCGCCGGCGGATTCCATTCCACAATGATCAGCTCGGAAGCAATCGAATAGCGCTTGGCTTGGCTGATCCAACCGCTGACGAATGCTTGCATGCGTTGCAGCAGATTACCGCCGTGATCGTCGTTGCGCGCGGTTACGACTAGGGAAAGATAAGGAGCCTCTTGCGCGGCCATTACTTCGGTGTTGCCGTGAGGCACAGATGCCATCCGAAGGCGCGTTCCAGCGCCCGAAACAGCGGTTTCGGCATCCAGCGGAAATACCAGACCTTGCGATAGCGATATTCCTTGTACTCGGGAATGCAGTAGGGGAAGATGTGATCCACGCGTGCGTCGACCACCCGGAACCCGTGATCTTCCAGCCAGCGGCGGCCCGCGGCCCGCGAATAGCTATACGTTACGGGGCAGCCGGTCTGGGCCTCGGAGTAATCCGCGATCAACCGGTTTAGCTTCCAGAATTGACCTTTGCCGTAAACGAACAGAATCCAGAACACCTTCCAGGACCAGCGGTTGTAGACCATGATCTTGACGGTGCTCTCGGGCGTAACATACTTACGGATTTGTTCGAGCACGCGGTCCGGGTGCGGCGTGTGGTGAATGACGCCGAACGAGTACACCAGATCGTATCGCTCGACGGGGACGTAATCGGTCAACTGCTCGGCATTGGCTTGTAGGAAAGTGATGCGATCCTCCAGCCCGAATACCCGTGCTCTCTGGCGCGCCACTTCAAGTGATTTTTCGGTGAGGTCGACAGCGGTGACCTGTGCGCCGTGGCGGGCGAAATTGATGGTGTCGGTTCCGATGCCGCAGCCAATTTCAAGAACCCGCTTTCCGTTCCAGCGTTCGAAATCGGCGAACTCCGGGATATGGTATTCGACGAAATACTTGCGGGCCTCCACCTCGTCAAAATACTCGCGCGTGCCGACAGGTTTAGGGGAATGGCGGATATTGCACGGACGCGCGTTCCAGTACTCGCGAACCTTGGCGAGAGGGGTGTCGTCAAACGAGGCGGCGGTCTTCATGCTTGGTGCAATCGTTTTGGAGCTGAAGAAAATTAATTATACCCGGCGGAGGCATTGTGTCGTTTGCCTATCCAAGTCTGGTGGGCGGTCGGGACGAACGGGCGCGGTTGCTCAATGCGACCGTACGTGGGCACGCCAGACGTCCTCAACGGATGAGAATCGGTATGCACTTGCAACGCATAGTGCGGTTGGGTAGTGTCCTAGTTTTAGGACACTCCTGCGGTTGATTGGTTGGAATGTTTCGTGAGATATTGGGGAAAACGCGTGAAATTTTTCAGTGTTCGGCTTGCCCCAAGCACCCTCCCATGTTGAATGCCGCGCAACCGCACCAGGCACGAAAGCAAGCGACCGCCGGCTAGGGCCGGCGCCGCCGTGTCCGGGCGAGCGGAATGCCTGCCTGCCCAGTCCGATGAATCGTATCATTTCGAACGTCTTCGAAAAGCTGGTTGGTACGGTACCTCGCTATTGATTTTTGTCTTTTTCCTCTGGACAGCGACATCCAGTAACCGCGCATTTCACCCACGCGACACTGCGCGCGATTTTTATAATCAGCTCACAGTCAGCCTTCTACAGGGTCATCTTTACTTACCCGAGAAGCCATCGCGCCAAATGCTGGCGCTGCAGGACCCTTACGATCCTGACACGAACGAAAAGCTACGGTTGCACGATGCATCGTTATATCACGGTAAATACTATCTGTACTTCGGAATTGGACCAGCAGTTACACTGTATCTGCCGTGGCACGTTCTTACCGGTTGGAGCGTCTCCGATGATGTCGCCGTGACGATTTTCACGATGGCCGGTTACGTCTTCTCGTGCCTTATGCTGTTTCTGCTGCTGGAGGGGGCGCGTCTACGGCCACCCTGGTTCCTCCAAGCCGCTGCCGTGCTCGTTCTGGGCATCGGGCAAAGCGCTCCGATGGTCCTCCGGCGGCCGCGAGTGTACGAAGTAGCCGTATCGGCGGGGTATTGCTTCCTGCTGGGCGGTTTGTACTTTTTTGCGCGTCGTATCGTGAGGCCGCAAACGGACCGATGGTCGTTTGTATTAGGGGGTGTTTGCTTGGGATTGGCTGTCGCGTCGCGTCCGCACAGCGTTCTTGTCGTCCTGGTGGTTCTCGTTTTTTACGTTTTTCACGTATGGCGGTCAGGTGGAATCGGGGGCAAGGCTGCGGTCAAGGATTTTGCCGCTTTATTAACTCCGCTCGCGATTGCCGGCGTGTTGATTGCCTGGTACAACTACGCCCGTTTCGAAAATCCGTTTGAGTTCGGAGCCCATTATCAAGTGGGGGTGACTAATTATTTGAAAGAGTATAAACTCGGCACACCACTCGCACTCCGACTGCACGACACACTGGCAACTCTGTACTATTTCATGATTTGCGCGCCAGATTTCATTCGGCGGTTCCCGTTCTTTGAAATGAGTGCGGCGGCGCAACCGTTCGGCGACCCAAATCTTGTCCCGAAAAATTATTTCCAAGAGCCGGTGGCGAGCGTGTTTATTGTTTCGCCGCTCTGTGTTGCTGCTCTATTGCTTCCATTTCTCTCATCAAAACAGAAGCCCTGCGTGCGCACGGTTTTGCACATTGTCCTGTTGTGTGGATTCGTGATGTTCGCGGGAGTGTGTGTCTGGCCTTCCGCATCATCGCGATACGAATTGGATTTTGTTCCAGCGATCTTAATAGTGGGGCTCTACTGCTGCCTCTGGTTGTACACGCATTTGCAGACACGGCCAACGCGCATAGCCGCTTCGGCGATTACGGTGGCAGGTTGCGTCTGGGCCGTGTTGCTCAATATGGCTCTCAGCGTGAACAGCTACGGATATCCTCTTGAACAACCGCGTTCCGCCACGTTCGCATCGCTGGCCAGCTTATTTGGCGCTGGGCCTGAAGCCCTCATGAATGACGTGAAAACGCTTCACTTCAAGGCAAACCTGGTATTTTCACGCGCCAAACCAGGCGTACGCGAGACGCTTCTGTCCACCGGCATATACGAACGGTGGGATTTACTATTCGTGCAGTACCAATCGGACAATAGCGCCATATTCTGTTATGTACACAGTGGCGTGAGCTACACGCTAAGCCAGGATGTGCCGATCCAGTTCGGCGTGCCGCAGCACCTGCAAGTGGACTATTCGGTGACCTCCGGGAGCATCGTTGTACGGTTGAACGAACGCACGGTCATCGATTTTCCCACCACGTGGTATCCCACCTCGCGCGATCGGCTGAGCATCGGCAAGATGCGCGCCGGCAAATTCTCGCTGCGCGACTTTTCTGGAGAGATTCACGTAACTCCCGGAGGGCTCGCGTTGGACTTGGGGCATGCGGTGCGGCCAAGAATATTGACCTCGTCCCCAGTGCCGGACAGCATTATGCCTGGTGCCGAACTGATGCACTACGATTTCCCCGCGCTTCTTTCCCATACCCAGCACAGCTTTTACGGTAAGCCGCCCAGAACCGCACCCGTCCTTCCCTCCGGAATTTTTCTAGCGACTACGAATCGAGATCATTTCGCGACGGCTTTCGAATCCACGGCGATTGAGGGGACTTCTTCTGCAGCGGCAGTCGAGGTTGCGGTTCTTGCGCAGACGAACGATCAGCGGTTCGGCAGCATCAACATGACTCTTCAGGATCAAGATTACAGGACCCTGTACTCGTCGGGAACATTGCCCGCGGGTGAGGACCACGCGGTGTTGACCTTACCGCCTGGAACACGCGCTGTTCGCCTGGCATTGCTCGCCAATGAAGAGGGGTACATCGTCTTCCCAAAGACCGTACAGGTTCGGGCATTCACAAATAAGAAGCAGCCCTAGTTCGTGGGCGCCAGAAACGCCATCGTAGCTTCAATGGTGAACAATGACGGCCGATCATACCAGTTATCGTTCGCAACGCGAAGGATGATTGTATCGCCTTGGCGCAGGTTCAGCGAGAATACCATGTCGGCGTGTCTGGCGAGGTTGGCACGTGATTTAACGACGGCCAGCCAGCGGGACTCGTCAGCGGGGAATCCGCCGAAGGCCAGGTGGCCCGCTTGCAACGAATAACGCACCACAAAATAATAACGGCCCGTGACTGGCACATTCAGTGCCGGATATGCCATGGCGTAGGCATATTTGTATGCTGGGGTGCGCACATCTAGGCCCACTGTCGTGGGGGATTGAACGGTGCCCGGCGCGGCCTTCCAAAGTTCTAGCGGGAGCCAGCGGTCCTGCTCCGCTACTTGCAGCGCTCCCTTTCCCGGCGAGCCTGAGAAAGTGGCGCTCAAGGGGCGCAGCCAGGAATAGTCGGACCTCACATTCAATAGGCTGACGGTATACCTGGTGGGACCATCACGCACCGGAAAAACGTCCCCTACATCTACCTTGAGCCCCAGGGTACACCGGCTCAGGGCAGATCGCGCGGTGCTGGCCGCATCAGTACGAGCGGAGATGACGGCGATCATAGTGCCTGCATCCCAGTGCTCCGGACAACCTGCTGGAAAATGGTCACTGACGCGCGCCATCTCGGCCATATACGTCGAGTTCAGGGCAAAATACTCATGAAACGCAGGTTCTTGCTTGTCGTACCAGAACAGAATCGGTGTGCCGTTGCGGCGTTGTTCAATATGCTGCCGCGCGCCCATAACTCGCAAATATTGGTCGGCGGTGGCATGCAACCGGTCGGACTGATCGCGTCCATCATAGGTTCCGTACGTCAGAATTGCGAATCCCGTAGCAGCGATGAAGACGCTCGCCGATTGTTTACGCAGCGCCACGGATGCAGCGATGATTACGAAGGCAGCGATCAGCCAGTCTGTTCCTCCGGGGAGCGGGTGTTGATATGGGTCGTACCAAAGCGCCGCCGCCAGAATCAGGGAACCAGCGCAAGCGATGAGATACGCAACACGGCCGAGTTGTTCTGCTGCCTGGAAAAAGCTGTGGCCATACACTAAGAAAGCGAACGGAAATAAATAACAGGCGTAGTAGCTATGCCCCAGCCAGGTAAATCCCAGCGCCTGCATAACAGCCATAAACGCGAAGAGCAGAACGAAGGTTAGCGACGTGAGCAACCTGCTAAGGTCGCGCCGCCGTACCGCATCGGACCATCGAAAGAGAGAGAGCAGGCCCAAGGCCGCTGCCAGGAGGAAAAACCAAAGCCAGGGAGTCAGCCTGCCGCGCGCCCATATGCTTTCCACCCACGTGTAATTCTGTATCACCCGGCCGGCAGTTTTAAATGACGGCGACCAAAACCAAAAATTACCGTCGATTAGTAGCCCATTGATAAGGCACAGCGGTACAGTGGCCGCTAAAGCACCTACCGTGAGGCTGGCGGCTGCGTGCGGTAATATTGTCCGAAGTGGGTATTTTCGCGCCCAAGCTATGCCGACGTAGTAGAGAACACCCATGGCCAAAAAAATCCCCATGAAGAGTTGCGCAAACATCGAGGCTGCCAGGAAGGCGCCGGCGAAGATTAGCCGGCTTCGATAGTGGGACGTCTCCGTCGCCGATGTAAGGCATGCAATGCCCAGCAGCAAATAAGCGATGGCGCCGCCAGCGGGATAGTCCCAACCGCTCGCGGTCCAAACCCATGGATTGACGGAGTAAAACAGCGTAGTCAGGAAGGCTGCGCGAGGACCAGTACTGGAAACGAGGATCCGAAAGAGTGATACCGAGGCGGCTACATGCGCCGCAAGGTGCAAAATAATATTAGCGATCAATGGTCGAAATAACCAATGAATCAGGTACCCAGGCAAAATCCAGGAGAGTCGGCTTCCGTAGTAAAAATCGGGGTACAACGCTCGTTTGAAATTCACGAGATTGTGGAAATAACCGAGATAAAACCAGCTATCCGCGTACCAGAGCGGGCTGAACAGCGCATCGCTGCGATGCCACAACACGGCGGCCGGCACCAGCAGAATGGCGGCGTAATAAACGACCCTGGACCCAGCGCGGAAAGACATCAAGAAATTAGGAGTATAGCAACGAATCAATTTCGCCTGAACGTGTTCGATGCTAACATATAGGTTCGCTGAATGCAGGACATCACAGGCGAGCGGCGAGGACCGGTGTGCTTATCTCTGGTAGTGCCCCTTTTCAACGAAGAAGAGACCGTCCCGTATCTTCGCCGCCGGCTCACCGAGGTGATTGTTCGTATCCCTGCCGCCGTGGAGATTGTTCTCGTCAATGACGGAAGCCGAGACGGAACTGGCACCGAATTGTTGCACTGGGCGGCCGAGGACAGCAGGGTCAGGGTAGTTTCGCTCTCCAGGAATTTCGGACACCAAGCCGCGGCTACAGCCGGCCTGGACTACGCGATAGGCGAGGCGGTAGTCTTGATGGACGGAGATCTGCAGGACCCACCCGAACTGATCCTCGAGATGATCTCTGAATATCGCCGCGGGTTCGATGTCGTATACGCGCAACGCGATAGGCGGCTGAACGAGAACTGGTTCAAACGTTTCACGGCTTGGGCGTTCTACCGTTTGATGAAGTTCGCGATTTATCGCGATTTGCCTCCCGATACAGGTGACTTTCGCCTCATTTCCAGGCCGTGTTTAGATGCTCTTCGTGCAATGCGAGAGACGCACCGCTTCTTAAGAGGAATGGTGGCGTGGGTCGGCTTTCCGCAAACCGCAGTGCGTTTCACACGCCCTCCGCGTGTCGCCGGCCAAACCAAGTATCCGGTGCGAAAAATGATGCGCTTCGCCTGGGACGCTATTATCTCCTTTTCTCCTCTGCCACTGCGCCTAAGTTTTGCTTCGGCATTGGTGGTAGCGGCCGTTGGATTTGGCGCTGGCATTTATGCTTTGAGCGCGAAAGAGTTTGGATTCTTCGTCGTTCCAGGCTGGACATCGATTATGCTGACGCTCTGCCTGATCGGTAGCTTTATTCTTATCGGACTAGGCGTGGTCAGCGAGTACTTAGCTAAGATTTACGAGGAAGTAAAGTCGCGTCCATTGTACATCGTCGATACGTGCCGCAGCCACGGCCTGGATGTAGTGCCAAACGAGTTGCGGCAGATGTCCGGCAACAAATTAGGCTGACGAGAAAAGGATCGCTAAATGTCGGAAATACGCGATACAGCAGGCGTACGCGTGTGAACAGCGCATTGCGTGCCGGCAAAAAAAGTAGTACGAGACACCATCGCGCCGGCTTAGGCTCGTCGATCGCTTGGTTGATCGTCCCCTTCATGCACACCGGCCTTACCATTCCGGATGCACACATCACAAAGATGAAGGACGGACGCACGCACCTGGCGCACGAGCGTGCAATTGACGTGTCTAGTGGCGCGCTGCTGGCGATAACGCTGCAGCGGGCCAGCGGCGGCGAAAAAGGTTTAACGGCGATGACTTCAAGCGGTCGTCTGGCTCCGACTCGCTGTCTTCAAAAAGATTTACTACTGCCGCGCGCTGATAGATCAAGGTTAAGTGGGACCGCTGTGATAAGTTAGGTCTAAGCGCTTCGAAATAGCGCGTCGCTGCGTGCCGGTCAAGAGAATCACCAAACAGCCCCCAACCGCTCCCCGGCCCACCGTCGCAACCCCTCCGGTTTTTCGGCAGACGAAAGATAGCGATTCAAGAGACGCCGTGACTGCGCTGGCTTATTGTCTGCTGGTTCTACTTATGTGGGGCGTATATAATTTTTTCAGCGGTTTGCCCTACGAAACCGCGTTCCCGTATTTGAGTGAAACGCACAGCTGGCGAGAGGTTTTTTTACGTCGCCGATCGTCTCAGGAAGCAAGAAAACGTCTTCTATCACCTATCTTATTTGCTGGGCGAAGTGCTGCACATTGCCGGAAGTTATGTCCCTTACCAGGTGGTGTATGCATTTTTGTGGTGGGCGCGAGGGTTCCTGACCTTCTTGTTGGTACGCAGGTTCTTGCCAAAGAACTTGCTTATCGCCTATACAGCCGGCGCTCTGGTACTGGTCCACTCCGCCGATGGTGCGACCCAGTGGGTTGGGCAAATGAATCAATACGGCGTCATCTTTTGGATGCTTATGGCGTTCCTGTTTTTGACGATCGCCTTGGACACGCGCTGGTATTTTTCAATTCCGCTCGCTGCACTCGCCGCAGGATTTGAATACATGTCCCTATGGAGTTATGAGAGCGAGATTCTGTTGATTGTGGTCTTTCCACTGATACTTGTGCTCCACCCTGGGCGGAGATGGCGGAAACTGATTCCGTTATCCATCGCGTGGTTCGTGGTCCCGTATATCTACATTCGCCTTACGATCGAGCGGTATTCCGCTTCAGGCCAGCACACATACCAGCAGACCGTCGCACGAAAGACCTGGGACGTCGCCAGCATTCTAAGCGATTGGGTTTTTAATGTCAGCTTTAGTCTCGAATTTTGGAAATGGATTCGCGGGCCTTGGCGCTATTCGGTCTTTGCTGCCGTTGCTCTCGCAGTCCTCGCCGCCGCAGTTTTCGTCGGCGGTGCATTGCGAGTATCGCGCACGCGATCTGTCGTGGCAAAGCTAGCTTCCGCACAGAGCTGGCACCAGGCAGCATGGCTGCTCAGTTGCGGGATGGGGCTGCTAATCCTCAGTTTTCCGGTGTTTCTCGTTTTGGACTCCGCTCGCGGTCTATGGCGTACTCAATTCCTTTCTGGTATCGGAGCGGCTGTGGTATTCGCTGCGCTGATTTGGCTTATTGCGGCAGCAGTGCCACAGCGTTGGAAATCGCCGGTCTTCTTGTTTCTTGGCGCGACGGTCGTTTTTGTGGGAAGCCTCTCGGCGATTCAGAAAGGTGGCGAACATCGTTGGATCTGGGAACGACACAGGGCCGCAATTCGGCAGGTGCTGCACGTCGCTCCTAACGTCGATCCCTACACCGTGATTGTTCTAACCAACGTTCCTGCCGGTCCGAACGATCCTTTTGGTGACGATATGTGGTTCGACATGGCGCTTCGGCTGGTTTATCCCGGCATCCGGGTCTCGGGCATATACTTTCATACAGACGGAAGCCGGCCTCCCGGGGACAATTTCGTCGTAAAGGGCGATCAATGGGTTTCGGATGGAACGGGTTTTCCACCCCTTATTCAGAGCACCCCCATCTCCGACACCGTCGTGATTCGCTACGACCCCTCCGGGCACGGCGTACTTGAAAAAACCATGCCTCATTACGTTTGCGCGCCGGATTGCTCGCGGGCGGAACTGTACCACCCCGAGGAAGTGATTTTTGGGCCGATATCACCGCGGGCGGTGCGCCGTTACAACCTCCCGCCGGAAGACCGCTAAGGTATCGCCGGGCGGGACAGGCATTTTCGATCAAACTTCAACCGGTTTGCCTCGCCGTCTCAACTCGCGCGCTCCCTTGCCGAACCACTCACCGAAAAAGCGCAGCGGCTTGCGCCGGTTGTACCACAACCCCACGGGTAGACTTGCCAGGTATTTCCAAGCCGAGTATTGCATCGGCTGGAAAAACTGATCCCGGTGGTCCATGCGATAGGTAGTATAGCCGACGATCCAGGAAAGCGGCACGTATCCGTAGTGCCGCCTCAACAGCTGCATCGACGCTTGAAACACTTCTTCGCGCTCATAGATCGTCTTGGCGCCGCGATGCATGCGCGAATTGGCCAGATATTCGGGAATCGAATCGAAACGGCAGCCGGCTTTCGCCATGCGAATCCAAAGATCGTAATCGAAGGACCGCTCCACTTTGGGATCGAGCGGCGTGCGGCGGTACGCCGCGGCTCGCACGAATGCCGCGGGTTGGCAAATGAAACAGTCGCGCTCCAGCACCTTGGCATCGAAAGACAGCGTTGGATAGCGGCTGATCACCGCGCCGTCTTCGTCGATCCACCAGCCCTCGCCATATACCACATCCGTTTCCGGATGCGTTCGCAAGTAATCGACGGCTGTTCGAACCGCGCCGGGAAGCAGGCTATCATCCGCGTTCAGCCATGTGAGAATCTCGCCGCGCGCGCGCTGCAAGCCTTGAAACGCGGCGTCGCTCGGGCCGGCGTCCGGACCCGACGTGTATTTCAATCGGTCTTTGTAGCGCTCCAGAATTTCTAGCGTCGCATCGGTCGAGCCACCGTCCACCACGATGTATTCGATTCGTGGATAATCCTGCGAAAGCACGCTCTCGATCGCCTCGGTGAGATACCCGGCCATGTTGTAACACGGCGTGACAATGCTCACCAGCGGCAGATCGTTTGGATTTTCGTTCAAATCTCAATATACAGCGGCGCAGGAATCACTACGGCTGCGCAGAGCCATTGATCTCGGCCGCGATCGCGCTCATCAGCGAAGCTACCAGCTTGGGCGAGCCTTCGAATACGCTCGCGGGCGGCCGGACATGGCTCATCATGTCCCGATACAGTTCCGCTTGAAGCTGCGAATTGATGCCCCAACCCGCCAGATACTGCAGCCGCAGATCTCTGTCGCGATTCAATTGCGCGCCTCGATACCACGGGCCGAGGTCCGATTTCTGCCCCGCATAAGTCGCCAGCAAATCGATCGGCGAGTAGACCCCGATGTCGCGCAGCGACTCGACCACGCGCGCATATTCGGGCCGCGCGAAACGCCGCTGCACATCGTCCAGGTTGATCTTCAAAGGCTCCGCTTGCCCCATGAAAACCATGTCATACCCTTCGCCCATGCGGGTGTTCGCCCACAGCGTGCCATAAGGGAACACTTCCATGAACGTCGCTACCTCGCTTTTGATGGTTGGCAGGTCCGTCTCATAGAGCGGAACGTAGAGCGTGAACATGCCACCGGGGTTCAGGTGTTGTTTGACGGCCTCGAAATACTCCTTCGAATACAGCGCGGCGGTTCCCTTGACGAACACGTCCAGCGGATCGGAAGCAATAATGTCGAATTTTTCTGTGGTCGTGCGGACGAAGTGACGGGCGTCGTCGTAAACGATCCGCGTGCGGGGATCGAGCATGACTTCGTAGTTCTCTTTCCCAAAGTACTTAGTGGTTGTAGGCGGTATCGCGGGCTCGATTTCGCAAACCGTGATCTTCTCAATTCCCGGATAGCGCGTGAACGTGCCCGCCGAAACGCCCGCCCCGAACCCGATGCCGAGTACCGATTTGGGATCCGGATGCAGCAGCCCCGGAAGATGCCCTACCATACGCTGCAATTTCATGTCGAAGGGCTCGTTGGTGGCTTCGACATGTCCATTAACGTCGATTTCAAGCGAACCGTCTTGATCGATGGAAACCGCGAGCGAAGAGTTGCGCCCCTCCGCGGTGTAGATGATATTCGACAGTCCGAACGTGGTCGCTACCCGGCGGCCGTAGGCGATCACTTCTCCGGGAATCCTGGGCACACGCCAGGAGAGCACGCCCGCGATCACCAGTGAGACAGCGAGGCCCAGAGCGACCAGTTTCGATCGGTAGCGCATCGCATAGGGAGCGAGCACTACCGCAGCGCCAGCACAGGAGAGCAGGATCAGCACACGCTGCGTTTGCTGCGTCCCGATGGATGGGATGAGCGCTAGGCTCACGATCAGCGCGCCGCAAATCGCCCCCAGCGTATTCGCCGCGTAAACGCCACCCACCAGGCGTCCGGGTTCCCGGCCGGCCGGCGCGGCCGCGGCGAAGGCGAACGGAAAACTAGCGCCCCACAAAAGCGTCGGCGGCAAAATCGCGTACAGACAGCGGACCATGTCGAACGCCATCGTCTTCCACGGCCCGGTGTCGAGCAACGCTGGCCAGTGAGGCAATGAGCGCGCCACCGCGTAAGCAGTCCAGGCCATGGCGAACGCCAGCAACACCTGGCACCAGCCCAAAGCCAGGCGAGGGCGCAACCAGCGCAAGAGCACCGATCCCGCCGCGCTGCCCAGCGCGAGCCCAATCAGAAAAACCGCCAGGATGACGGAAAAGACGTACACCGTGGCGCCCAGCAGCATGCCCATTAGCCGAGTCCAAACCACCTCGGCACCCAGCGCGCACATTCCTGAGATCGCGATGGCGGCATAGATGGACCACTGAGAGTCCGAGGACTCGGGTGCGCCGGCAGATGCTGTTTCCTCTTGCGCCACCGCCGTTTCGGCTGGTTGTCGTCCTAGCCCGTAACTGATGGCGGCCACCACGAAATTGATTCCGGCGGCGACAAAGGTGGCTACCGCGACATTGTAGAGCCGCAGCAAATAAAATCCTGCCGCCAGGCATCCAATCACCGCCCCCACGGTGTTTCCGCCGTATAGCAAGCCCCACCATGCAATCCCGCGCGGTGTTCGTTCCACCCACCGCACGATCGCCGGCAGCGATGCGCCCATTAAGATCGTCGCGGGCAGCATGCAAACGGCGGCGATCAGCGCGCGCAGAAGCATACCCGGCAACCCATAGCCCACCGCCGTGACGTACACGCGGTCTATCAGCGGGAACACCAGCAGAACGAGCAGTCCGAAGCCGCCAATTCCCAGTTCGAGCGCGGCATACACTCGCAGTGGATGCTTGCTAGCCAGCCGCAGGCGAGGGAGCGCAATGCTTCCCAGGAACAAACCGCCCATGAAGGTCGCCAGCAACACTCCCAGCGACACCGCCGTCGAGCCGATGGCTAGCTGCAGCAGGTGATACCAGACAATCTCGTACATCAGGGCGGAGCAGCCGCTGGCCGAGAACAGCAATAAGACCAAGGCGAGATAACGCGAACTCTTCATGACGTGGAACCGTAACCCGGTTCAATCATACTCGCACATTTTTGATTTTCGAGCGTCAGCCCGCGGACCTACTTCGCGGGCTTTTCCCGTTGTTCCTGAGCGCGCGCGCCTTTCAGAATGTCCGCCAGAGCGTAGTTCCCCTCGTGGCAAGCATATTCATAGATCGGGCCGGACGTAGCTACGAACGGAAGCTCCGCGGTCCAGGGCCGGGTGAAGGTAGTCGGATCGTCGATCGTAAAGCGGTAATCGATGGTGTCTGGGCCAACGCGAGTTAAACGCTCGATAATATGCAAATTCTCGTCTGACCCGCGGAAGCGTGTTTTTTCGTTGAAATTGGTTGTGTCGATCACGAGCGTATCGCCGTCCCAGTGGCCCACTGAGTCGCCGGTCCACTTTCGCACGTTAGCCGGCAGATGCCCGCGTCCATCCAGCGGAATAATGCGCGATTCGTGAATCATCTCGCTGAAGATTGTGACGTATCCGGGTGTTTGATAGATCTGATAGGTGTTGTTGTAGGGACCCGGCAGCATCGGCGGCCCGGTGGTTGCCCAAAACAGACAGCGTTCTGCCAAGGAACGGTCCTCCGGCCCATCCGCCGGATGCTGGCGTGCTTGCTGTCGCGCCGTCTCCAGACGCCTCTGCGCCTCTGGAGTAAGCGCCGGCACGCGCCCGTCGGGAGGGTCGACGATCATCGAAGTGCGAATGCTCCCATCCAGGCGAGCAAGTTTGTCGCCGTGTTCGAAGAACAGCTCGTTGTAAGCGCGCCCGACGTCTGCCTCCGCGCCTCCATCGCGCCGGTCGCGGTTGCCTTGCACGAGGGTTTCCCTCTCGTAAGCGGTCGCCTCTGCCTCGGATAATACCGACTTGTTCGCAAACAGGGAAGGACGTTCCAGCGGCGTAAGAGTGGAGTTCGTCCAGATCCCTTGTAAATCGGGATGCCCGTCCTGAGTCCGGGGGACCTTCCAGCCCTGTCCCGATGCTGTTTTGGATGCGGCCGTTTGGCCAAGAAGGCGCGCCTGCGGCATGAGCGGCGCTACGACGCAAACGACAAATTGTGCGATGAGCCGGCGATTGCTCATGAAAACCAGGCCTCCCCAGACCCGTAGTCGTCGAACACGATCCTACAAACAAGGTACACCAGTGTCAATCCCGCGATGCAGCTTTTCGAGTAGGCGACGCTTGACAACTCGCGGTCGGCCCCGAAAGGGCGAGCTCATTTCGATGTTTCACCGGTAAGAGATCCTCTACTCCAGACAATCGGCGGTCTGAGTTTGTTGTGTTTCAGCGGCTGCTGGCAATGATTTTAAGAAAATCCTGAAATCTGGGATCGCTCCGCAGCCCGTCCACCGAAGGTTCGGTGCGCAGATAGATCATATAATCCGATCGCTCCTCGAAAGCTTTCTCGATCCACCGGATACTCGGATCACTTTCGCCGAGAGCGGCATAAACTGCCGCGACATACATCGCCGGAACGTATTGTTGCCGAGCGGACCGCTCGAGATCGCGTAGGACCTTTCTGGCCTCCGCGGGTTTGCCGGAGAGAGCATACGTGCGTGCGATGTTTGCCAGCGCGAATGAGTGGCTTCCTGGGAGAGCCAAAGCCTTGTTGAATTCTGCTAGAGCTTCATCATATGAATGCTTCTGCACGAGCGCCATGCCCAGCGTGGCATGGGCCAGCGAGAAGTTTGGATCTATCGCGAGCGTCGAACGGTATTGTTGGATGGCCTCGTCGTAGCGATGTGCATGATAGAGACACCAGCCCAAACCAACGTTGATGCTCAATGAAAGTGGGTCTAAGACCTGGGCGCGCCGTATTTCCGCCAACGCCCGTTCCGGTTGCGCGGTGGCTAGAAAATAATGCGCGTACCAATGGTGAGCGGTGGCGTAGCCAGGGTTAAGATCGATTGCGCGTTTGAAATCACGTTCAGCGCCCGCAAGGTCCCAGTCATAGGAAAGCTTCACGTAAGCCAGTGACGTGTGGCCCTCGGCTAAGTTGTCATCTAGCTTCACAGCTTGGAGCGCCGCGTTCCTTGCTTTCGGCATGACCTCGCTGGGCGGCAGAACATCTGAACCAATCGAACCCAACAGTGAATACGCGTCAGCCAAGCCGGCGTATGCTGGGGCATAGCTCGGATCCTTCGCGATCGCGTTGTGAAAATACTCGATGCCTTTTTGCAGCTCTTCCGGCGTGCGTTTGTTCCACCAATAGCGGCCATACGAGTAAGCCAGATACGCTTCTGGATCGACCTGGCGCGATCGAGCGAGGCGCTGTTTCTCCTGGGGCGTAAGCTGCACGCGTATTTCGCGGGCGATTGCGCTAGCTACCTGGCTTTGCAGCGCGAGCACGTCGCGAAGATCCTCTTCATAGCTCTGAGCCCATAGCTGTTTCTCCGACTTACCTTCGAAAACCTGGACCGTGATTCGTACTCGTTTTCCCGATTGAAGGACCGATCCTTCAACAATGGCATCGACGTTCAGCTCGCGGGCGATCTGCGGAAGCGGCTTATTTTTTACTCCCTTATACGTGAAGGCCGAAGTTCGTGAAATTACTTTCAACGCCTCGATTTTCGCCAGCGAGTTGATCACTTCTTCGGTCATGCCATCGGCGAAGTATTCCTGCGTGGGATCGTGCGAGGGATTGTCTAAGGGCAGGACCGCCAGCGACCGGATCACCGGCCGGGCATGAGACTGGCGCCAGAGAAACGTCGCGATAACTGCCAAACTGACCAAGGCTGCGCCAACAATCCAAGCGGCCCGCCACGTTCGCCGCCGTGGCGGAGTTTCCTCAACAGACGGCGTCAGCTTTTCCGGGAGATCCTTGGGAGATTCCGGAAGCGCTGCCAGGTCCTTTACCGGGGCTACAAATCGGTAGCCACGCTTGGGAATGGTCTCGATATAGCGGAAATCCTCCATCCCATCCCCAAGCGCCTTGCGCAGCGTGGAGATGTTTCGAGCCAGCGCGCCTTCCTCAACAAACGTATCCGGCCATACGCTCTTAATGATTTCGTCCTTTTCTAGTACTCTTCCTGAATTAGCTACAAGCACTAGAAGTGTATCTGCTGCCTTCGGCGTAAGTGGAATTTTCTCCGAGCCACAGAGCAATAGGCGCTCAACAGTATCTATACGGAACGGCCCGAATTCGTATAAGTGCTTTTCCGAGTTGCCCATACGGGCCAGGAGAGTTCTTTCAGAACTTTGTCAGAACTTTCGAAGCTCCTCCTCGCTCAGGATCTTACTATTATCCAACTGCACGGCCATCATGAGAAACCAACAAAAGGTTGAACGCCTCCTCGTTCTACAAACTGTAGGCTGGCTTATAGCTCGCAATTCACCGAAAAAAGGAAAAACGAAATGGCGTGCTCCAACCGTTTATCTCCTTAAAGCGCACTTGCAGGCTGCATTGACTCCGCTCGTTAGGGCGGCCGCCGAATCTGGCATTACGGCGAACGAAGTGACTCTCATGGCTAGCGCCCTCTCGGTCATATTCGGAGCAATTCTGGCCTGGCTGGGCACACCGGGTCCATTGCTTCTTTTGTTGCCACTCGTCCTCTTCCTCCGAATGGCGCTCAATGCGATGGACGGAATGTTGGCGAGGGATCACGGCCAAGCGTCTCGACCGGGCGTCTACTTCAATGAACTCGGCGACGTAGTCTCCGATGTCTTCCTCTACTCCCCGTTCGCGTTGCTACCGGCCCTCAACGCCCGGTGGATGGCCGGCTCAATCCTCTTAGCCGTGATTTCCGAGATGGCCGGGGTCATGGCGCCGATTGTCGGCGCGAGCCGGCGCTATGACGGTCCCATGGGTAAGAGCGACAGGGCGCTGGTCTTTGGAGCTTTGGGGCTCTGGTTGGGACTGGGAGGGCATCTTGCACCCTGGTTCGCGTACTGGTTTCCGCCGTTCCTGTGCGTGCTGCTGATTGCGACGGTGGTGAATCGAGTCACGAATGGACTGGATCAGAAGGAGATCGTTCATGATTGACGTAGATATTGCAACCCGGGCTGCCGAAGAACACTTCTTCAGCCGAGCGGATGGAACCCAGTTGTTCTATCGCTATTGGCCCTCTTGCGAAAGGCATCCAAAAAAGGCCCTGATTCTGTTTCATCGCGGGCATGAACATTCCGGCCGGCTACAGCAGATCGTCGATGAACTGGACCTACCTGATGTTGCCATGTTCGCGTGGGATGCTCGTGGCCACGGACGATCATTAGAAGCGGCGGATACAGACACGACGCTCGGAACGCTGGTAAAGGATGTGGATTCGTTTGTTCGGCACGTATCGACTACTCACGGGCTCCGCACGCAGGATATAGCTGTTCTCGGCCAAAGCGTTGGGGCTGTTCTGCTCGCGACCTGGGTCCACGATTACGCGCCCAAAATCCGATGCATGATTCTCGCTACGCCGGCGTTTGAAGTGAAGTTGCACGTGCCCTTTGCGCTCACCGCGCTGAGGCTTACACATCGGGTGGTAGGGAACTTCCATGTGAACTCTTACGTGAAACCGAGCGCCCTGACACACGATCCCGAGCGGACCGCCTCTTATGAATCGGACCCCTTGATTCGGCGGCCGATCTCAGCAAAAATTCTTCTGGCACTGTACTCCACTGCGGACCGCGTCGTCGGCGACGCGCAGGCAATCCGCGTACCGACTCAGCTGCTGATTTCGGGTTCTGACTTTGTGGTGCGGCGCGAGCCACAAGAGGAGTTCTTCCAGCGGCTCGGCTCACCAGTGAAAGAAAAGCACACATTTCCTGGTTTTTATCACGACACGCTAGGAGAAAAGGATCGACACTTGGCGCTGGAACGCGTTCGACGATTCGTTCTTCAACGGTTCGCGCAGCCGTCCGACGATTACTCGCTCCTCGATGCGGACAAGACCGGCTGCACCAAAAATGAATTCGATGCGCTTAGCCGGCCTTTGCCACGCCTATCGCCAAAGGCTGCTGGCTTGGCCATTACAAGATGCGGAATGCGAACCGGAGGGCGGCTTTCTGACGGAATCAGGCTGGGTCTTAATGCTGGCTTCGATTCGGGAAGCAGCTTGGAATACATTTACAGGAACAAGCCGTCAGGCATCACTCCGCTCGGAAAACTAATCGACTGGTTTTATCTCAACTCGATCGGGTGGCGTGGCGTCCGGACCCGCAAGCGGAATATCGAGCGGCTTCTTCTTCAGGCCATCGAGTCGCTTCGGGAACAGGGGCATCCCGTGAGGATTCTAGACGTCGCAGCCGGCCAGGCACGGTACATTTTCGACGCGCTAGAAGGCTCCGGCGCGAAAGCAGATCACATTCTGTTGCGCGATTACAGCGAACCGAACGTCCAGCGCGGTGAAATGCTGATCCGGCAGAAGGGAATGGAAGAATTCGCGCGTTTTGAAAAAGGCGACGCTTTCGATCGCGAATCTATCGCAAGCCTTCAGCCGAGTCCGACGCTCGGCGTTGTCTCCGGCCTTTACGAACTCTACCCGGAAAATGGACCGGTCCAGGTATCGCTCGCCGGACTCGCTACCGCGATCGACACTGGCGGATACCTCGTCTACACGGGCCAACCCTGGCATCCACAACTGGAGCTGATTGCGCGCACACTGTCGAGCCATCGTGGCGGCAAGCCGTGGATCATGCGTCGTCGAACGCAGGCGGAACTGGACCAGTTGGTCCACCGAGCCGGTTTTCGCAAGATAGACCAACTGACTGACGAGTGGGGCATCTTCACTGTGGCTTTAGCACAAAGAGTCCACTGATGGCCGCCTCTGTTGCAGCAGGAACTGAAGACTTGATCGAGCAGCCCTCCTGGCCGCTCGCGGCACTCTGGCTGGCGGGCCTTGCGCCGTTCTTTTTCCTTACCTATGGACTCGCAAACTGGGTAACCAGTCTGCGCCCCGAGGTTCCTTCGCTTGTCTTCGGTTGGGAGCATCACGTTCCATTTGTGCCATGGACGATTGTTCCTTATTGGTCCCTGGATCTTTTCTACGCCGCTTCGTTGTTCATCTGCCGCACTCGAACTGAGCTGAATATACATGCCAAGCGCCTGTTAACCGCTCAGATCGTTTCAGTTGCGGTCTTCTTTGCGTTTCCGTTGCGATTCACGTTCGAGCGACCACATCCAGCAGGGTTATTGGGTTGGATGTTCGACGCGCTGACGAGCTTCGATCAGCCGTTCAACCAGGCTCCGTCGCTGCACGTAAGCGTCGCAACAATCCTTTGGGCACGCTACTCGCACTATCTACGGGACTGGCCGCTTTGGCTTGTGCGGTTTTGGTTGATACTGGCCGCCGTGTCAACGATGACAACATACCAGCACCATTTCATCGACGTCGCGACCGGGCTATGGCTCGGAATGTTCTGTATCGCCTTCATCTCGGATCATCATCCAATCGCGCAGCGACCGACATTTCGTGATGCCAGCCGGAAGAAAACAGCCCTGATCTATTTGGCGGGCTTCGTCGCCCTTGTTGCATTGGCGATTGCAATCGGCGGTTGGGCGTCGTGGCTGCTTTGGCCGGCCGGATCACTGGTGATCGTGGCAGGCATTTATTTCGCCGGTCAGCCCGAGCTGTTTCAAAAAAGAGATGGCGCCATCGCCCCTTCAATGACCTGTCTTTTGGCACCCTACCTGGCCGCAGCTTGGCTGAACTCTCGATTGTGGACGAGGCTGGATCGCGAGGCGGACGAAATCGCTGACGGCGTCTGGATCGGCCGGCTGCCCCGAAGCAGCGAACGCGATGCTTTCGCCTCGATCGTCGACCTTGCGGCCGAACTGCCAGTCGATGCTGTGGGCGTGTCTTATCGGATCGTCCCCATGCTGGATTTGGTCGCACCCACATTTGTCCAACTGGACGCTGCTGTAAAAGCGATCGAGGAATTGGCCTGGAAGCGGCCGACCCTGGTTTGTTGTGCCTTGGGATATTCGCGAAGTGCATGCGCCGTGGCAGCTTGGTTAACTGCGAGCGGGCGGGCAAGCTCAGTCAATGACTCGATTGCCTTGGTCGAAGCGCGCCGGCCCAGCGTCGTGTTGCGACGCGCTCAACGCGAACTGCTAGAGGAGTGGTGCAATGCACACGTGCCATGTGCCCAATGAACGGCATTGGCCCCTGGCGGCGTTTGACCCCTTGGTCAGTGACGCGGCAGTCGCCGGTGCGCGGCTCCTGACCGGCTTGCAGGGCCGTTGGGTTGGGTGCGAGCCGTCGGACCTGCAAAGAATCTATTTTGCGAACCACACCAGTCATATGGACTTCGTCCTCCTATGGTCGGTTCTGCCGGCCTGTCTCCGCCGGCGAACGAGGCCTGTTGCGGCTGCCGACTACTGGGATCGGGACCTCGTGCGGTCTTACGTCATCCACCGGGTCTTTCGTGCCGTGGTCATCGATAGACACTGTTCCACCCAAACTGCGAACCCCATCGCGCCCTTAATTGAGGCGCTCGACTGTCGAGAATCCCTGATTCTGTTTCCCGAAGGAACTCGGGGAAACGGCCAGGCGCTGCAACCGTTCAAGTGTGGCGTCTTCCATCTTGCGAAGGCGCGACCTCAAGTGGAGTTGGTTCCCGTTTGGATCGATAACGCCTATCGGGTGATGCCGAAGGGGACGGCTATTCCGATACCCTTGCTCTGCTCGGTGACGTTCGGCCGCCCGATGCACTTGGCTGCTGATGAACCCAAGGACGTTTTCTTAGCGCGGTTGCGAAGCAGCCTGCTGGAGCTCTCAAAACAGTGACCACTCGCGAGCAGAGCCTGACGATTTTCGTGTCCATTCTCGCTGCGCTGTCGATCGCCAGTATGATTGCCCTTGTACTTCGGCTACGTGTTCCCGGCGGGCGCACGAATCCAACTATCGACAACTTGATCGCCCGTATCAAAGCATGGTGGGTCATGATCCTATTGATGGGCGCTGCTCTCATGGCAGGGCGCCGCGTCATGATAACGCTCTTTGCTCTCCTCTCCATGGCCGCTCTGCGGGAATTGATGTCCGTGATTCCTACCCGAAAAGCCGACTACGGTGCTTTGTTCTTGAGCTTCTTTGTTGTGCTGCCTATGCAATATGGCTTGATTTGGACCAATTGGTACGGCCTCTTCGCAACGCTCGTTCCGGTTTATGCATTCTTTGTTCTGCCGGTATCGGCCGCCGCATTTGCCGACACTCACAATTTTCTAGCGCGGGCATCAGAAACCCAATGGGGCCTGATGGTCTGCGTCTTCTGTATTTCTCACGTTCCGGCACTGCTTATGCTCGATATTCCCGCGTATGCGGGACGCACCGCTCTCTTGATCGTGTTTTTACTGGTAGTCGCGGAGTCGAGCGACGTGCTCCAGTACATTTTTGGAAACCTTTTCGGGCGGCACAAAATCGCGCCTGCAATCTCACCAACAAAGACGGTCGAAGGTTTCATCGGGGGCGTTGCCGTTGCAAGCATGCTCGGGGTCGCCCTTTGGCGCATCACGCCGTTCGATCCGTGGCAGGCGGCCGGTATGGCACTTCTCATCACGACAACCGGTTTTCTCGGCGGCCTCGTCATGTCGGCAATCAAGCGCGATCGCGGCGTGAAGGACTGGGGACATTCCATTGGCGGGCATGGCGGCATCTTGGACCGGCTGGATTCCGTCGCGTTCTCGGCACCAGTGTTTTTTCATTTAACGAGGTACTTCTTTGCGAGCTGAGTACAGCGCCCGCAATCCAAGTAGGATGAACATTTGATTCGTTCGAAAAAGATCGCGTTCGCGACAGCCGTAACCTTGGCAGGTGCATCTTGCTTCTTTGCAGCCGGCGGAGTCTTCTGCGCAGTTACTCTACATGTCCCCAGAACGGTTGGCGCTACTCCTCTAAACGCAAAGGACGTTGAACTATCAGCCATCGACGGGGCGAAGCTCCGCGCCTGGTGGATGCGTCCGGCCGCGCCGAATGGCGACTGCGTTATCGTCCTACACGGCATTGCCGATTCGCGTCAGGGCAGCGCGGGGTTCGCTCCAATGTTTCTCGCCCAAGGCTATTCAGTTCTCGCACCTGATAGCCGGGCACACGGCGAGAGCGGCGGCAACTTCGTGACGTATGGCCTATTGGAGAAGTACGACGTACTCGGCTGGGCGCACTGGATGAGCAGCAATGGCTGCCGCAAAATCTACGGACTAGGCGAATCGCTCGGCGCGTCCATACTGATTCAAGCGGCGGCCGTTGAACCCATCTTCGCGGCCATCGTCTCCGAATGTCCTTATGCCGACCTTAGAGAGATTGCCGAGTACCGTATGCGCCAGGTCTTGCGATTACCTCCGGTTCTTGTCGGTCCAATCGCGACGCTTGTGATCGGAAGCGCTCTCTCTTACGCGCGATTGTTCGATGGCTTGGACTTTCGGCAAGTTTCACCGGTAACAAGCATTGCCCATAGTTCCACGCCTATTCTCTTGATTCACGGTCTAGCGGACATCAAAACTCCGCCCTCCCAATCTGAAAAATTGGCTGCGGCGAATCCTCGAGATCCACTCTGGTTGGTGCCTAATGCCAGACATACCGGAGCATCGGCGGCTGCCCCTGACGAATTTCGCCTTCGGGTCTTGACCTGGTTTGCGTCGCACTGAGGTAAACACATTTGTAATCTCGTCGTTGGGCCTTCAGCGGCAGAGTGCTTGTAGGGATCTCCACACATTTGTGGGCTGCTGGACACGCACTCTCGTCGAACACGATCCTAAAAACAAGGTACACCAGTGTCAATCCCGCGATGCCTGCGTGTCGCACCAAGACTCACAGTCAATCCGGCCCCGGTAAGCAACTGAACAACGCGCGCTATGGACGCGAATCGCAAAAGCGCTGGTGCGCGTCAGGCTACACGTTGCGCTGACCTAGTTGTATCTCTCCGACGCAAGCGGCTTCCGCGCAATTAGGAGCCACCACCGTCGGCCATCTTCGCTACTGCGGACAAACTGGCTGTCTTCGCCGATGATCTGGAAGCCATGTTTGCTCACGGCCGTGGAAACGACCTCGAGTGATACTTCATGATCAGATTCCAACCGGTCCGCGACCGGTGAGGGGCCGCGATCGAGAATCACAAGGCGCCCACCCGCGTGAAGCGACCGGTAGACGAAATCCAGCATCAGTTGCGGGTTTTGGAACTCGTGATACGCGTTCGAGATCAGGACGGCATCCGCGCCATCGGAGGGCAAGTGTGGATCGTTTAGTTCCGCGTGGACAATTCGAATGTTGTGCGGAGTTCGCATGGCTGCCCTGATTGAAAGGAACGTGAGGGACAGCTTCCTCAGATCGACAGCGAGCACCTGGCCGCCGCGTCCAACGATCGGCGACATTTTCAGCGCAAAGTAGCCGCTCCCGGACCCAAGGTCAACAACGACATTACCGCGGTGCAGATTGAGTGCGTGCAGAACATCAGTAGGCCTTTGCCACCCGTTCCTCTCCGCCTCAACCAGGTCTAGACGGCGCAACGTATTTACACCGTCATACAACACGTACATAGCCGCCAAAACGCCGAGCGAGATAGTGAGGAACAGAAACAGCCGCAGCCGATACCCGGTTGCGTGCGCACTTGATGTCAACTGGTCCCTACTCATTCCCACTACGTGCTCGCGATCGGTTCTTCCGTTAGTCTGTCTGGCCGGCTTCCTGTCCGCGTTATCTGAATGGGCCAGCCTCACAGGCCGTAAGAGCAGGCGCGACTGCTATGGCTTCTTCTCGGGCACGATATTGTTGCCGAACACAAATCCAATCTCGCCAACCACTCGCGTTTGGTTGTCCTTCAAACCCAGAGCACCGAAGCCTGCACCCGGAGTCACTTGGCCAACATGCACGTACGCGATATCTCCGCGGAAGAAAAAACCACCGTATTGAAACGTCGGCGTTACAGTAACGGATGTTCCCGTGCTGCCGGGACCGTACATCAGGTTCACAGCGCCATCTTTCGCGCTTCCGCTGCTGGCGATGTATTCCCACCGCAGCGGAAGAGCGAAGCCGTGCGTGAACGCCCGACTAATAAGGAAGGCTCCGCCTTGTGTGGACGCACCTTTCAGGATCCCAATGGCCGGGTTGGTGGGCACGATTGTGTATTGATAGTAAGGTTGAACGATCCACGGCCCTTTGGTGTAGGTATAGATGATGTCGTAAATCCGGCTGTTATTCTGCACCGGTGTCGCATACGTTTGGTAGCGCGTCCCGTTGTAGTTTCCACCAGCAGTGAAAGCCAAGCTATGCGGGCCGTTCGTATAGGAAAGTGAACCCGTCAGCCACGTGTAGCGGTTCGAATAGAAGCCATCGTTCCAGCTAAGCGAGGCCGTAAGCTTGCCTAGCGTTTCATTCACCTGGATTCCGCGATTCACCGCGTTTTCCTGGTTCCACAAGAGGCCGCGCTCGATATTCATGTTTTCGAAGTCGAACGTGTATTCCGCCCCAATCAGCGTCGGCAGCGAGCCGATTTCGAAGGATGTGTTTTTGCCCGCCTGCAGCTTGAGGAACGCGACTGGAACCGGCCCATAAAGATCGGACAGCGTCTTGTCAGTTTGAAGGAACGCAACGCCCAGGGCTGGGATGTTGTATGCGCCAGCTTGCAAATAGAACTGAAACCAGCCGTCGGTTTTTTGGATAAATACCTGCCCATTTGACAAGGCGGCTTGAGAATCGTTGTCTCCCGGCACGTGATTCGTCTGGGCCAAGCCCATTCCCGAAACTAAGCCGTTAACCGCAATTTTTCCGAAGGGCCCCGCATCGAACACCGCCGGAGGCAGGTTAGAAAGCGGCCCAGTGATGGAAGGGGAGGAAAGCGGAGCAGCAGGTGGACTAGGCTGACCGGTCGTTTGCGGATCAGTGGACGATTGGTTCCTTGACGTGCCCTGGGCATCTGGGGTGCCCTGGGCATAAAGAATCGGGAATAAGAAAACGGAACAGATCAGGACCTTCATATCTACTCCAATAAGCCAACTCCAGGCTCGAAGCGCGTGGGGCGCGCCGCCGCCGCAGCCATCAAGGGACAACGCCAGTAAGCTTGGGAGGGCACAGCGCCGCCTGTGCGCTGCGCCCGCTATTTATGCTGAAACTGCTGGTCGAGGGCCACGTTTAGCTTTAGAACGTTAACCCTCGGTTCTCCCAACAATCCGAGGGCCGGCGCTTCAGTGAACTGTGCGACTAATTGATTTACTTGATCTGCGGAAACACCGCGCGCCTTGGCCACTCGCGCTGCCTGCGCTTTCGCGAAATCGGGGCTGATGTGTGGGTCGAGACCTGAACCGGAGCCGGTCACAGCATCAGCCGGGATGGGCGCCTTGGGCGTGAATACGAGCGGCGCTTTGTCGTCATTGAACGCTTTGATCAGCTTAACGTCGTCCAGATCGCCCTTGCCGTTTTTAAACTGCTCGAGCGGAATCGAGGATTGATACGGAATATCGTTGTCGACGCAGTAGTGGACGATGCGATCGCTGATACCGTCGAAATCGACTACTTCGTTGCCCTTGTCGTCCTTCTTAATCGTCCCGCGGATCAGTTTTGCGCTGGTTGGACCGAGATTCGAGCCGCTGCTCGCGGTCGCGTCGTATCCGCTTCCGGCCGACGACGGGCGGCCGTGGAAATATTGAGGACTGCTGAAGTTTTGGCCAATAAGCTCCGACCCGACCACCTTTCCGTTCACCGTAAGCAAGTCGCCGTTGGCCTGTTTCGGAAAAATGAGCTGCGAAATTCCGGTCATCGCAAATGGATATACGATCCCTAGCAGAATCGTGAAGAAGATCTTGATTCTTAGTCCTGGTAGAATTTGTTGCCACATAGTCTTAACCTCCTATGCCAAACGCAGCGCTGCCAGAATCTGATCGATCACCCAGATTCCCGGGAACGGCGCGATAATGCCGCCGATGCCATAGATCAGCAAATTCCGGCGCAGCAAGCTGGCGGCATCTACCGGGCGGTACTTCACGCCCCGCAGCGCCAACGGCACCAGCGCGATGATGATCAGGGCATTGAAAATGACCGCCGCCAGCACCGCGCTTTGGGGCGTGTGGAGGCCCATGATATTGAGCTTGGCCAAGGCTGGATACATGGTCATGAACATCGCCGGAATAATCGCGAAGTATTTCGCCACGTCGTTGGCGATAGAGAAAGTCGTCAGGGCGCCGCGAGTGATCAGCAGTTGTTTTCCGATCGCAACCACCTCAATGAGCTTGGTCGGGTTGCTGTCGAGATCCACCATGTTGCCCGCTTCCTTGGCCGCCGTCGTTCCCGTGTTCATTGCGAGCCCGACGTCCGCCTGGGCCAGCGCTGGAGCATCGTTGGTTCCGTCGCCGGTCATCGCCACCAATCGTCCAGCCGCCTGTTCTTTCTTGATGTACTCGAGCTTATCTTTGGGGGTGGCCTGCGCCAGGAAATCGTCCACGCCGGCTTCGGTCGCGATCGCAGCGGCGGTCAGCGGATTATCGCCCGTGATCATCACGCTGCGAATGCCCATACGGCGAAGCTGCGCGATGCGCTCCTTCATGCCGCCCTTCACGATGTCCTTCAGATGAATTACACCGAGCAGGCGGTTTCCATCGCAGACTGCCAGCGGCGTTCCGCCGTTGCGGGAAATACGATCGCTCATCTCCTGGAAGTATCCAGGTACTTCGCCCCTTCTCTCGGAGACGAATTTGCAAATCGCGTCGGTCGCGCCCTTACGGAGCTGCCGCCCCTCAAAATCCACGCCGCTCATGCGCGTGTAGGCGGAAAATGGAATAAAAGTGGCTTCGTGCTCGGGAATGTGGCGGCCGCGCAGGCCGTGTTTTTCCTTCGCCAGGACGACAACCGAGCGTCCTTCCGGTGTCTCGTCCGCCAAACTCGAAAGCTGCGCCGCATCCGCTAATTCTTCAGCCGTGACGCCGTTGATCGGCAGGAACTCCACAGCCTGGCGGTTTCCCAGCGTGATGGTGCCCGTTTTGTCCAGCAACAACGAGTTCACATCGCCCGCCGCTTCTACGGCTTTGCCGCTCATTGCGAGCACGTTGTGCTGCATGACGCGATCCATCCCCGCGATACCGATTGCCGAGAGCAGTCCGCCGATCGTGGTTGGAATCAGGCACACCAGCAATGAAACCAGCACGGCCACTGTTGGCACCGATCCAGATCCGGCCTGCGATACGCTAAACACCGAATAGGGCTGCAGCGTGATCACGGCCAGCAAGAAGATCAGGGTAAGACCGGCAATCAAAATATTCAGCGCAATCTCATTCGGTGTCTTCTGCCGCTCCGCGCCTTCCACCAGCGCGATCATACGGTCCAGGAAGGTCTCGCCCGGATTGGACGTGATTCGGATCTTAATCGTGTCCGAAAGAACCCGGGTCCCGCCGGTAACGGCGCTCCGATCGCCGCCCGATTCGCGAATTACCGGCGCGCTTTCGCCCGTGATTACGGACTCGTCTACGGTGGCTACGCCTTCGATGACCTCGCCGTCTCCGGGGATCAGATCGCCGGCATCGCACACCACAACATCATCGATACGCAGCGCGGAGCCAGGCACCTGCTCCATCTTCCCCGCAAATCCCAGCTTTTTTGCAATGACGTCGGTCTTGGTCTTGCGCAGCGTGTCGGCTTGCGCTTTCCCTCGCGCCTCCGCCATGGCCTCGGCGAAATTCGCGAACAGCACCGTGAACCACAGCCAGATCGCAATCTGAATTTGGAATCCGATCATTGCGCCGCCGGCGAACAGGTCGCGGATCAAGAAAATCGTCGTGAGCGCCGCGCCGACTTCGACCACGAACATAACCGGGTTCTTGAGCAGCGTCACCGGGTTCAGCTTTGCGAACGACGCTTTCATCGCTCGGCGAACGATTTCCGGATCGAACAGAGGACGCGCCCTGACCAGCTTCTTCGGTAGAAGCGAGGTCGAATCCTCCTGCGGGGCTGGTGTTGGTGTCTTGGGTGGTGTCACTGTGGTGGCCATGGCTTAACTCCAGGGAAGCATTGGCGTCAAAATCATCGAGAAGAGTTTGCCGCCTTGCATCAAATAATGTTCGACAATCGGCCCCAGCGAAAGAGCAGGGAAGAAGGTCAGCGCGCCGACGATGATCACGGTCCCGACCAGAAGGCCTACGAACAGCGGGCCGTGAGTAGGCAGAGTACCGGCCGTGGCCGGTATCTTTTTCTTGGCCACCAGGCTGCCGGCGGCGGCCAGCAGAGGAATCAAGAACAGGAAGCGGCCGATCCACATTGCCAGGCCGGTGGTCAGGTCGTACCATGGCGTGTTTACCGTAATGCCGGCGAAGGCGCTGCCATTGTTTCCCGTCCCGCTGACATATGCGTAAAGAATTTCGCTCAGGCCGTGCGGACCGCTATTGTTAATGTTCGCCGCCACTGCGCCCTGTGGATTCCAATAACCCTTGGGCGCGAAGTGGATCACCGAACTCAAACCGCTGAACACCAGGATGCTGAACGCGGTAGCAATGACGGCCAGCATCGCCATTTTCACTTCCTTTTGTTCGATTTTTTTGCCCAGATATTCGGGCGTGCGGCCCACCATCAGGCCGGCGATGAACACCGCGAGAATGCAGTACAACAATATGCCGTAAAGACCGGCGCCAACGCCGCCGAAGATCACTTCGCCCGTCATGATGTTGAACATCGGGACCAGCCCGCCGATCGGAGTGTAGCTGTCATGCATGCTGTTCACCGCGCCGCAGCTTGCGTCCGTTGTCACGGTGGCGAAAAGCGCGGAGTTGGCGATTCCGTAGCGGACCTCCTTGCCTTCCATGTTTCCGCCAGGCTGTCCGGCAGTCGCATGAGTTTCGACGCCCATGTTGGCCAGGATGGGATTGCCGCTTTGCTCGAAGTGATAACAGACGAACACACCCATCAAGAACATTACTGAAAACGCCGCGAAAACGGCCCATCCTTGCCGCGTGTCGCCGACCATCTTTCCGAATGTGTACGTCAATGCCCCAGGAATCAGGAAGATGAGGAACATCGCGAGCAAGTTGCTCACCGGAGTCGGGTTTTCGAACGGATGCGCGGAGTTTGCGTTGAAGAATCCACCGCCATTGGTACCCAGCTGTTTGATGGCTTCCTGGGACGCGACCGGCCCTTGAGCAATGATCTGTTTTGCGCCCTCCAGCGTCGTCACTTCGGTGTACGGCTTGAAATTTTGAATTGCGCCTTGCGAAACATACAGGAGCGCTCCCACAACCGAAATGGGCAGAAGGACGTAAACCGTAGCCCGAGTCACGTCCACCCAGAAGTTACCGACGGTCTTTTTCTCCTGCCTGGCAAACCCTCGGATCAAAGCGACTGCAACCGCCATGCCAGCGGCCGCAGAAGCAAAATTCTGCACGGCCAAGGCAGCCATCTGCACGAAATAGCTGAGCGTGCTTTCACCGGCATACGCCTGCCAGTTCGTATTCGTGACGAAGCTCGTGGCCGTATTGAACGCCAGATCGGGCGGCATTACCGGCGTGCCGAAATTCTGCGGATTCAACGGCAGGTACGCTTGCGCGCGCTGCAACAAATACGTCAACAGAAACCCGAAGATGCTGAAACTCAGTAACGCGGCGGTGTAGTGCGTCCAGCGCTGTTCTACGTCCTCCCGGATGCCCGCGGCCTTGTAGGTCAACACTTCCAGCCAGCGTAGGACCGGATGCATAAACGTCCGCTCGCCCTCGAACACCTTCGCCATGTACGATCCAAGGGGCTTGGCGCAGACCAGAATCAACCCCAGGAAAATGACGATTTGTAAAACTCCAATACTAGTCATGACGATTCCTCAGAATTTCTCCGGACGAAGCAGCGCGTAGATCAGGTAAACAAAAAGGCCTAATGACGCGATCCCGGCGATGATGTAATCCATAACAGTTCCCCTCTTACAGCCGGTCGCAGGCTTTGGTAAAAGCCCAACAGACCAGCAAGAAACCACAGCCGACAGCTACATAGAATAAATCGAGCATCTGAATTACTCCGTTTTCTTGTAAATAACTTCGTGTCCGGCGCGCTGAAGCTTACGAGCGAGCACTTCATCGCGGGTCGGCCAAAACCAGCGCTTTTTCCCTCCGAGCACCACCAGCGATGGAGTCGGACCAAGCACCGAAAGCAGTGTGGCGAGCTTGTCGCGGCAGAGATAAACGTGCACCCGAGTTTCAACCGGACTCTCGCCCGCCAGTACGCGGAAGCGCTTCTCGCTGAACTCGTGTACCACCGCTGGAGTCTCCAGCGGCAATGGATACGGCACAACTTGGGGCACCAACAGCGTGATGCGCGCACCTAAGCTGTCCGCGAGATTGCCAGCCTCTCTTAATGCCGCGAGCGTCGATTCGACTGAGGTGAACACCACCGATATGTTCAGCCCGCTGTCCTGGCGCTCTACGTTGGGGCGGGCGGGATATCCCGTTGCCGGTCTCAGCCGCTTTTCGACAGTGACAAACATGCTCTCTCCCGCTTTCACGATTTGAGAATATGCTTCAAGGCCTGAAGAAGTCATGGAGAAGGCATGAAAAAGTCATGAAAATCGCCATCGTTGCTGCAAGCTGCATGCCAACCGGAACCGCACGACAAAATGCTTATCGCTGAGGTTCGTGTGTATCCGATTGCAAGCTGCGCTAAATGGCTCACCTGCGCCCAAACGCCGCTGGCTCAAAGTGAGCAATGTCCATCTACACGTCAACGCTGGGCTAACTTGAGAGCCGCTTGCGCTCGGCCCGCCAACGCTGGAGGGCAACGCCGGACCAAACCGCTTCAACCAATCCGAACGGCCAGGCGCCTTGCAAAAAGCCGTAAGTCGATGCAAGCATGCACGAGACGGCGAACGCCAGAATGAACCAGTGGCTTCGCTTCTCGAGCGCGTACAAAACCAGCATGGCGGTTACGGCGAACAAGCCGAACGCCGTTAGCTTATCCACGCTCAGTGTCCTTGGCGCGCAACGTAAAGGAGAAACCCGAAGATTAGTGCGGGAATCGCAGCGAGCAGGCAGTAGACCATAAAGGGACTCGCCCAGGACCGAGGCTCGGGCGGCAAATTGTTTTGCCTGGACATCGCCAGGTGTGGATCGCGTAAATCGCGTGCGAACTCGTGCGCGGTTTGGTAGCGGCGCTTTGGATCGCGTTCCAGCGCGCGATCCAGTATGGCGGCTAACTCCTCGGGCATTTCGGGAGCGAGCTTGCGCGGCGGTATCGGATCGTTTACCAGTCGGCTGTTCATGACAGCAAACGGGTCGCGGCCGGTGAATGGCATTTTGCCAGTCAGCATTTCGTAGAGGATCACGCCTAGCGCGTAGAGATCGCTTCGCGCGTCGCCGCGCTTTCCTTGCACCTGCTCCGGAGAAATATAGCTGGGGCTCCCCATGACGCTCGACAGCTTTCCGAACGTCAAACGCGATGCCCCGGCTTGGCTCGCAATTCCGAAATCGATCAGTTTAATTCCGTTCTGGGCGTCGACCACGATGTTTTCAGGCTTGAGGTCGCGATGCACGACGCCTTGGCTGTGAACGTATGCAAGCACGTCACAGATGGAAAGCGCAATCATGAGCGCCCGTTCCACCGGCACTCGCGTTTCATCGTTGAGCATTTTGCGGAGAAGCTCTCCGTCCGCCCATTCAGCGGCGATGTAAAGCCGGCTGGGATCCTCTTCGGCGATGATCTTCGCCACGCCAGGATGGTCCAGTTTCTCGCCGATAGCCCGTTCGCGGCAAAACCGATTGTAGAATTGCAGGTCGCCTTCGATTTCCGCGTGAGGAATCTTTATTGCCACCGGACGATCCGTATTGAGATCGATGGCCCGATAGATCGACGTGGAACCGCTTCTTGCGACAAGATCCTGAATTTCATAGTGATCCAGACGCGTGCCCGCCGCCAGGGCCGGCATGTAAAGTTCCACGCAGCTGATCGTACAGCGCAAGGCCTGAAGAAGTCATAGAAAAATCGTGAAGAATCTATGAAGATTTTGGGCCGGTGTTGAACCGGTACCCGACCCACGGCTCGGTGATGATGTATAGCGGGTGCTCGGGATTGTCCTCGATCTTTTTCCGTAGGCTCTTGATGAAAGCGCGCAGGTAGTCGACCTGGTCCCCATAGTCGGGACCCCAGACCGCTTGCAGCAACTCCCGATGCGAAACGGCCTTGTTGGCGTGCTGCGTAAGATAGCGAAGAAGATCGAGTTCTTTGGGCGTCAGGTGCGTCGTTATATCGTCCCTGGCAACCGTGCGCGCGGCGAAGTCAATGGTCAGGTCCCCCACGCGAATGTTGTCCTGCGCCGGCTGTCCCACCGGTACACGGCGAAGTGCGGCGCGAATGCGCGCTAACAACTCGGGTGTGCTGAATGGCTTCGTTACGAAATCGTCCGCCCCGGCATCGAGAGCCTCCACCTTCGCTGCCTCAGTGTTATGAACCGTAAGCATGATGATGGCAACGTTCGGATCGGCTCGGATCTCCTTGCAGGCCGCCAGTCCGCCCATGCCGGGCATGTTGATATCGAGCAGCACCAGGTCCGGCCGGTATTCTCTCAGTTTCAGCACCGCTTCCTCGCCGCTTTTGGCATCCTCTACCTGATAGCCGGCCGTAGTAAGAGTCGTGCGCATGATGCGCCGAATCTGCGGCTCGTCATCCACCACGAGAATTTTGGCGCTCAAGCGTGCACCACTTTTCTGCTGGCGGGCAACAGCAAGCGAAAGGTGGTATCGCCGGGCTGACTGCTCACGGTTAAATCTCCTCCGTGCGCCCGCGCAATGTTCAACGCGATGCTTAGGCCGAGCCCCGATCCGGGGACCTGCGCCTTGATTGATGGGCTTCTGTAAAGTCTCTCGAAAATCCTCATTTGCTCCTGCTGAGGGATGCCTTTTCCATGATCCGTTACTGTGATGGCGAGGGTTCCCTCATCGTTCTGTACCTTTACAGTGACCGGTTGATCCGCGGGGGAATATTTGAGCGCGTTGTCCAACAGCTGCTTCATGGCGAGCTTGACCAGCCGCCGGTCCATGGCAACGCGGGTGCCGTTGCTGTTCCCGGATATTATCTCGATCTTGCGATCATGCGCTTCCGCGTGCAACGATGCCGCGGCTTCACGTACGATTTCGTTCACGTCGGAGGGTTCCAGCTGCACTTCGATGCTGGTGCTATCCAAACGGCCCATTTCGACTGCGTCGTCGATGAGGTCCTTCAAATGTTTCGTTTCCTCGTCCGCGATTTTGATCAGTTCGTTGCGGCTGGCAGCAGGTTGTTCCGGGTCCGCTAGCAACGATGTGGTGGCTGCCATCACGGAAGTCAGCGGAGTTTTAAATTCGTGCGCCATCGCGTCCAGCAGAGCGGTTCGGAGTTTCTCACTCTGCCGCGCGGCCTCGATTTGCGCCGTCAAATTTTGCGAGCGCGCTCTTTCCAAGCCAATCGCGACGAGGTTGCCGATGCCTTGCAACACTGAGTCAGGCATCGGCGCGCCTTGCAGTGCTAAGGCCGCAATGGGCTCCGACCCGAGCCGCACCCCGATGACCACACGATGCCTCCCCGAATCGGAATGGGCCGTGCCTAGCAGGGCTGTATCGCGCAACTGATCGTCCAAACCCTCGAAATCAGCCGGGCCGGCTCGGTAGAACTCTTCGGCGCGGCGATCGTACAGCACCACCGCCTCGAGCTCGAAAATGTCGGCGAGCTTGCGCACCAATTGGCTCGGAAACGGCTCGGAATTGTCGATCAGCAAAATGGCCCGGCTGAAGGTATAAAGCCGTTCCAGATCCTGCTGCCGTTCCAGTGCGTCGTGAGCGCGCCGCTTGACTTCGGCCGACAGCCGGCTTGCGATAACAGACGTCGTCAGGAACGTGAACATCGCCACCCAGTTCTGCGGATCGGCAATGGTAAAACGGCCCACCGGCGGCAGAAAGTAGAAGTTGAAGGTCAGCGTAGCGGCTACGGAGGCGATGAGCGCTTCGAAAAACCCCCAAAAGCCGGCAATCAGCAGTACCAGCAGAAGATAGCCAAAGCCCACGGTCGTCGCGTTGACGTGCAGGACGGCATATCCGGCAAAAGTGACGAACGCCACCCCCGCCAGTGATGCGAGCAACCGAAATACACGCCGAAACAATTGCGATTGCCTCCAGCGATATTCTAGGCGATAGCCGACAGACTTGCTCGTCCTGCGCACCGGGAGCGGTTTTTAAGCCCGCTCCCGGCATACTCGATGCCGCCGCCTCCACAGTCCCCGAACGTCCGCCGAAATATCGCGCTCCGCGACAACTGTTTACGAGCAATCGTACCGCTCTCCACCATCGCCGGATGCTAACGTAAAGCAGTTTTATTCGTATGCAGCCATGCTCAGCTTTTGTCGCACCAGATAGTGCCATGGGCGAATCGGTAAAATTTGATTAAAATTTTCGCAACGCTCCGGGGAAAATCGCAAGATGCGTCAAATCGGTGCCGATATATCGGCACTTGCTGAAACCGGCGCATCACCCAGTCTAGAGTGGAAAGGATGATTGGGCGCGCTCAATGGCTTCTGCCGCTGTTGCTGGCTCTGCTCATTGCGCGGCTGTGGCTTATGCCATTGCCGTCCAGTTTCTGGCTGGATGAGATCGCTACTGTGTTCGTAGCGCAGCACGGGTCGAATCATCCGTCGCTGAACGCCGCGGCTCCCGAGGCCTGGCGCTCCTGGTATTACGTGCTGATTCGGCTATGGGGGCGCGCAGCCGGATTTTCTGAAGCGGCTACGCGCTTGCCCTCGGTTTTCGCCATGCTCGCTTTGCTGGCTGTCATCGGGCGCCTGTCAATGCGGCTCGTCCACCGCGAGTCGGCCTGGTTCGCCGTGTTCGCCTGCCTCGCATTGGCCGGCTTCGATTATCAAGCCGCCAATGCCCGCCCGTACGCGCTGGGCATGCTTATTTTCGCCGCCGGAATTCTTTTCCTCGTCCGCTGGCTCGATACTGGCGCTTGGCTGGATGCGGCCGTGTTTGTCGCTTGTGCCGCATCCACCTTGTATATCCACTTAATGTTCTGGCCATCCTGCCTGGTTTTCTTTATATACGCAGTCACTCGCCGTCTGACTGGCAAAACTGCGGTCACCTGGGTGTCGCTGGCTTCGATTTTTCTATTTTGGACCGCCGCCGTGACACCCATCACCATTGATACTTTGGCGCTTTTACACCACGCCCCCGCCCATGTCATTGCGCGGCAGCCCACGTTTCCTCAATTGCTGCGGTCGCTTCAATGGCCGCTGATCGCGATTTGCAGCGGAGGCTGTTGGCTGATCGGCCGGTTACGAAAGCAGCCGGCGGTCACTCGCTCCACACCGGCCAGCGCTCTCTTGCTGTCGTGGTGGCTCTGCCAACCCCTCCTATTGTTCGCCTTCTCGCACCTGACCGGGAATAGCGTTTTCGTGCCGCGCTACTTACAACTTGCGCTTCCCGGCGTAGCTCTGGTTGCTACCGCTGCCGCAGCTGAGTTCATTCCAAAGGGACAATGGCGCCCACTTTCAGTCGTGCTGGGAGTGGGCGTCCTGCTGCTGCTCGGCCAATGGCGCGTTCTGTGGCCGCGCCATCACAACTCGGATTGGCGTGCCGCGGCCGGCGCTGTAAATATGTTGCAATCGGCCGGCGAAGTACCCGTGATCTGCCCCAGTCCCTTCATCGAAGCGCGCCCACCCGCCTGGAGCCCTGGCTATCCGCTACCCGGCTTTTTATATGCCCACCTGGATGTTTATCCGGTCCGCGGCAGACTCGCACTGTTTCCGTTTGAAAATTCACCGGAAGGCGAAGCGTTCGCGGCTTCGATCGCCGACCGCCTCGCGCACTCCCCGCGCTTCGCTATCTATGGGTGGGAACCGCAAGTTCACTATTGGCGCGACTGGTTCGCCGCGCGGCCGGAACTGTCGCATTGGACGCAACATCGCCTGGGCCCGTTCGCGGACGTAGACGTAGTCGAATTCGATCGTCCTACTTCAGCAGCGGCGTCAGGTAATGCAGCACCGTTTTTGCCACGATCGCATTCCCCTGAGCCGTCGGGTGCAGCCCGTCCCTCTGCATCAACTCCCGGTTCGTTGCCACTCCCTCGAGCAAAAAAGGCATCCGGATCACTTTGTATTTGGCGCCCAGCTCCTGATATACCTTTTCGAAAGACCCTATGTAGTCGGGGCCGTAATTGGGTGGCAGCGTCATCCCAGCCAGCACCACTTTGGCCCCGGCCGTCGTAATGGCGGCAAGGATCTGGTACAAATTCGCGCGTGTGGTTTCGATTGGCAGGCCGCGCAAACCGTCGTTGCCGCCAAATTCCACGATCACGACGCGGGGCTTCTCGGCCAACACGTCGCCGATACGGTTCAACGCGTCCGTCGTGGTATCGCCGCTGACGCCTGCGTTCACCACCCGCCATTTCAAACCTTCGGCGTCCAGGTCTTTCTGAAGATAATCGGGGTAACTGTTCCCCGGTTCCGCCCCGAACCCGGCGGTGAGGCTGTCACCAAAAGCGACAATCACAGGCCGGTCGTCATGTTGCGCGGCGGCAGGCTGTGTCTCGCCCGGTGCGGCGGTCGCAGGAGTGGCTTCATTTTTCGTTCCGCCGCAGCTCGCTTCCACCAGCGCAACCAGCGCAATAAGGAAGAAAATTCGCACCCAATGCCATAATAGGAAATTGGAACAGCATTTGCCGCGAACTCCGGCCATTCGCGTAAGTGGCCTGACCAAGAGCATCCAAACCGCTACCCATAAGGTCGACATTCTGCGTGGCATCGACTTCGAAATCCAAAAGGGCGAGTTCGTCGCCATCATGGGTCCTTCCGGCAGCGGCAAAAGCACTTTGCTCGGTCTGTTGGCCGGTCTCGACAATCCCACGACCGGTCAGATTGTTCTCGACGGCGAGGACATTACCGGGCTCGGCGAAGATCAGATGGCACAGTTGCGAGGGCGCAAAATCGGGTTCGTTTTTCAGTCCTACCACCTGCTGCCCACATTGACGGCCGAAGAGAATGTGCTGCTGCCGTACGAGCTTACCGGCGGCAATGGTTCAGAGGGACGCAAGCGCGCTCGCGAGCTGCTCGGAAACGTCGGTTTACTCGAGCGGCGCGATCATTATCCGGTTCAGCTTTCCGGCGGTGAACAGCAGCGCGTCGCGCTGGCCCGCGCCTTCATGGTTCGCCCGCCGATTCTTTTGGCCGACGAACCGACCGGCAACCTTGACAGCCAGAACGGACAGCATGTTCTGGAGTTGCTGATCTCATTGAACGAGCGCGAGGGCACTACCTTGGTTCTGGTGACGCACGATCCGGCGCTCAGCGCAAAGGCCGGCCGCCGCATCGTCCTTCGCGACGGCCTAGTGGTCGACGAGTAGCTATGCGATTCTCCTGGTCCACTGCGCTGAAAATCGCCTGGCGCGAGGCGCGATCGTCGGCATTCAAGTTTTTGTTTGTTGTCCTTGCAGTCGCGGTCGGCATCGGATCGTTGACCGGCGTCCGCGGCTTCAGCCGCGCTTTTCATCAGATGCTGTTGGATCAGGCGCGCACGCTGATGGCAGCCGACCTTTCGGCACGCGTCTTCGACGTTCCCACGCCCGAGCAAAGCAGCGTCTTAGACGATCTCGCGCGTCATAACGTCGAGCGCACCTGGATTACCGAGACGCTCACCATGGCGTCCTCGGGCACTTCGGCGCCAATGCTCGTCTCCATCAAGGCCGTCGATCCGAAAAAGTACCCGTTTTATGGCGAGATCCGGCTCGATCCGCCGGCGCCCTTGCGCACCGCGCTCACAGCCGAATCAATCGCCGTTTCTGACGACATCCTTCTCCGGCTGAAGTTGAAGATCGGCGATACGTTGTCGCTCGGCGGCAAGCCGTTCCGCATCGTGGGACGCGTCGCCTTCGAGCCTGATCGGATGTTGGGCAGTTTAAACGTCGGCCCGCGAATCATGATGACGCGCGAAGGGCTGGACCGGACCGGCCTCATGCTGCCCGGGAGCCGCGCTGCTGAACATTTCCTGTTTCGTCTGGATCCTGGCGCGCCATCCATCGAGCAAGTGCGCGACCGGCTGCGCCAGGCGTTTCCCGAGGCATTGATCGCGGACTATCGCGAGTCGCACCCCATCATCACTCAGAGCTTAAACCGCGCCACCATGTTTTTGAGCCTGGTGAGCTTGATCACGCTGATTGTCGGCGCCATTGGCGTCGCCACGGCGATTCACGCGCACATCCAGCAGCGCCTGGATTCCATCGCGATCATGAAATGCCTGGGAGCGCGCTCGGCACAATTGATTCGCATTTATGTCATTCAGACGGTCGCGCTCGGGTTGACCGGCGGCTTGATTGGCGTGGCGTTCGGGTTCATTATTCAGGAGGCGTTTCCGCAATTCCTCAAGCGCTATTTCGAACTTCTCCCCGCGGCGCGCCTCGACCTGTTGACCGCGGCCCAAGGCATCGGGATTGCGGTGCTTGCGACGCTACTCTTCACATTGCCGCCGCTGCTCGGCATCCGCCGCATTCGCCCGAACCTGATTCTTCGCCGCGAAATGGCCGAGTCTAAACCGAACTGGCGGCGCCGCCTGATCGAAGAGCGCGCCTCTATCGCGGCCGGTGCTTTCATCGTGCTCGGCTTTGGCGGAATCGCGATGTCGTTTGCCGCCGGAACTCGCGCCGATATGTGGAAGACGGGCGAGTATTTCGCTGGTGCTCTGGTTGGCGGCTTGGCGTCGCTGTCGGCAATCGCCTGGTTGATGCTGCGTGGCCTGAAGGCGCTTGGCCGCCGTAGCCTCCCCACCTCCATCCGGCACGGCATCGCCAATCTGTACCGGCCTGGGAATCATGCGCAATCCGTTCTCGTGGCGCTCGGAATCGGTGTGATGTTCACCTTGACCGTCTACCTGGTCGAGCGCGGAGTGATCGTGCAGATGCACCGCACTGCACCGCCTGGAATGCCGAATGTGTTTCTGCTCGACATAACACCCAAAGATCGTGACGCGGTGGTCAGCTTGGTCAAGCAGCAGCGCGGCGTTGAAAGCGCGCCGGATCTGATCGGAACCGTCGCCGCCCGGTTGCTCGAAGTGGATGGCCGGGAGATCGCGAAAATGCAGCTCAAAGGCTGGATCCGGCGGTTCCGGAGCCCGCGCTCGGTGACCTCGGCCGAGGCCATGACCAACTATGCCGAGGTGGTCCGCGGCAATTGGTGGCGGCCCGGTCAGCGCCCGGCTAGCCCCGAAGTTTGCGTTTCTGAAGAAGCAGCCAAGGTGCTCAATATCGATGTGGGTTCCATCACCCGCTGGTCGATCGGCGGAAAGGAATTTTCCGCGCGCGTGACTTGCATTCACCGCATCGATTCGGTGCATTTGATCAGCCGGGTCGAGTTCATCTTCAATGAAGGCGCGCTGGACGGGTTTCCGCTGATCTACTACGCCAGCTTGCGCGCGCAGCCTTCCAGCGTTCCGGCATTTCAGGAAGCGCTGTATCGCAGCTTTCCAACCGTCACGGTGGTCAATCTCGCCGACGTGCTGGAAACCTTCCAGGGAGTTGTGGATCAGATCGCAACCGTGATCCGCTTCATCTCGCTGTTCGCCATCATCGCTGGAGCCATCATTCTGTCGTCTAGCGTGGCGGGCACACGCTTCCGGCGAATGCGTGAGGTGGTGATCCTCAAAACGCTGGGAGCCACGCGCGCTCGAGTCAGCCAGATTTTTTCGGTGGAGTTTCTCATTCTGGGAGCGGTGGCTGGATTTATGGGTGCGCTGCTGGCGAACGGATTCGCGAATCTGCTGTTAAAGCGCATGCTGGACGCGCAGGTTTCGTTTCCGGTGGTGCCGAGCGTGGTTGCCGTGGTCGCCACCGCTCTGATCGCCAATGTAGCCGGCTGGGCCGCGAGCTTCCGGATCCTGGGACAGAAGCCGCTGGAAATTCTGCGGGAGGAATGACCTCTCAGATCCCCAAAGCCTTCGACGCCAGCGTCGCGAAACGCGGCCAATATGCGGGCCCCTTCCCCACGCGGTTCTCGATGGTGGTGGAAAGTGATCCACTTTGGTAGCGGCCATAATGATTGAGTGTACGCCTATCCCATCGTCGCCGATCGCGAAATTCCGCGAGCGTCCGCACCGCTGCTGCAGCATGTGCTCGACACCTACGCGAGCGAGATCAACAAGACATCCTCGGTCTGGAGCGAGTTTGCAGCCGCCGATCTCGATTACCGGCCGCACGCGCGTTCCAGCACGGTTGCGGACCTCCTCCGGCATGAGCTGCTTTCGGGGCGCCGCTTTTTCGGCGAGTTTCTGGGAACGCCCGAGCCGGCCGCCGAGCAGGTGCTTCCGCCGGTGATCTCGGTCGCGTCGTGCTCGGACCGGTTGATCGAGCTGGCAAGTGCGCGCCTCCCGTTCCTGGCCGGCCAGCCGGAAAAGTGGTGGCTCGAAGACCGGCCATTCTTCGAGGTGAAGCGCCAGCGCATCTGGATCTTGTGGCGGCGCATTCTGCATAGCGCGCACCATCGCACGCAGCTCACCAGCTACTTGCGATTGCTTGAAATACCGGTGCCGCCGACCTACGGGCCCACCGCCGATGTGACCTGGAGCGGCGCGGATCCGACGCGCAGCGTAGAAGCAGCGCGACGAAAATAGTCAATCCTTCCAGGCGCCCAGTAATCGCCGCAGGAGCACCAGCTGGCCAATGTGATAAGCGTTGTGATCGGCCAGCAGCAGCGCTTCGCGTAACAGCGTTTGTCCGTCGCCGTGCGGGAACGGTAGAAATAGATCGTTCTTTTCGTCGGCAACCAATTTGATCATGCCCTTCAGGTCGGCACGGAAGCTCCGGATGCTGTTGTTCCAGGAAGCGGGGCTGGGTGGCGCTTCGGTTTTCGGCCAGTAGCCTTCCGGCCATTTCGGCGAAACATGTTTGGGATCGCGGCTGAATTCGAGGATGTCCCATTGCGCGATCCGAAGATGTTCGAGCAATTGCCAGGCGGTGTGGGGCGCGCCTTTGGCTTTCTTGCCGCGCAGTTGAGACGATAAATCGCCGACAGCCTTTTCGAAATCGACGTGCGCGTGCCCGCCGCGCAGCAGATCGAGCAGATGATGGCGCAGCGCGGCGGAGTCTTTCTTTGCGGCGGGCATAATTACTTCGCAACTGGTTTCAGCGCGGTTTTGGGGCGCGCTTTGGTTGAACTCGTGCTTCCGTCAGATTTTGGATTCCAGAAAGCCGGATCGGCCGCCGCGAAGTCCCGGGAGACATAGCTCATCCTGGGCTCGATCGAGAACAGGAGCGATTCTTCGCTTGCGATCGTATCGCCCAGAGACTTGGTAAACCGCTTAGCCGTCGAATCGCCCATCGCCTGCAACATCGCGCGGTCGCGCTCGCCGGCGCCATCCATGTTCTTCAACGATGCGGCCGGTTCGAACACAATGTAAGTGCCTGCGGGACTGCCTGAGACAGGCTGGTACACCGCAACCGGCTGGCTGGCCATCGCCTTCTGAGACGCGTCGGCAGCCATGCGCGCCAGTTCCCCGAAGTCGGATTCGTGCCCAGGATGAACGCGCAGCAGAGTAACGTTCATGAAGCGCGCCTTGGGAAGATTCTGCATCAGCTCCTGGCCGTGAAAGCTGAGATCGGGGCGGTAAATGGCGATCCACACGCGGCTCCCGGTACGGAACTCGGCGTCAAGTTCATCGAGTTTCGCGTATTGCGCCTCCGGGTTATCGAAGGCTGCGAGCGTGGATTCGATGGCGGCGAATGAGTCGTGAGCTTCCAGGAACCAGGCCTCGCTGGCTCCGGTGAGCGTTGACATGCCAATGATATTCGTTGGGTACTTCAGCCGGGCGGCTTCGAGCATGAAAGCTGTTTCGCTGTTGCGGTGCGCGGTGCTTTTGCCTTCCTTGATGCTTTCCCGAATGATGCGCAGAACGGCCGGCGGTTCTGACGGCGTCTGCGCCGGCAGCGGGAGCGCGGCGGCGAAACAGACTATCACCGCGCTCGAATGCAGAATTGATCGCATGATTCCTCCGTAAGGATTCTACAGCGCTGTCAATCGGAAGGATATCCGGGAGTCGCCTTAACTTCGGCGATTTGTTTGTCATGACGTATCGTGTGAAGCGGCACGTAAATGAGCCACTGATAGGCGTTCAGCGTACCGAAGATCGGGAACGGGTGGTCCAGCGTGTGTTCTTTGAGAGCTAAGGTGGGATCGTTTGCGAATTTTAGAATCGCGACCCGCTGCTGTTCGAAGCGTTCTTTGATTTGCGCGCGCGTGAGCCCCTGCCGCGGAACGATCGGCTCGGGCGCTTGCGCTTTTCCTTGGCGCGACGGCATCACGCGGATGATGAACTCGGTTTTGCCCTTAGTCTGTGTTTCCCAGGCAGGATTGACAGGCGCGGACATGGCTTTTTGGGCGGAGTCAAACAGCATAGCCTCGGCGAGGACGATGTGTTCGGCAGTTTCGCCCACCGACCAGCGTTCCGGAGCGGGTTTCCACTTCCATTGGGCGTCGGAAACGGCGTCGATGGCGGCGAAGAATTCCTTGTGCGATTCGTCCAGCCACTGCAAGAGCTGTGTGCGTTCGGCGGCGGTCATGTGGGCGTCCGCGGGGTAGAGCGGAAGTGCTAGCAACGGCAGAAGGAGCCATTTCATGATGTCCCATAGTAGCGCGCGCCGTCCCTTACGGGGCACCTTTCATGCCTGTGATAGACTAACGCCAACGATGAGGCGCTCACGCGTGCAGTTTGCCTTAATCGCTGCCCTATTCATGGCGGTGGCATGGCCCGCAAAAACCCAGCCTCGCTACGCGTCCGGCCAGAATGTTGTGCCGGTGTTCGAGGGCTGGGAACGCAATGCGGACGGCTCCTTCAACATGGTCTTCGGATACATGAACCGGAATTATGAGGAGCAAGTCGAGATTCCGGTGGGGACGGACAATAACATGCAGCCCGGCGGCCCCGATCAGGGGCAGCCGACGCACTTTTACCGGCGCCGGCAGCAGTTCGTATTCAAGGTGCGAGTGCCGGGCGATTGGGGACAGAAGGATCTGGTTTGGACGCTGAATTTCCGCGGCAAGACCGAAAAGGCGTACGGGACGCTGCTGCCCATTTGGGAACTGGGCAATCTGGTGTATCAGGAGAATCGCGGCGGTCCTGGCGACATGACCTACCCGGAGCAGCCGGACGCAGCGCCGGCGATCGAGATGGTAGGCCCTGCGCAGAAAACGGTGAAAGTTGGCGAGCCGCTGAGTTTGACGGTACAGGTGACCGATGACGGCCTGCCGAAACCCCGTGTGAGGCGCGCCGGCACGGCTGCGAACGTCGCGCGCGACTCCGATGGCGGCGCGATTCCGCGCGGAGGCGGTTCGGCGGAAATGCCGCGCCCGGAAAACCCGTTGACTCAGGCCGTGGTCAAGCTCGATCCGGGAGTGCGGCTGGGTGTCACATGGGTCTTATATAGAGGCGCGCCGGGAACTGCTACCATCGAGCCAATGAGGGTGCCCGTGATCAAACTCGGGCCGCCCGGTTCCGAGCCGGAGCCGGGGCCGCTGAGCGGGAAGGCGGCAACCACTGTGACGTTTAGCCAGCCTGGGAACTACAGGCTGCGGGCTTATGCCGATGACGGAATTCTCATCACACCGCTGGATGTGAATGTTACCGTGCAGCCGGCGCAGTAGTCGATCCAAGGGAGGCTGGGCAATGACGATCCGATTTGTTCCGGCGATGTTGATTACCGCTGCGGTCGGGCTTGCGCAAACCGCGACGCACACGACCCAAGGGCGCGTGACTTTTACTAAGGATGTCGCGCCCATTTTGCAGCGCTCTTGCCAGAACTGCCATCGGCCGGAAAGCATGGCGCCGATGTCGCTGCTGACGTATCAAGACGCGCGCCCATGGGCGCGGTCGATCAAACAAAAAGTTGTGCAGCGCGACATGCCGCCTTGGTTCATCGACCGCAACATCGGCATCAAACATTTCAAAGACGATCCGTCCTTGACGGAAGAGGAAGTCGCGACCATTGCCGCGTGGGTGGACGCGGGCGCACCGGAAGGAAATCCCGCCGATATGCCGCCGCCGCGCAAGTTTGAAGATGTGGATAAGTGGCACATCGGGACGCCGGACCTGGTTGTGTCCATGCCGGTCGCGTTCACGGTGAAGCCCGAGGCGCCGGACTGGTGGGGCAATTTCAACGCGGATTCCGGATTGACCGAGGACCGCTACATCAAGGCTGTCGAAACCAAGCCGTCGCCGGGCGGGATCAAAGTGGTGCATCACGCCGTGACAAGTTTTATTGCGGAGGATGGCACCGGCGAGGGCGGCATCCTGAACGAATATGCGGTCGGCAAGAATGGCGACATTTATCCCGACGGCGCGGGCAAACTGATGAAGGCCGGCTCGCGGATCCGGTTCAACATGCATTACCACGCGGTGGGACATACCATCGTGGACCGGTCGCAAGTGGCGTTTGTCTTTTATCCGAAGGGCTATGTGCCCAAGCACGTCATGAGCACCGTGCTGTCGCCGAACAATGACGATCTTGATATTCCGGCGGGCGCGGACAACGTGCGGTCCGATGCCTACTTCAAGCTGGACAAGCCGTCGCGGCTCACCAGCTACATGCCGCACATGCACAATCGCGGGAAGGCACAGTGCCTCGAGGCGATTTATCCCAACATGACTGTGCAGCAAATTAGCTGCGTCAACCGGTACAACTTCGGCTGGCAGATCGTGTACAACTACACCGACGATGAGGCGCCGCTGCTGCCGGCGGGCACGATCATTCATCAGACCAGCTGGCACGATAACTCGACCAAGAACCCCTGGAATCCCGACCCGAGGAATTGGGTGGGTTTCGGCAATCGCACCAGCGACGACATGTCGCGGCTGTGGCTGAACTATTACACGCTAAGCGAGGACGAGTTCAAGGCCGAAGTGGCGGCACGCAAAGCGAAAAAGGGGAATCTGACGAGTCAAAAGTAACCCTCTCGAACGCCTGTCCGCCTTTACGATTGCCGGGTTGGCGCGTCAGAATACGCGATTCATTTGCGTCCCCCCGGCGAATCGAAACCTGTAGATAATACGCGGCTTACCTCGGGAGCATCCACGGTACGGTACGATACAATTTGGACCCCGATGATTCGAATCTGGGCTCTTAACATCAAGGAGAAATCGCGATGAAATTGGCGACAGCGGCCTTGCTCTTCCCGCTCGCATCGGGGGCTTGGGCCCAGGTCAATATTGGCGAACTTAAGCCCGAAGCCAGCGTGCCCTTCAACATGACCACGGTGACCACTTTTAACCTGCCGTGGCGTCTGGCCTTCCTGCCCGATGGGCGCATGCTAATCACCGAGAAGCCCGGGCCGGTTTGGCTGGTGACTCAGCAGGGCGAAAAAATCCAGGTGGCCAACACGCCCAAGGTCTATTTTCAGGGGCAGAGCGGGATGCACGGCGTGTTCCTGTCGCCGCATTACGCCACAGACCACAACATCTATCTCACCTATGCCGAGCCTGGCGATTATGGTGGCGGCCTGGCGCTCGCCCGCGCCAAACTGAACCTCACTGCCACGTCAGCATCGCTGGAGAATTTCGAGGTGCTGTGGCGCCAACTGCCCACCGGCAAGGGTGGGCAAGAAGGTGCGCAGGTGGCGTTCTCGCCCGACGGGCAATTTTTATTCCTCGCGGTGGGCGACCGCCAGCGCATGACGCCCGCCCAGGATCCAAACCAGCCGGTAGGCAAAATCCTGCGGCTCACGCTTGATGGAAAACCTGCACCCGGCAATCCCAACTACGGCAAGACCGGCGCTTCCACGATTGATCTCATCGATCCACCGCGAGACACCGAAACTGCAAAGGACGCGAAGGTAGTCAGCACATATACCTTCACGGGACCCAACCTAACACCGGCGGAGACCTGGGCCAGCGGCGTCCGCACGCCCTATGGCCTGGCATTTTCGCCCAACGGCGAATTGTGGGAGGTCGAGCACGGCCCGCGCGGCGGCGACGAGCTGAATCTGATCCAGAAGGGTAAGAACTATGGCTGGCCGCTGGTCTCCTTCGGCAAGAATTACGACGGCGTGCCCATTCCCAATCCCGACATGCGGCCCGACCTGGCAATGCCCGTGCTTTATTGGGTGCCCGTGATCGCGCCGGGCAATTTAATGTTCTATCACGGCACCCAAACCTTCCCGCAATGGAATGGGAACGGTTTCGTCAGCGGCTTGTCCACACGATCGCTCAACCGCATCATCTTCGACGGCCACGGCGGGGCCAAAGCGGCCGAGCGGTGGGAAGTTGGCCACCGCATCCGCGATGTTGAAGAAGGCCCGGACGGTTCGCTCTGGATGCTCGAAGACGCGAATCCCGGCGCTCTGATCCATGTAACGCCGAAGTAGGCGAAACCGCGAATCCGGTCGGAGCGAGTTTGGGTGGGAAGTTTCGCTAGCTGGCTGCCTGCCTGGGCCTCCGGCCGCCTGCCTTCTTAAGCGGTAAAATGTCGGGTATGAATGAAACCACGGCGGATGCAGGCCAACTTGCGTTAACACCCGCCAGTTTAGACCTTCCTGCTTGGAAAAAAGCCATTGGCAGCACGGCTGCCATCCTCTTGACGGTTATCTTCTTCACGTCCGGCGCTTGGAAGCTCTCGGACCCCTTCCGTTGGTCGCAGTTTTTGGCGGAATTCCACGTTCCGGCCGGCCTGGCGCTACCGGGCACGCTGGCTTTGGGTATCGGTGAGACGTTTGGAGCGCTCTTGATCGCGGTACCACGGTTCCGTCGATGGGGAGCCTGGCTGGTTGGGTTACTGCTGCTAACTTTCATGCTGTATATCGGCGCCAACTACTCGACCCTGGCCGGCAAAGATTGTAGCTGCTTCCCGCTGGTGAAGCGGGCCGTGGGTCCGGGATTCTTCTTTGGGGATGGACTGATGTTCGCGGGAGCCGTGCTGGCCGGGGTATGGGCCCGTGCTTCGCAGAATCTTAGGGCGGCCGCGGTGATTCTTGGCATTGTGGCGGTGTTTGCAGGTGTTTCCTACGGAGTAAACTCGGCCCGTGAGACGGGACTGAAGGCTCCCGATTCGATAACGGTGGATGGCAAACCATTCGCGCTGAACCAGGGCCACGTCTTCCTGTTCTTCTACAACCCGGAATGCATGCACTGCGACGCAGCCGCGCGACGGATGTCGAAGCTGAACTGGAAGGACACCCAAGTGGTGGCGATTCCCATCCAGGACCCCCAGTTTGCCGCCGCGTTCTTGCGCGATACCGGCTTGAAAGCGGGAACCTCGAACGATCTGGACCTGTTACGCGGAACATTCAAGTTTGTGGATGCTCCCTACGGCGTGGCTTTGGAGCGAGGCCATCAAAAGGCAGCGATCGCAGCTACGGCGTTTGATGAGGTTGAGCCAGCGGCCACGCTGCGGCGCTTGGGTTTCATCGAATAACGCTATTACAGGACTTCTTCGCCGCTGACCATAACGGGACTTTCCTCGGCCGCCGGACGGTTGAGGAACTCGGTGAGAGCGCTGGTGGCGGCGTGCAGCAGGCCGGGCGCCAGGCTGAGGAAATCCGCACCCGGATAGAGCCGCCGGAGCTGGAAAGTCCAGCGTTTCTCGAAGGCGGCAATTCGCTTAGCTTGGTGTTTGGGACTCAAGGTGCCCAGCCCGCCTAGCTCTATTAGGGCATTCATGAGGACGCTCTCGGAGCGGATCAGGACATACAGGCAGCGGCGGCTTTTACTGAGCCGCTGGACCGCATCGATAATGTTGTGCGCGCGCTTGGGCTGGTAATAGCGCGTGATTTCGTTGAGGCCGGCAGCGGCGAGTAGCGGCTCGGTCTGTGCGAGCAATTCGGGGAGGAATTGCTTCGCGCTGCGGAAAATGCGCACCAATGCGGCCGGATTCAAAACGTCGTAGTTGAGCTCAGTGCGCATGCGGGCTCGAAAGGGGCGGCTGGCGCGATATACGAGCATGGGATACGCCCGATGCGTATCGCGGTAGCGCTGCAGGTTTTCGAAGTAGAGCGCCGGCACGCGGTCGCGTAGGGTTTTTTGCAGCGCGACCGAGATACGCGCAAATGCCGGGAAGAAATCGCCGCTCCGTTCCTGGGGAGCGCTCAACCAAGTGTCGTCCGGCCGGGGGAAGTTGCTTGCGGGAACGTTCGGGTGCATTCCTTAAGGACCAGCGTCCTGACAGCAGTTTACAGACGGCAGTCGAAATGTCCCCAAAACCAGTTGTGCGTTCCAGCAGCAAAAATGGAGCTAAGCGCCAGACTGATTTTGCGATAGGGGAGCACAAAATAATTTAAGCTGGCTTGTGACTGAGCGTGCCGAGGTGCGCGGCTCTAACTGCGAGCCGCAGCGGATTGGGAATCGAAGACCGGCATGGCGGGAAGCGGATTTGATTCTTGGGCGGTCAGCGAGTGCGGATCGTGTGTGGGAAGATCCAGGCAAGCCGTGAAATGGAACGTGCTGCCATGCCCGATCTGGCTTTCCACCCAGATCCGTCCGCCCATGAGCGCCACCAGGCGTGCGGAGAGCGTCAGGCCAAGGCCGGTGCCGCCGTAGGGCCGCGTCATGGATTCGTCCGCCTGAGAAAACGCGTGGAAAATCACCTCGCGCTTTTCTTCGGGAATTCCAATGCCCGTGTCCTTCACCGAGATATGCAGGCAAACCTGGCGTTCCGTCATGGACTCCAGGCCTATGTGAACCGTGACCAGGCCGAAATCGCTGAACTTGATGGCATTGCTCAAGAGGCTGGTCAGAACCTGGCGGAGCCTGACCGGATCGCCGCTGACTTCGTTGGGAACGCGAAGAGCGAGTTCTTCGGTCAGGGTAAGGTTCTTGGCGCGCGCTTGCGGGACGAAAGCGGCGATTGTCTGCGAGATCAGCTGCCGGAGGTTGAAAACGGTATTGTCGAGGGCCATCCGCCGGGCTTCAATTTCCGAGAAGTCCAAGACGCTATTGATCAGTTCGAGCAACGAAAGGGCGGACCCGCGCGCCGTTTCGAGCAAAACGCGCTGTTCGGGGGTGAGCTCGGTATCCAGAGCCAGCTCGGTCATCCCGATGATGCCGTTCATCGGCGTTCGTAATTCATGGCTGATGTTCGCAAGAAAACTGCTCTTGGCCCGATTAGCAGCTTCGGCCATTTTTCTGGCGGATTCCAGCGACTGCCCATCTTCAAACGCGCGGCGATATTGAGAATTCAAGTGACGGCCTTCTGCCACCAGAAAAACTGTGTAGACGAGCCACATGCCGCCCACCACGTAACCATTGCCTCCCTTGAACAAACTAACGCCGGTGGACGGAACGAGCATAGGCAGCAAGTACAAATAAAGCTGCAGGAGGCGCGGAGTGAGAGAGATTAGCGCTCCCGCGCTCAGACCCAGGGTGCAGAAGGTCATCAATACGGAGTTCCAGTTCGTGTACCCGTACCAGATGTAACAACTGGCGACAAACGTGCCCCAGGCCAGAGAAAAGATGACCTGGCAGGCGGAAAACATAACACGCCAACGGAACGGCGCGGCGCGATACATTGCATCTTTGCGAAGTACCAACATGAGGCGCGCCAGGCAGGCCGCAATACAGGCGGTGGCGAACGCGGTGGACGCCGCGGGATGCTCTCTGAAATACGTGCCCGCGAGAAGCAGGAATTGAATCGCAACGATGGTTGCCCAGATGGCAGGAATAGCGCGCCGGGTGAGGTCGGTATCCTGCTGGCACACGAGGCTGGGATCGCGGGGTTGTGGTGGTGCGTTTATCACGCCACTGAATAATCGGCAAATTGCTCCCAAAGCTTCAGCCCATCATCGTGCAAGGGGTAACCGGTATTGCCGCCCGGCGTTTAAGCCTTCGGATCGAGCCCGTCGGTGAGGGCGGCAGTTGGGGCGGCTATTTGCGCCAGCAGGGTTATTCGCGTCATAATCGCCAGCACAGGTTATTTTTGTCATGGACGGGCGAACTATCGTTCATTACAGGCTGATGGAGAAGCTGGGCGCCGGCGGGATGGGCGAGATCTATAAGGCGGAAGATACCCGGCTGCACCGGATGGTGGCGATCAAGATTTTAGCGCCAGCGGTGGCAGCCGACCCGGAACGCCGAAAGCGTTTTCTGCAGGAAGCGCAGGCCGCCTCGGCGCTGAACCATCCCAACATCATCACCGTGTACGACATCGTCTCGGAGGACGACGCTCAGTGCATGGTGATGGAGTACGTGCCGGGAAAAACACTGCGGGAGGCGATTCCCAGCGGCGGGCTGGCGGTGGCGCCGGCGCTGCAATATGCCATCCAGATCGCGAGCGCGCTCAGCGCGGCGCATGCGGCGGGCATCATTCATCGGGACTTGAAACCGTCCAACGTGATGATCACGCCGTCGAATCTGGTAAAGATTCTGGATTTCGGCCTGGCGAAATTTCTGGAGCCGGCGCCGGCGACCGGCGAAGAGCCGACGGTGGATCAGCAACTCACGCGCGAGGGGTCCATCATCGGCACCGTGAGTTACATGTCGCCCGAGCAGGCGGAAGGCAAGCGTATCGACGCGCGTTCCGACATTTTCGCGTTCGGTTCGGTGCTGTACGAAATGCTGACAGGACGGCGCGCCTTCGAAGGGACGTCGGGGATCTCGACGCTTTCGGCGATTTTGCGCGACGATGTGAGGCCGATTTACGAAATCGCGCCCGATGTTCCGCCGCTGCTGGAGCAGATTGTGCTGCGCTGCCTGCAGAAGAATCCAGAGGCGCGCTGGCAATCGATGAAGCAAATGGAGGGCGCGCTGGCGACACTGCAACGTCAACTGGATCCAGGCGGCGAATACGCGCCGCCGTTATCGACGGCAGCGATGGCGAGTGCGCCGGCAACGATTGCACCCGAGCCGGAAGCTCCGGCGCCGGTTGCTCCCGCGATGCCCGCTCCGGGCGCCGCGGCTTCGGGCCCGGAGGTTTCTAGTCCTGCCGCTTCCGTTCCGGCCACTCCGGCGCCATCTGCGCCGGCCGCGGCGGCTACCAGCCGTCCAGCGGAGGCAGGACCGGCTAAGCGACCCCCATCCGCGCCGCCTCCGGGACAAGGCCCGCCATCGAAAATGACCGGGCTGATCTACGGACTAATTGGAGTGCTGCTGCTGGCGGCCGCCGGAGCCGGCGGGTGGTACTGGTGGAAACATCCCGAGCTCAGAGGCGGCAGTTCCGGCAATGCGAATCAGAGCGCGCAGGTGGCGACCACGCAGCAACCCGCGGTAACGCAGCCGGAGAATCCGGCAACCGCGGCGCCGGCGCAACCGGCGGGTCCGCCGGAGGCGGTCAGCCCGCCAGCCAGCGCTCCGCCGGCCGAAGGTAAGACCGAAACGCCTGCCGAGAAGAAGCGTACGAAGGCCGTGAAGAAGACCACTCCGGCCGCCAAGGCGACAACTCCTCCTCCCGCTGCCGCTCCCGAGGCGCCGCCTCCCAGCCCTCCTCCGGCAGCTCAACCGGCCGAGCCGAAGCCAGTGGCTAAAGCACCAGATGCGCGTTCCGTGCAGATGCTGCCGATTTTGGTCGGCGATGGCTTGCCGTTCCGTATGACGCTGGCAGAAGACGTACCGGCCGATGCACCGGAAGGAACTGTCGTTCGATTTGTTGTCGCGGACGATTTTCGGGCTAGCGACAAAATTGTGATCGCGAAAGGCGCGACCGTTACCGGCGTGGTGGTGGCGCAAACCGGCAAGAAGAAGTTCCTGGGCATCGGCGGCGGTAACAAGCTGTCGTACGAACTGCAGAAGGTGGACGGAGTGGACGGTAAAAAGCTCAACGTTCGAGCCATGTCGGGGCGTAATGCGGACGGGCAGGTGCTGCATCCGTTCGAAACGCCGAACGGGCGTAAGAAGAAAGGTTTCGCAGCGCTCGAGGGCACCGAGTACATCGGCTACACCGAAGGCGACCAGACAGTTTCGGTTCGCAAGTAGAGCGAGCAAGAGAGCCCGCCACAAGCCGCTGTTTTTTCACTGCTTCGTCATTAAACTTCTGACACGCTTCGACGCGCGCTGCCATCTTAGTAGAGAGCGAATCAATACCAGGAGGCAGCATGGCAGCGACCATATCCAGCGAGCCGCAAGCGATCCCTCACACTCCGTTGCCCGCGGAAGAACTGCGCAAAATCGATGCGTACTGGCGCGCGGCGAATTATCTGTCGGTTGGTCAGATTTATCTTTATGACAATCCTTTGCTAACCGAGCCGCTTCGCGTGGAGCACATCAAGCCGCGCTTGCTGGGCCATTGGGGCACCACGCCCGGCCTGAACTTCGTGTACGCGCACGCCAACCGGATTATCAAGAAATACGACCTGAACATGATCTACATATGCGGGCCGGGGCACGGCGGCCCGGGCATGGTGGCGAACACGTATCTGGAGGGCACGTACTCGGAACTGTATCCGAACATCGGCGAGGACGCGGAAGGGATGAAGCGCCTGTTCAAACAATTTTCTTTTCCCGGAGGCATTCCGAGCCACGCCGCGCCCGAAACGCCGGGATCGATCAACGAAGGAGGCGAACTCGGCTATTCGCTGCTGCACGCTTACGGCGCCGTGTTCGACAATCCCGACCTGATCGCCTGCTGCGTGATCGGCGACGGTGAGGCGGAGACGGGCGCGCTGGCGACGAGCTGGCATTCGAACAAGTTTTTGAATCCGGCGCGGGATGGCGCGGTGATTCCGATCCTGCACCTGAACGGGTACAAGATCGCCGGGCCAACGGTCCTGGCGCGGATCCCGGAGCAAGAGTTGATTGATCTGTTCCGCGGTTACGGCTACAAACCGTACATTGTCGCGGGACACGAGCCGGAGCCGATGCACCAGTTAATGGCATGGACGCTGGACACGGTTGTGGAAGAGATACGCGCGATTCAGAAAGACGCGCGCGAGCGGGGTTTCACGGAGCGCCGGCCGTGGCCCATGATCGTCATGGAGACGCCGAAAGGCTGGACGGGGCCCAAGGTGGTGGATGGGCAGCAGGTGGAAGGAACATTCCGCGCGCACCAGGTGCCGGTCACCGACATGCACAATCCGGAGCATCTGAAAATCCTGGAAGGCTGGATGAAAAGTTATCGTCCCGAGGAGCTTTTCGACGATACCGGCAGATTGACGCCGGATCTGCGCGAACTGGCTCCGAAAGGCACGCACCGGATGGGCGCGAATCCGAATGCCAATGGCGGTCTGCTGCTGAAGGATTTGCGACTGCCGGATTTTCGCGCCTATGCCGTGGAGGTGCCTGAGCCGGGAGCCGGGGTGGCCGAGGCTACGCGGGTTTTAGGAAAGATGTTGCGCGATGTGATGAAGCTGAATGCCGGCGCGAAGAACTTCCGCATCTTCGGTCCGGATGAAACGGCTTCCAACCGGTTGGAAGCAGTGCTGGAGGTTACGGACCGCGAGTCCACCGGTATCGTTTTGCCCAATGACGACCACGTGTCGCCGGATGGGCGGGTGATGGAAGTGCTCAGCGAGCATATGTGCCAGGGGTGGCTGGAAGGATACCTGCTGACTGGGCGGCATGGTTTTTTCTCCTGCTACGAGGCGTTCATCCATATCGTGGATTCGATGTTTAACCAGCACGCGAAGTGGTTGAACACGACGCGTTCGATTCCGTGGCGGCGGCCGATCGCATCGCTGAATTACCTCCTGACGTCGCACGTCTGGCGGCAGGATCACAACGGCTTCAGCCACCAGGATCCCGGGTTCATCGATCACGTCGTGAACAAGAAGGCGGATGTGGTGCGGGTGTACCTTCCGCCGGACGCCAATTGCCTGCTGTCGGTGGCGGACCACTGCCTGCGGAGCCGACACTACGTCAATGTGATCGTAGCCGGAAAACAGCCGGCGCTGCAGTGGCTGGACATGAAGGCGGCGATCCAGCACTGCACGACGGGCGTTGGCATGTGGGATTGGGCCAGTAACGATCAGGGCGGGGAACCGGACGTCGTGATGGCGTGCTGCGGAGACATCCCGACTCTGGAGACCATGGCGGCGGTGGACTTGCTGCGCAAGCGCGTGCCCGATCTGAAGATCCGCGTAGTCAACGTGGTGGACCTGATGACGCTGCAGCCGCAGCGCGAGCATCCGCACGGTTTGCCGGATCCGGAGTTCGACGCGATTTTCACCACCAACAAGCCCGTCGTGTTTGCGTTTCACGGCTATCCTTGGCTGATTCACCGGCTGACGTACCGGCGCAGAAATCACGACAACCTGCACGTGCGGGGCTACAAGGAGTTTGGAACGACAACCACGCCATTCGATATGACAGTGCTGAACGATGTGGACCGGTTTCATTTGGCCGGCGACGTGATTGAGCGCGTCCCGCGGCTGGAGGGAATCGCTGGGCACGAGAAGCAATGGCTGCGCAACCGGCTAATCGAGCACAAGCTGTATATCAGCGAGCATGGGGATGACATGCCGGAGATTAAGGAGTGGCATTGGCCGGAGGAGAAGATGTAACGGCAGCGGCCTATGAAGATATTAGTCCTGAATGGCGGGTCGAGCAGTTTTAAGTGCTGGTTCTCCCGGCTGACTGAAAACGGGCTGAGCGCGGAGGCGCCGCGACCGGAGTGGAGCGCGCGGGTGGACTGGAGCCATCACACGGGAAGCGCCGAGATCCTGGTGGACCGGTCCGACGGCGCGAATGTGCGCCGCACCATCCGCTGCGATGCGCCCGTGGCGGTGCTGCAGCCTGTGCTGGAAGCTCTGTGGAGCGGCGATGCGGCATGTATTGCTACGCTGTCCGAAATCGACGTGGTGGGGCACCGCATCGTGCATGGCGGTCCCAATTATCGCTCCAGCACCGAGTTGACGGCGGAAGTGCGCGCGGCCATCGCGCGGGAGGTGGAGTTCGCCCCGGCTCACAACCGCTTCGAACTGGAGGCGGTGGAGACAGTGGATCGAGTGGTCGGCCGCGACGTTCTTCAGATCGCCGCGTTCGATACGGGTTTTCATGCAACGCTGGCTCCGGCGGCCTATGTTTATCCGGGACCGTACGATTGGCTGGATCACGGAGTTCGGCGCTACGGTTTCCACGGGCTCAGCCACCAATATGCCTCCCAGCGCGCGGCTGATCTTCTGCAGCGCCCGCAGGGATCGCTGAACCTGATCGTTTGTCATTTGGGGAATGGCGCGTCGCTGGCGGCCGTGCGGGGCGGCAAAAGCGTGGACACCACAATGGGCTTCACGCCGGTCGAAGGCCTCATGATGGGGACGCGCTGCGGGTCCATCGATCCGGGCATTCTCATTTATTTGTTGCGGCACCGCGGCTACTCGGCCGAAGAGCTCGACCGCATATTGAACAAGGAATCAGGCCTGCTGGGAATCTCGGGCGTATCGGGCGATATGCGCGAAGTGCTGGAGGCGATGAACGGAGGCAACTCGCGCGCGCGGCTGGCCTATGAGATTTATGTCCACCGGCTGGTGCGCGAGATCGGCGCGATGCTGGGCGTTTTGGGCGGCGCGGACGCGCTAGTGTTCACGGGCGGAGTGGGCGAAAATTGCGCTCCGCTGCGGGAAGACGTGTGCGCGCAGTTTGCTTTTCTGGGTCTGAAGCTGGACGCCGGCAAGAACGCAAGCGCTGCATCGGATCGGGACATCGCGACGGTGGATTCAGCGGTCCGCGTGTTGACGATCAAAGCCCAGGAGGAGTGGGAGATTGCGCGCGAGTGCTACCGTCTAGCGTCGCGGCTTAGTCTCCCGCGACGGTAGCGGCGCTGGCTTCCTGCGACAGGCTGCGGCGCTCGCGCGGCAGGCGCAGGCAGAACCTGGCGCCGGGCCCGTTTGGGTCGGCCCACATGTCGCCGCCGTGATCCAGCAGCGTCTGACGGGACAAGGCCAGGCCGAGGCCTAAGCCGTTCTTTTTGCCGGCGGTGACAAACGGCTGGAACAAGCGCGCGCGCACGGCCGGGTTGATACCGGGTCCGGTGTCGTGCACCTCGACCAGCAAGCTGTTGCCGTCGACTTTGGATCGCACCGAAACGGTGCCGCCGGAGCGCATTGCCTCGATCGCGTTTTCGAATAAATTGGAGAACACGCGTTCCATACGGGCGCGCTCCATGGGGCACTCCTGCGTATCCAGCGCTTCGGTGCGGAGCTTTACGTTACGCGACTCGGCCGAGGGCGCGACGACCGCCCAGGCCGCCTCCACCACCTCGGTGAGGCTGCACATCTCGCTCGAGTTGGAAGTGCCGCGCGCGACGTTCAGCAGCTGCTGCAGCATGTCCTGGATGCCGCGGGAAGCCCGATAGATATTGCGCGCGAGTCGGCGCGTTTGTTCCTCGCCGAGCTTGCTGTCCATCAGCATCTCGGCGCCGGCATAGATCGCTGCCAGCGGATTCCGAAGGTCGTGCACGATGGACGTGGATAGCTGGCCGATGGTGGAGATGCGTTCCTGGCGGATCAATTCCTCGCGCGCGCGGCGGATGGAATGGCACATGGATTGAAACGTTTCGGCCAGGCGTCCCAACTCGTCCTGGCTGTGAACGGCGACGTTGTAATCGTAATTTTCTTTGGCGATTTCGGCGGCGGCGCGGTCCAACTCGGCCACCGGCTGCATGATCTTGCGCGCGACCAAATAGGTCACGGCCAGCGCGGCAACGAGCGCGAGCAGCCACAGCCCGATGATTTGGCGTTGTAAAGCCATGAGCCGTTGTCTCGCCCCCGCGAACGATCGCAAGATGAAGAGCTGGCCCACGGGCGCGCCGCTGACGTCGGGAAGCGGTTGCGGCAGGGCGAGGAAACCCGCGACTTGCGTGATGCTGGACACGTTCAAAAGGCGCGGCAGGATGTCCGCCGCTTGGTTCCGGTCCAGCGTGGAGGTAACCACGCGGCCGCTTGAAACGAACAGGAATTCGCTGCCGCCGGTGGAATCTTTAAGTGTTTGCGCTACCCCTTGGTCCACGCGATAGCCCGCAACGAGCACGTTGAGTAGCACCGGCCCGTTGGGCGATTGGACGTACACGGGCGTGACGACCACCTGATAGAGCTGGTCGCCGCGCGGCACGAATCCCGAGGCCTGCTTGGGAAACACACTGCGTGCAGACCGGACCATCGGAAGATCGTCGCGCGGCACGAACGCGGCCGGCGTACCCAAGCTCGCGAGGGCGCGGCCGCGGGGGTCGGCCACCAGAAAGAATTCATCTTCGCTCGAAACTTTGGACCACAGTTCTCCGGCGGTGTCCTGAATTGTGGCCTGATCGCCGGTGCCGAACGCGCGGCGGACGACGTCGGAAGTGCTTAAAATCTGGCTGACGGAGGCGAGCAGATTGGCGCGCGCCTTCCAAAGCGAATCATAGGCCTGGAAGCTGGCCTTGGCTTCCTGCTCAACGCCCGCATAGGTGCTGCTGATCACGCTGCGCTGCACCAGCCAGCCCGTGATGGCGAACGCCGCCGTCATCACCAGCGAGGTGGGGATGAGGATCTTCCATAACAGGGATAAACGCGAGAATCTCACGGCTTTGGTCCTGGATAAACACCCGAATCGGACGGGGCCGAATACTCTTTTCCATACTTGTTCTTGTGCGGGCCTTCCAGATAGCCGCTCTCGGAAACTGAGATCGGCGGGAGTTGGAGCGACGGCCCGGAGACCTCGAAGGTGCGCATCAACGCAGCCAGCGTCTGCTCGGTGGCTCGTTCGTGGAAGACGTGCAGGCGGTAGGAGCCGGGCGGAACGTCCGCAATTTCCACGGCTCCGGCTTTATTCGAAACCGCGAAATACGGCGAACGAAGCACCACGATGACGGCGCTCATCGTCGGATGAATATTGCAGAAGACGCGCACCACGCCCTCGCGCCGGAACGCGATGGAGCGGCTGGTGCCCGGCGGGTAAAGTCCGATATCGAAGATCTGACCCTCGTAGTTGGAGAACGCGTTGTGAAAAATAGGATCGTAGTTGGGGAAATCCACCGTGGTTCCGACCGTAATGGCGAGCACGTGCGGGGTGAAGGTCTTGTTCTTTTGAACCATTTCGGCGTGACGTGCTAGCGCCGGAACTACGGGTGTCCCGGAGAGAGGCTCCAGCCAAACCACCACCCCGGAATAATCCTGATGCTTGCGCACGTTGGGGTCGTGCGAGAAGACCAGCTCCACGCGGCCCTGCACGGTAGTGGCGTCGATCGCGGCCGGCATTGCCAAGCCAGCCGCCCAAGCCAGCGTGAGGCCAAGCTGGGCGGCGATGTTAGAAAAGATACGCGACGGCCAAATCATAATGATTGTTCAATCTGTTTCCTGCACGGAGATACGAAGTGCGGACTTGCCCGCCTTCCAGGCTCACGACGACGTTGGGCGCCAGCCGGTACATCGCATTCGCAAAATAAGCCTGGTTCTTCGCAATAAAACTGGCCATCAGGTCGGCGGACACATCATCCTGCTGGCCTCCATAGATATCGAACGCGAGGCGCTGCGTGACGGGGAAGCGGAGCTGCGCCCATCCCCCATTGCTGCGCACCGACAGCCACTTTCCACCCGGAAGAACACTGTAGCCTTGGCGCAGCCCGCCCACCACCGCGACGTTACGGCCGTGGAAATATGTTCCGGAGAATTCCAGTTTCGCGATGGGGCGGAAGAACCAATCCAAGGTGTAAATGTTGGATGGCAATTCGAACCTCGCGACATGATTCCGATTGACATGGAATCCGCCCGCGATTTCCAGGCGGCCAGCTTCGCTCCATTGCCGCCACAGCTCGAGCCGCGCTTCAGCGCCAGGGCTGGACTCCTCGGTCTGCTGGCCGGGCAACTGCGCGGCGTAGGCATTCGGGTCATTGGCGGTGTTCAGAAGACTGGTTTGGAAAACGCCAACTTGCGCCTTCAGGCCCATATCGCGGTCGAACGAGTAACGCTGCTCCACGCGGATCTGAGGCTGCCAGAGCCACAGATTTCCCGCGCCGGTCAGCGGGGAAACGCCCACTTGCGCGTAGGAATCGGGGTCGCGAGGCGAGATGATGGGCTTCTCTTGTCCGACCGTGAGAGTGGTGTTGCTCCAATCCAGGTTAATGGACGCGGTTCGCAACCGCATCAGATGATTCAAGGAAGAAGTGGAGCCACCGAATAGATCCATGTACAGCGATCCGCTGACCCGGCCGCCGGCGAAGGTGTGAGGCCCGTCGAACAGAAGTCCCAACGTCGTTTGCCTGAGTGTTCCGCCGCCCGTGGCATCTCCGGGGGTGAGCGAGGCAATGGTTGGGTTTTCTGACTCATTGTTGTAGCGGCCGTTCAAGTAAGCATTGAAAAGCGCCATGCCGGTGATGCGGATGGGGAACTTCTGCGACGCCTCGACTTTGGTTTGGGCCAGCTCGGCGATCCGATTCTCCTCGACTGCGTGGGCTTCGGCGGCGGGAATTTGAGCAGCCTGCGGGGTATCGCCGGATTGGGAGTTGTAGCCGGGGGCGACGCCTTGGCCATCGGTGCTGGACGCGGCGGTCTGCTGGGTGGGTACGGTTGCGCGCATCGCCGCCAGCTCCTGCCGCAGGCCTCGGATTTCGTCGAGCAGCGCCTGGTTGGTTTGTTCCAACCGGTCCAGCCGCGACAGCACTTCGCGCATCTGTGGCGTCTCCTGAGCCGGCGCGAGCTGCGCGCCGCACGAAAAGAACAGCAACACCATTCCAATTTCTAAGAACGAACGAACCCGTTTACTGACCATTGTCAGGGACCCCCATTCCGATTTCTCCCGCATGGAAGGCGAACGCATTTCGCGGACTGGGCGCGCGTGCGCGCCGGACGGGCCCGCGTTTGGGCTTGTAGTGCTCCCGTTTATACCCAATGATAGGAAACTTGAAGCGCTCCGCGCGGCTGAGGAATGGACCGGGTCGGAGGTCATGGCATGAACCGGTACCCCACTCCATGGACGGTCAGAAAGTGCCGCGGAGTGTTCGGATCAGCCTCCAGCTTCTGCCGCAACCGGACCACGTGCGCATCCACCGTCCGCGTATTGGGAAACGATTCATAACCCCAAACGGAGTTCAAAATCATGTCGCGCGTGAGCGGCCGGTCCGGATTCTGCAGGAAATAGCTCAGAAGATTGTACTCGGCCGGAGTGAGCTTGAGGGCTTCACCGCGCTTGCTGACGATGCGCCGCTCGAAATCCACGGATACGGAGCCGAACTGCGCCACTTTTCGTGCTTCCGGCGACGTACGGCGCAGCACGGCGCGGATTCGCGCCAACAATTCCCGCGCTCCGAAGGGTTTGACGATGTAGTCGTCGGCGCCGATCTCGAGCAGCAGCACTTTGTCCACCTCTTCGCCCACCGCGCTGAGAACGATGATGGGCGTCTTCAGGTTGGCGGCTCGCAATTGCTTGCAAATTTCGATGCCGCTCATGCCGGGGAGCCGCAGGTCTACGATCAGCAGATCGGGTTTTACCGCCATGGCGCGCTCGAATCCGGCTTTGCCGTCGGCGGCGAGCAGTGGGGTGAAGCCTTCCTGCTCCAGCATGATACCGATGGTGTCGCGGAGACTTTCGTCGTCGTCGATGACCAAAATATTTGACATGAGTCTTACTATTGGAATCGTAACCTGTCCGCGCCGGTAAAAAGCGAATTCTGTAGAGGTTCCGCTACTTCTAATCTGTTTTTTACCAAAGATTTACAAGTTACTAACGACAGTCGGAGCGGCGCGGCCCCATCATTGACCTGTGGAAGAGGAGCTTGTGTGAGTACTTGCGCGCTTTCGCCAAGCAACCGGCGGCCAACAATTGCCGAAGCACCGTCATCGCTCAGTAGCGGCTCGAACAGTGCGCCCGATTTAGGCGGCGACGTTGTTAAGCGCCGCACGATTGGGCCCTTTACGGTCAGCGAAAATTTCTACGCGCGTCCCGGGGTTCTGACCGCGCGATCGTATCGGGAGGCGTTCATCACTTTTGTGATCGAGGGAACGCTGCTCGAGAAATACGCTGGAGCAACGCTGGTCTGCCGTCCGGGCGGCGTCCGTTTCCTGCCCGCAGGCATGCAGCACACGCCGCAGGTAGAGGCGGAGCTTCGATGTCTGCACGTGAGCAGCCCGCCGGATGTTCTAGAGCAGCTCGCGCGGCAGTCCGTGGTTCCGAAAAAGCCTGCTCAACTCAACGGCCTCACCACCACGTGGCTGACGAACCGCTTGTATGCCGAGTTTACTCGCGAAGACGCGGCCTCGGGAATCGCGGTGGAAGGGCTGGTGCTCGCGATTCTGGCTGAGATCGCGCGCGGCGAGGTAAAACAGAACGCACCTCGCGTTCCTTCCTGGCTGCGGCGTGCAACCGAGATTGTCGAGTCGCGATTTTTGGAGCGGCTTTCGTTGGCGGCCATTGCGTCGGAAGTGGGAGTCCACTACGTGCACCTGTCGCGCCAATTCCACAAATACAACCAGTGCACGGTGGGCGAGATGATTCGCAGGCGGCGCGTTCAATACGCCTCGCACCTGCTCGCGCATTCCGAGACGCCCTTGGCGGAGATCGCGCTCATGTGCGGATTCGCCGACCAGAGCCACCTTTCGTTCCTGTTCAAACGCTACATGGGCGTGAGTCCTTCGAAGTTCCGCGCACTCGCCGGTAAAGGGGAAGTTCAAGGCGCGCGGGCCGGCAGCGGGACCGACTGCGCACGGCAGGCGGCGAAATTCGCGCAGGCTTCAGCCGACTAAGACACGCGGGCGCGCTCTGCTATTGCTCGATTTCGCCAGGTGCCATCTGATCGACATAGCACCACATCCAGCGCTCGCCGGGCTCGATCGAACGAATGAGTGGATGGCCCACGGCATGAAAATGCTTCGTCGCGTGCTTGTTCTTGGAGGAATCGCAGCAGCCTACGTGCCCGCAGATCAGGCAGAGCCGTAGATGAACCCAGCTGTCGCCGGTGCGTATGCAATCCTCGCACACGTGTTTATTTGTGGTGGTGATCTTCACCTGATCGAGATGCGAACAATGGGCAGCCATGCTGCCTACTTTACGACGCGCGGGGAGTCCACGGGAGCGCGCTCCAGGGCGGCGCGGTCCCACTCGGCCAGGTTCGCGCCCGCTTCATAGGTGGTCTGAAAGAAATCCATCAACTGCGTCTCCGGCGACCCGGCGGTGCGGATATCGTCGTACATCAATAGAAATTCGGACACGCCCTGATGATAAAAAGCCGCCGCGGGACGGACCGGATAAGTTTTGAATCCGGCCGGCTCGGGCGCGGTGTAGGAATAAAACGCCGGGCCTTTGATCTCGCCTCCTCCGGGCCAGAATCCGGCGCTGCTGGCTTCGTGCGAATAGGCCTCGCGCGAGATCGGGTCGGGCCGCTCAGGCGCCGGTCTGCCGGAGAACCGAGTGACCGCCAGATCGAAGCTGCCCCAGAAGAAATGCACCGGGCTGCACTTGCCGATGAAGCGCGAACGAAAATCCTTCAAAACCGTGCTGGTCGAAACGAGAATGCGCCAGAAGCGATGCGCATACTCGGGATCGTACGATTTATGCACTTCGTCTTGCGCGAACGGAATCGGGTTAGCGACCTCGTCAGGGCTGGAATGAATCTTTACTTGGATACCGAGCGAATCGAGCTGAGTCATCAACTCGCGATAAAACTCGGCCACGCTCCGCGGCGCCAGATCCATAGTTTGTACGGCGCCTTCGCTGGTTTCGACGATCAGCTTACGCGCGATGAAATCGAACCGGATTTCGAAAATCCGGCGCCGGTAGGGAATGGGTGAGGTAGTCAGACCGCGCGCCGAGACGTACAGAGGAACGTTCCACCAGTGATTGACCAGCGGCGTGAGCGCCATGCGGATATGGCCCACGATCTGGGTCCACATGTGCAGCGTGTCATATGTCTCTTGCCAGGCTGCCAGAGGCAGTTCCGGCCAAGGCGTCAACTCCTGGGCCATGGAGTCCCCCTTTTGCGTCTTCTATTCTCGCATGCGGCCGCTCGGCTCTGTCCCGTCATTTTCCCCAGGTAGCGCCGCAGCCAGCCGCGCATTGGACGAGGCCCGGTAGCCTTCAGGCTCGTCCCGTGTTAGACAAGACTGGGTTAGACAAGACTGGGGTTTGACAGCTTCCTGCGCGATTCGGTAACCTGAAGTGACACCAAGTCTCCAACGGAGAGAGTCTGTCTGTATGAAAACCCATTTTCCGTCCCAGGGCGAGATCGTGCGCGAATGGCACGTCGTGGATGCCGCCGATCAGGTGCTGGGGCGGGTGGCCAGCAAGGCCGCGATGATTTTGATGGGCAAGCATAAGCCCACCTACACCACGTTTCTGGACACGGGCGATCACGTGATCGTCATCAACGCCGCCAAGATCCGGCTGACAGGAAGCAAGGAATCGCAGAAAGTTTATCGCCGGCACAGCGGCTACCCCGGCGGGCTGAAGGAAGTCGGTTTCCAGAAAATGCGCGAGACGCGTCCGACGCGGATCGTGGAGCAGGCCGTCGCCGGGATGCTTCCCAAAACGAAGCTCGGCAAACAAATGTATCGAAAACTGAAAGTGTACGCGGGCGACAAGCATCCGCACCAGGCGCAGAAGCCGGCACCGCTGTCGCTGGCGAAATGAAGAAAGGTTTCTGAGTGGCTGGATTAGTTCAATATCTCGGGACAGGCCGCCGCAAGACCTCGGTTGCACGGATCTTCTTGCGGTCGGGCAAAGGCACTATCACAGTGAACGGGCGGCCTCTTGAGCAGTATTTCGTGAGCGAGGCCGCGCGAGCGATCGTGCGGCAGGCGCTATTGGCGACTGAGATGGCCGACAAGTTCGATGTCATCATCCTGGCCGACGGCGGCGGAGCAGCGGGGCAAGCAGGCGCGGCCCGCTTGGGCATTGCGCGCGCGCTGCTGGAGTTCAATTCCGAGCTGCGGCCGAAGCTGAAACAGCTCGGCCTGCTGACGCGCGACCCGCGTGCGCACGAGCGCAAGAAATATGGGCAGAAGGGCGCGCGCAAGAGATTCCAGTTCTCGAAGCGTTAAGATCGAGAGCCGGTGAGAGAGCGTTCCTGTGTGAACGCGGCACGCACAAACGTGTGCGCCACAGCTAAGAACGGCCGGTTTCTTCGGGGGCACGCAAATTCCGCTTTGGGCCGCGTGCCGGGCTGAGACCGGGCGAAATCGCAACTGAAGGTGAAGCACAAGGAGGATTTTTGGCTTCTATTTCCATGAAGGAATTGCTCGAAGCGGGCGTTCATTTCGGGCACCAGACCAAGCGCTGGAATCCAAAGATGAAGGAATACATCTTTGGCGAACGCAACGGCATCTACATCATCGATCTGCAAAAGACGCTGAAGCTGTTCAAGGACGCGATGCGCTACGTGGCTGAAGCTGCCGCGCAGGGCAAGTCGGTCCTGTTTGTCGGAACCAAGCGGCAAGCGCAGGAGGCGATCTCGGAGGAGGCCACGCGCTGCTCGCAATATTACGTCAACCAGCGCTGGCTGGGCGGCCTGCTTACCAACATGAGCACGGTGCAGCGCTCCATCAAGCGGTTAAAAGAATTGGACACGATGGCGACGGACGGCGCCTACGAAGGCCGCGCCAAGAAGGAAGTCGGCCGGCTGGAGCGAGAGCGCAAGCATCTGCAACAGAACCTTGCGGGCATCAAGGAAATGAGCGGCCTGCCCGACCTGCTGTTCGTCGTGGATTCCAACAAAGAGGCCATCGCCGTTAAAGAGGCTCGCAAGCTTGGAATTCCGGTGGTTGCGGTGGTGGACACCAACTGCGATCCCGACGAAGTGGATTACGTCATTCCGGGCAACGACGACGCGCTGCGGGCGATCCGGCTGTTCACTACGAAAGTTGCCGACGCGGTGATCGAAGGGCGCGCTCTGGCCACCGAGCAGGATTTCGCCGCCGAAAAGGTTGTGACCGAGGAAGCTCCCGTCGAGGAGATCCCCGAATACACGCAGTTCGATCCGCAGCAACTGGATCAGCTCATGTCGGAAGGCTTGTCGGACGAAGACTTACCTTCCATGTCGCTGCCTCGCAAGAGTCCGGGTTCGGAGGAGCCGGGGCCGGGGGCCAGTTCATCGGGTGCGGCCGAGTAAGCGCGCGGCCTGAGATCGTCAGCAGTGGGACCGATTCCGGTTCCGCGGGAACCAGGCATTCAAGGAAAAAGACCGACTTTTATGGAGATCAGTGCGAAGCTGGTGAAAGAACTCCGCGACCGGACGGGCGCGGGGATGATGGAGTGTAAGAGCGCATTGGCTGAAGCCAAGGGAAACTTGCCCGAGGCCGAGATCATCCTGCGCAAGCGCGGGATTGCATCCGCGACTAAAAAATCCGCGCGCAGCACCCGGCAGGGCGTGATTGGCAGCTACATTCATCCCGGGGCACAGCTGGGAGTGCTCGTGGAAGTGAACTGCGAGTCCGATTTCGTGGCGCGCACCGACGATTTCCAACAGCTGGTGAAAGACCTGGCCATGCAGGTTGCCGCGGCCGATCCGCAGTTTATCCGCAAAGAGGATGTCACGCCGGAGGCTCTGGACAAAGAGCGTGATATCCAGCGCGGGCGCGCGCTGCAGGAAGGTAAACCGGAGAAGATGATCGACAAAATCATCGAAGGCCGGATGCAAAAGTTTTATGAAGAGGTCTGCTTGTACGAGCAGCCCTTCATCCGCGAAAATTCCACCACCGTCGGCGATCTGATCAAGAGCATGATCGCCAAAGTGGGCGAGAATATTTCGGTTTCGCGTTTCGTGCGCTTCAAGGTAGGCGAAGCCGCGCTGATCGAGGAAACGGCCGACCAGTCGCCACCGAAGGAATAGTGAGCTTGCCCCAGTACCAGCGCATCGTACTGAAGCTGAGCGGCGAGGTGCTCGCCGGCAGCGCGCGCTTTGGCATCGATCCGGAACGGGTTCGGAGCCTGGCCGAGGAGATCGCCGAAGTGGCCAGCAAAGGCGTGCAAATCGGGCTGGTGGTGGGAGGCGGCAATTTCTTTCGCGGGGCAGCGGCGGCCGCAATGAATATGGACCGTGTGGCGGCGGACCACATGGGGATGCTGGCCACAGTCATCAATGCCCTGGCTTTACAAGACGCCTTGGAAAAGGCGGGCGCCCCGACGCGCGTCATGACCGCCATTCAGATGCATCAGGTGGCTGAGCCTTACATCCGGAGGCGCGCTATCCGGCACTTCGAGAAGGGCCGCATCGTGCTGTTCGCCGCGGGCACGTCAAATCCTTATTTTTCGACTGACACCGCGGCCACGCTGCGCGCGCTGGAAATTCACGCTGAAGTGATCGCCAAGGGGACGCGCGTCGAGGGCGTTTACGATAAGGATCCGCTGCGTCACTCCGACGCCGTGCTCTTCCACGAGATCACCTATAACGAGGTGCTTTCCAAGGCGCTGGCAGTGCTGGACGCATCCGCCGTTGCCATGTGCCGGGACAATAAGCTGCCGATCCGCGTTTTCAATTTGAACGTCTTCGGCAATATAATGCGTATGTCGATGGGCGAGCCCATCGGAACCATCATCCACTAGCGAACGATATGAAAAACGAACCTCAAGCAGCGCAGACCGCGCACAGTTTTCAAAGCGCGAAGGACGTGGAAGCGAATGCCAAGTCGCGCATGGAGAAAGTACTGGCGGATTTGCAGCACGACATGGCAGGGGTGCGGACCGGGCGCGCTTCGGTGAGCCTGCTCGATAACGTGCGGGCGGACTACTACGGCACGCCGACGCCTCTGAATCAATTGGCGACGCTGCATGTCCCGGAGCCGAGCCTGATCACCGTGCAGCCTTGGGATGTTTCGCAGATCGCAGTCATCGAAAAGGCCATTCGCGCGGCCGATCTGGGTCTGAATCCCGGCAATGATGGCAAGATCATCCGCGTGCCGATCCCGCCGCTGACCGAAGAACGCCGCAAGGATCTGGTGAAGAAGTTGCACCACATCGCGGAGGATCATCGCGTGGCGCTGCGCAATATCCGCCGGGACGCGAACGAAAACGTGAAGCGCCTCCTGAAAGACAAGCTAATCAGTGAAGACGACGACCGCCGGGCGCATGACGAAGTCCAAAAGCTGACCGACGGCTATATCCAGAAGTTGGACCAGGCCGCCAAGGTCAAAGAAAAAGAGATCATGGAGATCAAGTAAGCACGTGACCTCAAACCGGCGACGGTGATCAGCGTGGAAGGATCGACTCCGCCCTGCTAAAGGGACCTCGCGACACGGCCGAAAAAGGGGTCCTGCGCAGGACCGATTCCATTAAGTTTTTGTGCCAGGGACCGAACCGGACCAAGCTTCCGAATCCTATCGACGCCACCCGTCGAGATTGCGGCCGAGAAGGCTTTCTACCTTGCTAATGTCTTCTCGGTAGAAGTCGACCAGGTAATGCCGGTCTATGGGGTCCATGCGCGTTGCTCCTGGCCTGCGGATAAGCCTGCGGCGAATGAGCGGGCGCAGACTTGCGGGCGTCACTTTCGCGGCGGCCGCCCACAATCCTGACCGCTTGAACCAGCCGATTGCGGCCATGCGCGGAACTTGGGCTTCGAGATGTTGATGGGCCATGTCGGGCGAAAACTCCGCGGCGACCCCCAGGAATCGGCAAATGCTCTGGAATACTTCAATGGGGTGGTTCTTGAAATCTTCATGGAACCCGACCCACACGTTCCGCCCAAAACATTTCAGATACCGGCTGAGTTGTTCAGAGTAGAGGCCGAATTCCAAGAAAGGATAGTGGACGCAGAACTGCCCGGAGCGGTGGCGCAGATTGCGCTGGATGTGCTCGCGAAAGCTCCAACGAATGGCGCCATTTCCAAGGCCATGAAGATACTGGGAGAACGCCCGATCAGCAGGGTCGCGTAGCATCACTAGGATTTTGGCGTTCGGAATCCTCTCAGCGATCCGACCCGGTGCTGTCGGCGACCACAAGTAACAAACGCTCGCTTCGCCCAGAGCCGATTCGTTGATCGCGTTCGCGAACAGTCGGACATAATCCTCCCAGTCTGCGACAATTCCGCCAAAGCGTTTCTCGCGCATTGGGCCGGAGAGAAAATCGCGCAAACCACGGTGCTTGCGGGCCATCCTACGGCGGAACTCGGGATCACAATGCTCCTCACGGATTTCAGCCGCAAAGAAGTGCGGCTCTTTGATGGCGCTCATGAAAATTTCGGGATGCTGGTCGAGGTAGTGATAGAGCGATGTCGTGCCCGCCTTGGGAGCGCCGATGATGAAGAAGTTAGGGAGCCTGGACAATTGAACGCCACAGTGATGCTATCACCGCCGCTACGCGATTCCAATCCGGGCTGCCGAATCGCGAATGTGCAGACTCGCCGAAACTCACTCTCTTTGTGACCGTGATCAGCGTGGCAATGCAGAGATGAAACTGTTCATCTCTCGCAAAACGTCTGCCGCATTCGACAAGAACACATAGTGACTGGCGTGCGGAATACGAACGACACGTGCGGACGGCAGGCCGGTCTCGAACGCTTTGGCTTGCGGCCCGATTTCGGCCTCCTCGCGCGCATCGGCGGCTGCCACGGCTGACGCGTTGTTGCGAATCGCGTTAGGCGGAGCGTGAGGCAGAGCAAAGATAGCGAGTATCGGGCCCCGGATATCGGTGTACTTCTGCTGGCCCGCCAAGATCGCAGCTTCTGCCAGCGGAGGCCGGGGAGGCGGCCCTGCCGAAGTGGGCGGTGGCGACGATGCCATGTCTTGCTGAAGCTTCCGCAGATCTCGTTCAAACGCCGGCAAGGTCGTTTCGAGTAGTTCCTGTACCAGGGGTCTCGGATCTTGCGGGAGTTTGCCAAATTCCATCTCCGCCAGCTTGCTTCGGAGCTCATTTAAATCAATCGCGAAAGCGCCTCGCGCGCGGTCGTAGTAAGCGTACGGATATCCGGCGTCGAGATAGATCAGGCCCGCGACTTTCTCGGGATGCCGCGACCCGATTGAACTCAGCTCCTCTCCCGCTATGGAATGGCCGGCGAGTACTGGCCGGTTGAGTTTCAGCGCATCGGTTACAGCGAGGACATCGTCGCCGAGCCGATCGGCAGCATAACCCGATGGCGGATGGCTCGACTCGCCAAATCCGCGGCGCGTGATGCCATAGACATGATAATTGGTGTTCAATTTCAATGCGAACTGATCGAAAATGTGAGCTGTGTTGCCAAGACCGCTGAGCGGGACTAAGGGCCGTCCCGTGCCTCCCCAATCCAGCAGCTCCAATTTGACGTCGTTATCGACGGTAATGAATTGTATTTTGTGGGGCGATTGGTCACGCCACTCAGCCTCTTTGGTCGCGCGGGCGAATTCGAGCTTTTGCGGCGGGCCTTGCTTCCAGGTCCCGGCGATCGAATTTCCGTCGGAACTAACCTCCCCTTCGTAGCTGGCATCAGGTTCGTCCAGACTGAAACTCACCTTTGACCCTTGCAGAGCGAGAGATTTGACCGGCCGGGCGCCTTACCAATCCAGGTGTTGATCGATGAGCGTGAGCGTCGCGTTCGAGCCGGCGGCTGCCGGTTTCGGAACCTGCAATAAGTACCGATACCGCCCGGCTTCGCCCTGCCAGTCGCCGGAGATGTCTTGCGCGTATACAGCGGCCGTCAATGTTGCCAGCGTAGCGAGCCGCAGTGTTGTCCTGCTCATTGCGATCTCCTTTTGCAGATTTCATTCTAGGCCGGTCCTGATGATCGTGAAAGGAAGCCACCGCCAACCGCATTTTTGTTCAAGAACGATGGAACAGGGAGAATTCTTCCATGAATCGAAAAATAAATCTGGCACTCGCCTTCGCGGCCGGGCTTATAGGTGGCGTCCTGTCGCGATACTTCGCGCCGCCGCCGGTTCAGGCTCAGGACGGGCCGGCCAAGCAAATCACAGCGCAGGCCTTTGTATTGGTCGATCAGAAGAACAATATTGTTGGGACCTTCAGGCCCTCGTCGCCCAGACTCGGCCAGAACGAGACCGTGGTTCTTCTGGACTCGAACAATAAAGAAATCTGGCGCGCCGGAGTTTCGGTGAAGGTCTTGGCGCAACGGTAGGAACCGTTACGCGATCGCCGAGCCGACCTTGCCTGGAAACCCGGCGTCGCTCTTGACTTCCTCCATCTGCCGGACGTGGCGCTCGCAGTGCATTGCCAGGAATAGCAGCCATTGATAGCAATCGAGCGGTCCGAGGAACGGATGCGGGAAAGCGCGGCTTCTTAGGTCCACCTGCGTCTCCCGCGCAAAATCGATGGTTCGCTGGCGGGTGACTTCGAACTGGCGCAGCAATTCGTTCCAATCGGGCCAGCGGCCTGTAGGAATTACTACCTCGGGCGCTTGGACGCGCCGCGCACGCCCGGGAACGTTATCCAAAATCACTTGGTCCTTGCCGTTCGTGTCCAGATGATCGGCAGGCGGTTGCTCCAAAGCGTTCTGGATCCTTTTCAGCGTGAAATTCTCGACGACCGTTAGGTGTTCGACACAGTCGGCCACCGACCAGCGGCCCGCCGCGGGCCGGAACGATCGCTGTTCGGCCGACAATCCGGCGACGGCTTGCCGCAAAGTGTTATGGCTTTCCATTAGGTACTGCAGAACTCTTTCCCGATTCTGTTGTTCCACCATTCACCTCGAATTGACTTTCATAGATGCGCACGCCGGCATTCCGATCCGCCGAATATGGCAATACCAGCGTGCCATTCCGATCCGTTCCGGCCTCCTGGAGTTCTTCATCGTCGGTTTCGACCAGGTATTTCCGCTGCGGTTTTAGTCCGACGATCAGAATCGTACCCCCTTCGACCGAGAACCGTAGTGGTGCAGTTCCCCACATTACACTCGCATCGCCAACGGCCACCGGCTTCGGGCTTGGGGCACCCGGAGGTGGCTGCTTCAGCACCGTGATTTTCCCATCCCTAAACAACTGCGCTTCTCCTCCATACAGACCGAACCATACAGCGTCGTCTTCCCAGTTGGATCGGACGAATAATGCGCCCGAGCGCGGATCATGGTACAAGACCGGCAGTTGGAAATAGCTCAAACCCGGCTGGTATGGATTGGCCCACAGGAATTCGTAGGGGGCGCCGAACGTGCCCTGCAGCATAAAGCGGTCCTGGATCAGCCAGCCCTGCAGAAACTGATTTTCGAGCGCGTTGTTGTCGTAAGCGACCATGGTCAGGCCGGCCACGCGAGCCAAAGCAGCTTTGTTCAGATCCGGCTCTCCGGAGCCGGTGAAAACGGGAATGCGGTACTCGTTCTCGGGCGCCTGGAGCGGCGCCGGGTAGTTACCAAGGACCTGGTATTTGGGTAGGTCCCGGAAATATTCCGGGATGTCGTCGCGCAGTTCGATTTTGAGATTGTCGCGGATTGCATGAAGTAATTCCGCGAGCGCGTACAGCTCATCCAGCGGAACTACGGTGCGGCCGTCCGCGAGCGAAGGCGCAAACTTAGCGCGCCACCACTGGTCCACCGTATCGCGCAGAAACGCTTCTTCGCCATGCTGGTTTTCATCGGCGGTTGCAATGACGGCGACTACGCGGTCGCGGCGGCCGAGCAATGAATCGGCCGGCCGCTGTTCGGATAGGCGTTGAATTTTAGCGGCTAAGGTTTTGGATTGTTGAGGACTGAGAACCGGCTGGCACCAGTCGTAAACCAGCGCCAATTGGCGAACGTCGGAGCCGGGTCCCAGAGCCCACTCCGCCGCGCGTTTCCCGAACGCTTCATCGTTGGTGACTTGATAGTACAGGGCCAGAGCGAATCCGGGTTCGGGCATTTCGGATGCCGAGCGCACCAGCAGCGAGAATTGGTGCCATCGCATCGAATCGCGATCGCGTTCTCTTTTCAGCAGGCGCAAGCGCTGGGCCGTAAGAAGCAGCCTCGGATGCTGGTTGTAGACCCGGTATTCCTCAAGGCTGGTTTGAGCCGCCAGAGAGCCCGCGAGGACACCCATGAGCGCTAGGTAGGACGGAGGAAAACAGGGCCGCATGCGGAGCAAGGAATCATTGTGTCACATCGACACACCGATGGCAGCGCAGGGCCTCAAATCCGGCCGCGACATGGTGTCTAAGTCATTGTCCTGACGGTAGAAACCGATGGGTCCCGGCGTGCAATTAACGATCTCGAATTGATGAAGTGACCTTTGAAACCTGCCCTCTGATTGCAACGGGCAGATCGGGGTCGGAGCGGGCTGGTGAACGGAAGTGCTTGCGGGAACCGGCGACTTTTTTAGATTTGTGACCGCTCTTGCTCTAGTCGGCAAGTTGCAACAGAGGGGCTTTTTTTTGGTTACGCTGTCGATTCATCTCGCATGAGAGTCTGGTATCGGCTGCGATTGGCGACCCGGACGGGGAAAGAAGGACGCGGGCCTCGTTCGGAAATCGGCCAGCCGAGCCGACGCTAGATTCTCGGCCCTAAATGGGCGAACCGCACCGGAACCGGCGGCTGCGACAGTCCTCACCTTCCGGCGCCCCGGTGCGGTTTTTCTAACCTCCCTACTCTAATACAAGAAATCAATCCATTCAAGACCAAAAGTAGTCTAGTACTTGAACCTTCACCTGGAGGTCTCTGGGCGTCTGGGCCGTAGCGCTCCGATGGGCGTTCTGGACATGAGCCGCGCCTGGCAGGGCCAGATGGCGCGGCGGTCGCGTGTGGATGTCGGCGTTCTGAAAGGGCACGGACGCACCCCGTACTTATACGCGCGCTGAGGAGGTTTGCTAACCTAGCCTTTCAGCTTTGCCCGGTACACGCGACGAACCTGGCGGCGACAGTATATGCAACCCAAAGAAGCAATTCACGTCGCAGACCTGTTTTCTATCCGCGGCAAGGTCGCGCTGGTGACCGGCGGCTCCCGCGGAATCGGCCTGATGATCGCGCGCGGTTTTCTGGAAGCCGGGGCCAAGGTCTACATTTCATCGCGCAAGAAGGACGTGTGCGACGATGTCGCGAAGCAGTTGAGCGAGGTGGGCGAGTGCATTTCGCTTCCGGCCGACGTCTCGAACGCGGCCGGATGTGCCGGCTTGGCCCAGGAGGTGGCCTCACGCGAGCAGCGGCTGCACATCCTGGTGAACAACGCGGGCGCGGCGTGGGGCGGCACGTTGGCCGAATATCCTGAATCCGGTTTCGATAAAGTAATCGACACGAATCTGAAGTCGGTGTTCTTCTTGACGCGCGAGCTGCTGCCGTTGCTCGACAAGGCCGCAACTCCGGCGGACCCGGCGCGGGTGATCAACATCGGCTCGATTGACGGGATCAAGGTGCCGTTCACCGAAAATTTTGCGTATGGGCCTAGCAAAGCCGCGGTACATCACATGACGCGCGATCTGGCGGTCAAACTCGCTGGGCGAAACATTACCGTCAATGCAATCGCGCCCGGGCCGTTCGAGAGCCACATGACCAAGTGGATGCTCGAAAATTTCCAGGAGAGTCTGGAGAAGCAATGTCCGCTCCGTCGCATCGGCTGTCCGTCCGATATGGCGGGCGTGGCGATTTATTTGTCCTCGCGCGCCGGAGCGTACGTTAATGGCGTCGTGATTCCGGTTGACGGCGGCATCTGCATCACTTAGCAGATCCGGAGAAAATCGAGGTGCATCGGCGGCCATCAACGGCTGGCCTGTCGTGTTGACGCCTTTGCGCGAACTTGCCGGAAACGCGAAACTGGAATAGAGAACCTAGGAGTTTGAGATGTTCCGAATCATTGCCCTCGCTTCGCTGGGTGCGCTCTCCGCGCTCTTACTGCTCGGCGCCGAAAAGTACGATGGACCCGTCCCGCCGAAGCCCGACATCCCGTACTTGTTGCACGCGTCGACCCTGATCGAGACAGAGGCCGGACAGGCTCGCCAAGACAAATCGACGGCCGTTATATCCGGCGCCTCGTCGCCCGCGCGCACGCCGCTGGCCGAGCCGATCTTCATTATGGACGCGCGCAACATCGCCCCGGAGCGCCTGGAGCTTGCGCGGCTGGACGTAAAGGGCGGCAACCGCGAGGTCACGCTCGGTTCGGGCCGGCGCCGCGGCTCGAGGTTTCTCCACTTGGCGGTGACGCCGCTGGGCGGACATCTTTACAAGATCGAAGTGGACGAACCGCTCGAGAACGGCGAATACGCGCTTTCACCCAGCGGCGACAACCGCGTGTTTTGCTTCGAAGTGTACTGACTCGAGCGTCAGCAGATCGCGCTAGACTGAAGTTAGAGGCTCGCGATGTTCACGCCCTCCCTAGCTCGACCCTCCTTGTTCGGCTCCGATTAGTGCCGTCTCCGGCTGATTTTCCATCTAATAAGTGTCGATAGCAAAGAAGGAGTGTTGCCATGCTTACCGAGGCGGTTCGGCTGGACCTTCCGCATATCTTGACAGAGCTGCCAGGGCCGCGCGCGCGTGCGGTCATTGAGCGCGACCATGCAGTGCTGTCCCCGTCTTATACGCGCTGTTATCCGTTAGTGGTGGCCCGAGGCGAGGGTGCCATCATTGAGGACGTCGACGGCAATCGCTTCCTCGATTTCAACGCGGGGATCGCGGTGGCAGCTACGGGACATTGCCATCCGGAGGTCGTGAAGGCGATCGATGAGCAAGCGGCCCGGTTGATCCACATGTCGGGCACCGATTTCTATTACGAGAACATGGTGGAACTGGCCGAGAAACTGGCCGCGCTCGCCCCCGGTGGAGTTCCGCGCCGCGTGTACTTCGGCAATTCCGGCACCGAGGCCGTCGAAGCCGCCATGAAGCTGGCACGCTATCACACCGGGCGCGAAAAGTTCATTGCATTTCGGGGCGCGTTTCATGGCCGGACTCTCGGAGCGCTTTCGCTCACCGCGAGCAAAGCCGTGCAGCGGCGCGGATTCGGGCCCCTGATACCCGGAGTGTTTCACGCGGAATTTCCGGACACCTACCATCGCCCCGCAGGCATGACGGCAGAAGATTATGCGATGGCCTGCGTGCATGCCATCGAGCGGGATCTGTTCCGAACGGTCGTTCCGCCCGACGAAGTGGCGGCCATCGTGGTCGAGCCGATTCAGGGCGAGGGCGGCTATTTGATTCCACCCAAGAATTTTTTCGGCGAACTGAAGCTGCTCGCGGAGAGACATGGAATCCTGCTGGTGCTCGATGAAGTTCAGTCCGGGATGGGGCGTACGGGTACGATGTGGGCCGCCGAGCACTTCGGCGTGACCCCCGACATATTCACCAGTGCCAAAGGCATCGCGAGCGGCCTGCCATTAAGCGCCACCATTGCCCGGGCCGAGATTATGAACTGGACACCAGGCGCGCATGCATCCACCTTCGGAGGCAATCCGGTGGCGATTGCTGCCTCGCTGGCAACGATCCGGCTGCTGGAGCAAGACCTGATCGGGAATGCCGCCCGTTTGGGCGCCTATATTCTGGACCGCATGCGCGAGTGGCCGCGCCGGTTCCCGCACGTGGGTGACGTTCGCGGCCTCGGGCTGATGATCGGTATCGAAATTGTGCGCGACCAGGAATCGAAAGAACGCGCGCCTGAGCTGCGCGACCGCCTCACGACCATCGCGTTCGAGCGCGGATTGCTGGTGCTCGGCGCCGGGCGCAATAGCATCCGGTTGTCGCCTCCGCTGGTCATCACGCGCGATCAAGCCGATTTCGCTGTCGATACACTGGAGGAATGCCTCAAGCTGGCGGCCTAGAGGGGCCGCAGTCCGCACGGACGTTGGACGTCGGCTGCGGGATCAATAAATACCCAGGCGCAATAGGGATCGATCGAAATCAGCGCAGCAAAGCGGACGTGATCTGCGATCTAGACCGCTTTCCGTATCCGTTTCGCGATAGCTCCTTTAGCAGCGTACGTGCCGTTCACGTGATCGAGCACGTCTCCGATGTTATTCGCGCCATGGAGGAGTTGCACCGCGTAGCCGCGCCTTCAGGCCGCGTATTGCTGGTGACGCCGCACTACACCGATTTCAGCTCGTTTTGCGATCCCACGCACCGCTGGCACCTGAACAGCTTCTCGTTCCGCTATTTCGGCGAAGACCACGGCGGGTTCGGATATTACTCAGGCGCCAAGTTCCGGGAGATCCGCGTCCACGTGCGGCTGCTGGCACTGTGGCGCTGGCTCGGGTTCGAGTTCCTGGTGAACCGCTTTCCGCGATTCCGCCGCTTTTGGGAATACTATCTTTGCTACCTGGTGCGCGGGAAGGTGATGGAGTTCGAGTTCGAGGTGATCAAGTAAAGAGACAAACACGGGCCGCCCGCCACTTACTTGGGAGACCCGCGTTGTGTTGAGACGCTTGTACGAATTTTCGGATTGGGTAAGGGAGCGAGGCCGCAGGCGCGTGTCTGCACCGGATCATGCGCTCGGCCGACGTGGTGAGGACATGGCGCATCGTTTCCTGCAGCGCGCCGGATTCATTGTCGTCGCGCGGAACTACCGCATGTCGTCGGGAGCGGGCGAGATCGACCTGATCGGATGGGACGGAGGCACTCTTGTCTTCGTCGAAGTAAAATCACGGCAAACAGACGAATACGGCGCGCCGGACCGCGCCATCGGCGCCGAGAAACAGGTCAGTGTCATGCGCGCAGCGCGCGAGTACGCCCGCCACGCCGGAGTCGCCTGGGAGAAAGTACGTTTTGACGTGGTCGCCGTGGTTTTCGGCCAGCCCCCGGCGATCACGCATTTCCGGGATGTTTTCTCCTTAGGATCGCCGCGCGGGCGACGAGGCGTTTCGATTAGCGGCGCGCAGTAACTTGATGCGCCGCAGCAGTGTTCAGCGGCGGCTGGCTTTCAATCCAAGCCACATTCGGGGGCTCTTTCCGAAACTGCGGATGCGGATCCGCTACGGCCTGCCCGTCTTCCTCATACCGGAAGGCCACAAAAACGGTCTTGCCCGCGCAATCCGGCTTGAAGGTCGACGCGTGAATCGCTTTCTCCACCGCCGGAACCAGCAGTTTTTCGCCGTCGCTATAGGCCGAGACAACCTGGGCATCGATTTTGCTCACGGTCGCTTGCGGCGTCAACGTAATGTGTGTCCAGACCGTGCCTGTTACGTCCTTGTGCAGCGCTGCTTCGGGATAATCCGGGGTCGCCATTTGCGCGAAGCACTCCAGTCCGGGCTGGGGCGGGGAAGAACGCATGTCACCCCTCCCTTGAGCGTTCACTTCAGCGCAAGTGAAAAAACAAGCCGTTGCAATTAGAAGCAAAGTTCGCATCTCATACCTCCAGTGAGTAGCATCCGCCGCGGCGGCACTGCGCGCGCGCAAACCCGCGGAGTAGTAGAGGGAGAGGCTAGTGGCCGCTATTTATGCCGGGACCCGGCAGCCTCTCTTTGGCGATGCCAGTCTCCGCGGAAAATGCGCTCAGCCGAGCACCGCTCGAGATGGTGCGTGTGTTGGGACGCGCAATGGTTCGTGCCGGTTACAAGCCAAATGCGAGGACGCCAGGACGAACGACTCACCATAACGTAAGGTACAATTTGAGGTTCGCGGCAATAATTATTGCAATGCAAGGACTTGTATTTGCCAGAGCTGCGTAAAGACGCCATCACCGGCCGGTGGGTGATCATTGCCACGGACCTGGCACGGCGGCCCAGCGAGTTCGTGCGTATCCCAGTGGTAGAGAGAGCGCGGGCCGGGTGCCCTTTTTGCGCCGGCCACGAGGATCAGACGCCGCCCGAGATCCTGTCGTACCGGGACGGCAGCAGCCAGTGGCAATTGCGCGTGGTTCCCAACAAGTTTCCCGCCCTTCGCGTCGAAGGCATGTTGGACCGCACAGGTGAAGGCATGTACGACAAAATGACCGGGATCGGCGCGCACGAGGTGATCATCGAGAGTCCCGAGCACAAGATCTCGCTCGCTCAGTTGCCGGAGAAGAACGTCGAAAACCTGTTCTGGGCCTTTCGCGACCGCATTCTGGACCTGAAACGCGACACCCGCCTGCGTTATATGCTGCTGTTCAAAAATCACGGCGAAGCGGCCGGTGCCTCGCTGGAGCACTCGCATTCGCAGCTCATCGCACTGCCGGTGGTGCCCGTACAGGCTCAGGAAGAGATCGACGGCGGGCTACGCTATTTCAATTTCAAAGAGCGCTGCGTGTTCTGCGATATGGTCCGGCAGGAGGCATCCGGCGGGGCACGAGCCATTCTGGAGACTGAAGAAATCTTGGTTTTCGCGCCCTACGCCGCGCGCTTTCCCTTCGAGACTTGGATTGTCCCCCGAGCCCATAGCTCGCATTTTGAAACCGCGCACGGGGGGCTCATTCAGAACCTGGCGTGGGCCGTGCGTGCGACCCTTCGAAAGATCGAGCGCGTGCTGGAGTTCCCCTCATACAACTTTCTAGTCCATACAGCGCCGGTGCAGGAGGGCCTGCTGGAGCATTACCACTGGCACTTGGAAATCATTCCGCGGTTAACGAAGGTGGCGGGCTTTGAGTGGGGAGCGGGGTTCTATATCAATCCGACGCCGCCGGAGGAAGCGGCGCAGTTTATGCGTGATGCGGGGCTCTAATAGCCGGGGGGCTTAAGCTCCGGACGCTAAGAGGCCGGCGCCTCGATCATGCGCGCCGTCCACGTACAAGGCGCACGCTGGAGGAGGAGACGGGCGGCCCGTACGGGCTTTGCGGTTTCGAACAGACAAGTTCGAGAACCTGCCCGTCCCTCCACGCGTACGTTGGCTGCAGTCTGGCTCACCCGGTAGGCCATACGGGCGCCGTGGTGCAGTTGCAGGGCATCGAGCGGCCAATCGGAATCGGCCACCATCCGGATGCCCCCCTCGTCGGTGATCAAAACGGTCAGGTCTGAGGGCGTATGGCCGGACTGGACCGCGCTTTCGGCCGCTTCCAGCAACCGCATCGCATTGTCCACGAACCGGCTCACAAGTACCCTTATCGGGACGGAGGCGCGCAGTTTTAGCTTAAATTCCGGCTGGTGAAAGCGTAAAATAGACCGACAGCGGGGAGGTGGCTAGTGAGTTTCGACTTCGCGGCGAGCAGGTGTCGTATTTTCAACGTACCCGTCGTGCTAGCTTTCACAGCGTTCGTTGTTTTCGCGCAAAACGGCGGGCTAACCGCGCCGGATGTGAAATCCACTCGCCCGGCTCCCCATACCGCCGACGGCCACCCGGATCTGAGCGGCTATTGGAAAGGCACGCGTGAGACCCGGCCCGTGGGCAACATCGCAAAGGACCTGCCGGGGCTTAAACTCCCGTTCACTCCGGCTGGCGAGGCAGCCTGGAAGCACAACGTGACGGCGACTATCGATCCCGAAAGCCTCTGTATCCCGGGCGGGATCCCGCGGCACAATGCCAGCGGCCTACCTTTCGAAGTACTGCAAAGCGCCAACAAGGTCGCGTTCCTATACTGGTACACCTATTTCCGGCTGATCCCGATCGATGCACACCGTAAGCATTCCGAGGATCCCGATCCGTCGTTCTTTGGCGAGGAACTCGGTCGATGGGAAGGCGACACGCTGATAATCGATTCAGTCGGCTTCAAGGACGACAAGGTCTGGATCGACGAGAATGCGAATCCGCACAGCGATAAGCTGCACGTCGTGGAGCGGTGGACGCGTCCCGACTACGACCACATCCATGTCGAGACTTTGATCGAAGACCCGAAATTTTACACGCGATCGTTCACATACTCGCGCACCTGGGTTCTGGGCAAGCCCGGCGAGGAACTGCACGAATATGCGTGTAGCGAGAACAACGTGGACCGGGAGCATTTGCAGTTTGGTCCCGGCCCGATCCGGCCCGACGGCACGCGCGGATTCGAAAAGCTTGCGCCGCTGCCTCCGCCGCTGACCAACAAGAATTAGGAGCGATAATTATGAATATGAAACTGAGTCTGGCGGTTGGGGCGTTCGTGTTCGCGCTTGCTGCGGTGCCGTCGCTAGCGCACCATTCCTTCGCGGCCGAGTTCGACGGCAACAAGCCGATCCGGATTCAGGGCACTCTGTCTAAGCTCGAATGGAGCAATCCGCACTCGTACTTCTGGATCGACGTCAAGGACGATGCGGGAAATATCACCACCTGGGGCTGCGAAGGTGCGAGCCCGGTGGCCCTGACACGCAAGGGCTTCCAAAAGGGCATGGCTAAGCTGGGCGACAAAATGGTGGTGGATGGCTATGCGGCCAAGGACGGCTCGCACCTGATGAATGTCGGCCGGATTTATCTCAACGGCAAGCTGATCTTCGAGCAGACCGAGCAGGAAGGCCAGTAACTCAGCCGGTCTTCTTTCCTACTGAAAGATCCACGCCAAGTCGGGTGAGGCGGGGCGCAACGGGCTGGCCGAATTGCCGAGCGCGCCTTCGCCGCTGATGCTGGTCAACGCCATCGTGAGCCGACGGCCGTCGGGTCATTGCTGACCGGGTGGGTTCGCCTTTGGCCAGCCGCCCGTGGGGGCCGGAGCTGGTTTGGTGTCCCCGCTGGCCGGTTGCATCGGCGCGGGCTTGGAGTCGCTGTCGCTGTCCGATGAACTCGAGATCGGCGATCCGTCTTCGTTCACGGCCACCCTCCGGCGGCGCGCAGGTGACGGATCGTCGGCCGAGTTGCTACGAGAGACGGAGGTCGCCGGCGGCTTCGAATAGTCCACGTCCGCCGGCGCACGCCGGACGATGGTTGGCCCGTTGTCACGATCGTGATCGCCAGATTGATAGCTACGGCGGTAGCGGACTTCAGCATCGGGATAGCGGCGCCGCGCTTCCGGCGAAAGATCCACAACGATGTTCCGTTCCTGGCCGGGCACAACGCCTTCCGGCAGGTTGAAAAACAGCGCGTACCTCTGGCGCAAGCGCATGAGGGTCTCTTCGAGCGCCGAAGCATCGTTTACGGACATGCTATCGCCCCCGGAATCGCGGGCGATTTGCGCTGTTCCGGCGGATTGCGTCGCGCTGGGCCGGCCCATGCCTCCGCCACCGCGCGGGTAGCGATTGCCGCCCCAGGGTCCGCCGCCTGGGCCGATGATCACGCCGCCCAAGGGTCCGCCGAGTCCGCCGCCGGAACCCCAACCGCCGCGCCGACGCCCCCCACCGCTGCCGGGATACTGCCGTCCAGCCATGGCGTCGGGCGCGATAAGTGCGCACATGACCGCGTCGGCTCGAGCCAAGGCGCGCGAAACCGCGGCGTCATCGCGATCAAACTCGGTCTGATCGTCGGTGAGGATCACGATCGCGCGCCGCACTTGCAGGCGGCCTTCGCGCCGGATGTAGTCAGCCGCATCCAGCATGGCGCGCGTGATGTCGGTCCCGCCGTTGAAGCCTTCCTGGCGCAGCAGACGATCGAAGGCGCGCTGCACTTCCTGGTGATTGCCGGAAAAGGGGAGGCGCACGCGAGTGTTTCGGTCGAAGACCATGATCGCCATGTGGTCGTCTTTTCCGAGCACGGTTAACGCCTGGCCGGATGCGTCCGCGATGCGCTGCACGTGCGGGCGCATGCTGGCGCTCACGTCCAGCAAAAACAGCACGTCGACGGGCATCTCTTCGCTTGCGAAGTTGCGGATCGCGGCCGGACGCCCGTCTTCGCGCACCACAAAATCCTCCGCCTGGAGATGCGTAATCGCCCGGTTGTCTCGATCGACGACCTGGGCATCCACACGAACCAGAGAAACATCGCTGCGGAAGACAAGCGGGTCCTGGGCCCAGGCGGGCAACAACACGGCTAAGGCTGGTATGAGTATAGAGGCGCCATTCATTAACTTGTTCCCCAGGGGCTAGAGACCTAGATATTCAACGTACGTGGTTGATTGCCCGTTTCATCCAGAATGGCAGAATCTTGCCAGGCGGAGTTGGACGACTCGGGTGGGAAACTCTTGGCGCGCTCCGCAATCGCGCAAATGGTGAGGCTCGGGCTGACGCCCAAGTTGGCTTGTACGAAAATGGGCGCCAGATTGCCGTCACTTAGGCGCAGCCGGCGCGCGAGGATCGGCGCCGGCCTTGCACTGCTCATTGGACCAGTCCCACCAGTCTTCCCCGAACAATTCCACCGGGTGGGGCGTCCGAATGGAACCATTTCCGCAACGCAGATCGTCGGCAAGGCAGTATTTCTCGCAGCCACAGCAAATGCGTTCGGGATTCTTCGGGGAGTGGGGAACCTTCTGCGTTTCGACCCAATGCGACCTGCCCCCAAGCGGGAGCCAAAGCCGCGTAACGTGGAATCGTGGATAGTTGCTAATTTCATCATCCGGCAATAACGACGTGGGGCCTTTCGACAGCCACTTTCGTAACCGTTACTGCAGGAACAATTACCAGGTTGGGTAGTCAATGGTTCAGATCTACAGGCTAGCAGCGCTGTGGAAGAGCGCTCTAGCGATTCGGTTGTAACAAGAACGGCGCGGAGGCCCCGGAATGGACAATGTCTCAGGGTTGTTGGAAAAGCTCAAGCAAGCAATCAATGTAGCTCTTTGGAATTCCGACGAGGTCGTAGATTCAATCGCTGCCCTCGCGGACGCAGCTGGAGAGGTGCACATTTCCGTGGATGTGGTTCTGCCTCCCGGAACCGATTTCGAGGCCCGCGAGTACGACAATTTCCAGGCGGGCATCCTACGATTTCCCAAGAATTAGCCCCGGGCGGTACTGGCAAACCACGTGCGAACGTTTATAAGCGTGGGCGGGGATATTGAACTCGGACGGCTTCGATCGAAATTCATCCGGCAGGCTGCGCTTTGGGTTTGCGAGCTAGCCGATCGTGACAGGGTGGAGGCGGAGCACGCGGCAGACGAGCTGCGGCGCTATTTCCGATCAGTGTTGGAGAGTCTTCCGGAGGAGGAACGGGAGCCGCTGGCGGAACAGGTAGACGCGGTCTGTGACAGGTTTGGCGAGTGCGCACGTCTCCTGCGGCACTGAAGAGACCCTAGCGGCGGACGATTACCTCGCGCAGATGGTCGCGAGTTAAGAAGAATTTCACCGACTGAAATTTTTGGAAGAGTTTTTCGAGGCTGCGGTTATTGAAGTACTGTGCCGGCCGAACCACGCCCCGCGGCGTCAGAGACATGGTTTTCGCGTTGACAATGCGGTACGAGTACAGTGGAGCCGAAGTGGTTTTCTCTTCGGCGTGGAAGAAGGCCAGCAGCGACGAACCGGGCCGCAGAACGCGCGCCAGGTGCTCGACGGTTTGATCCAGCAGGGGAGGCGCAAGAAACTGCAGCGTATCCCAGAGCAAAGCTCCGTCGAAACTTTGATCCTCGAAGCCGAAGGTTTCAGTGAGGAAGGCAGCGGCGTGTTCCGGCTCGGCCTGGTTGCTGGAAAAGTCGCCCGATGTTCCGAACATTTCCTCCATTACATGCACGACATCGTTGGAGTAAATGCGATGGCCGAGGGCGGTAATGAATCCTATATTGGCTTGGCTCGCGCCGGCAAAATCGAGAATAGAAAGATTTTCCTCGTCCTGAATGGAAGCGAAGAATTGCTCGAGACCGTGACTGGCACGCGTTTGCGGTTGCGGCTCGGCGTTCTTGCGGGATGAAAAAAACGAAGACGAACCGGTCTCCGTTTTCGAACGGTCTTTGAGCAAGACGCTCCTCTTCGAAGTGCGGGCCTAATGTTTGCTGTCGCCGGCGGGCACGGCCGGAGCAGCGCTGGCGGCATTAGCCGCGGGGGCGGGAGCGGCAGCGGGGCGCGCCGCTGGTTGCGGGGCCGCCGCCTTGGCTTCCGGCCGGACGATATCGATGCTGCCTTTGAAATACGCGCCATCCTCGATGACGATGCGCATGGTCTTGATGTCGCCTACGAGCTTGGCGTCTTTACGGATGTCGATCTTGTCGGAGGCTTCGACGTTACCGTGAATGGTGCCCAACACGACCACTTCGCGCGCCTTTACGCCAGCCTGGAGCTTGCCGTTGGGACCCACCGTGAGACGGTGCTCATGCAGCTCGACGGACCCGTCGATCTCACCGTCGATGGTCAAGTCTTCACGGCTGAAAATCTGACCCTTAATCATGACCGATTTGCCGATGACGGCTGGACCGCGCGACTCGGGCACATGCGTAGCGGGAGCACTGGCACTGGACATAACGGGAGTCTCCTTCACTGGATTTACGGGCGCCGCAGGTGTTGCAGCTGCTCTGGGCGCAGGTTCTTCTTCTTTACGCTTATTCCACATTTACGATAGCCTCCTTCAGAAGAAACAAGATGCAACTATCGTACTACGACCATGGAACCTCCGCCAGCGGAATTGTTTCCGAATCGTTTAGGGAGTAGGCTGCCTCGCGGCGCCACAATTGTTATCGCGAAGCTGCGCGATCGAAGCTGGTGCCGCTGTGTTTTCTTCTATGCTCGTGGTGCGTTCCGCACCGCCGTGTCTTTAGCATCCATGTGCGGCGTCGACCATGTGGAAGGATACCTGAACCTGAAGAGAGCCCCTGTAGAGAGCGTGCCTGTAGGGAGCGTTTCGAGAGCGCTCATCGTTGCAGCCATATTGGTGTATAATGCTGACAACGGAGGAGTAGGCAGATGACACAGCAATGGAAATTCCGGCAACTGGGTGCCGTAGCAGTCCCATTGATCGCTTTAACCGCGCAGATCGCCATCACACAACAGGCGGCGGCGGCCCCTAATAACACGCAGTCGCAAGAGCTTGTGACGTTCTCCAAAGATATTGCGCCGATCTTTCAGGCGAAATGCCAGGAGTGCCATCAACCGAATTCGATCGCCCCGATGTCGCTGATCACTTATAACGATGCCCGTCCGTGGGCGCGCTCGATCAAAGAGCGTGTGGTGACGCGCCAAATGCCGCCGTGGCATATCGATCGCAGCGTGGGCGTGCAGAAGTTCAAGAACGACATGTCCCTGACCGACGACCAAGTGGCCAAGATTGCCCGCTGGGTGGATCAAGGAGCGCCTCAGGGTAATCCGAAAGATCTGCCGCCGGCAAAGCCTCTAGTGGCCGACAACGAATGGAAGGGCGTGCGCGATGGTTTCGGTCCTCCAGACCTGGTGGTCAAATCGCCTGAGTACACGATGCCGGCTCAGCATCAGGACGTGTGGTTCCGGCCGATGTCGGACATCCCGATCACAGAGCCTCGTTGGGTCAAGATGGTGGAAATTCGCCCCACAAACTTAAAAGGACGGAAGATCATTCACCACTCGATCGCGTATCTGGTGCTGAACAACGATCCCGACGCCGTGAGCACCGGCACGGCCAATGGGCCGAATCGCCGCGGCAACAGCGCGGACGATTTGGTCAACCGCCGTCCACAACTGATGGAGTGGGCGATCGGAAAGGGTTATGACTTGTATCGGCCCGGTACCGGCAAGCTGATTCTGCCTGGTGAGAAAATTTCCTGGGACCAGCATATCCACGCAGCGGGCGAGGATGTCACGGCCGGCTCGGAAATCGGAATCTGGTTCTATAAGAAGGGTGAAGAGCCGAAGAAGCGGAGCTATCTGATCGGCTTCACCGGCCTGCGAAACGGACAACAGTTGGACATCCCGCCGAACTCTTACGCGCAGACCGAAGGCTTCACGGTGCTCAAAGAGAACACGCTCATTGAGAACTTCCAGCCGCATTTTCATCTGCGTGGAAAATCCATGCAGGTTGAAGCGATTCTGCCGGACGGAAGCAATCAAATTGTCAGCTACGTTGGGAACTTCAATTTTAACTGGATGACCAACTACATCTACGCTGACGACGCCGCGCCCGTGTTTCCCAAAGGGACGGTGATCCACGTGACTGCCTGGTATGACAACACCCGGAACAACAAGAACAACCCGGATGCGGAGCAGTGGGTGGGTTACGGCGATCGCACGGTAGACGAGATGGCCCACGCCTGGATGAACGTGGTTTATCTCACCGACGATGAGTACAAGGCGTTGCTCGCAGAACGCAAAGCGAAGGCGCCGCAGGCAACCACCGCAAGCTTGCAATGAGAGTACGTGGTATTTTTTGCGCCGCCGCCCTAGCAGGCGGCGGCGTGCTGTTGCTTGGTCAGACAGAGCCGGCGTCAATTCCACAACCGCGGAAGCAGTTCGGTGCGAGCATCACCGGCGCGTTCGAGGGTTGGTTCACGGGCGAGAAAGACAAGGACGTCCGCGGATTTCTGGTCGGATACTACAATCGCAATGCGCGAGAGGAGTTGGATATTCCGATCGGTCCCAACAACCGCATCGAGCCGGGTGGGCCCGACATGGGCCAGCCAACCCATTTCCTCCCGGGCCGAAAGTACGGCATGTTCGTAGTTCCGGTTCCGAAGGATTTCAAGCCGACTGATAAATACACTTGGACCATAGTTGCCAACGGCGAACCTACCACCATTCCACTTCGGCTTAACCCGGATTACGTCATCAGTCCGTTCAGTGAAATTGCCGTGGGGAATACGCCTCCAGTGGTTCGGTTTGAATCGAATGGAAACCCGATTCAAGGCCCGATCGCCATGTTGCCCGAAGCGCAAGTTCGAACAACTTCCGTATCCAAGCCCCTGGATCTGACTGTTTGGATCACGGACGACATGAAGTACACAAGCGGCACCAATGCGCCTCTGACAACTGAACGGCCGCCGGTGACGCTGCTGTGGTCAAAGTATCGCGGGTCAGGCACGGTGAAATTTGACAAGGCAACTCCGAAGGCGGAAGGCACCGTCACCGAGAGCCACGCGTTCAGCGGGAAAGCGACAACGAACGTCACGTTCAGCGAACCCGGCGATTACGTGTTGCACTTAACCGTAAACGACTATTCAGGCGATGGGGGCGGCGGATTCCAGTGCTGCTGGACCACCGCTCTGGTAAAGGTATCGGTCACCCCGTAAGGGGACACCAGTCACAGATCCAATAGCGCGGCGGCGTTCAGTCCTGCGTAGATCTCCGCACCATCAAGCAAACAGCCGCTTGTAGCCCGTTACAATAAAGGTGTGCGCATCCTGCTTTTCAGCGGCAAAGGTGGCGTGGGCAAGACCAGTATTGCCGCCGCCACGGGCTTGCAGCTTTCCCGGCTCGGTTATCGAACACTGGTGATGAGCGTCGATCCGGCGCATAGCCTGGCCGATTCCTTCGACCTTCAAAGCAGCCTCTTCCAGGAAACAACCAACGATCCGTTTCAGATCGACCCTAATCTGGATATCCAGGAAGTGAACATCCAGAAGGAAATCAAGCGGCATTGGAACGAAATCTCGGCCTATGTGACCTCGGTTCTGCGGACCACTGGTATAAGCGATGTCGAGGCCGAGGAACTGGCGATCCTGCCCGGCATGGAAGAGCTCAGCGCGATGATGTATGTCAACCAATACCGCCGCGAGCAGCGTTACCAGGCAATCGTATTGGACTGCGCGCCGACGGCCGAATCCATGCGCTTCGTCAGCATGCCGACGACGCTCGAATGGTACATGAAGCACATCTTTCCGTTCCAACGCGGGCTGTTGAAAGCCGTGCGGCCGGTGGCCAATCGCATTTCCCCGGTCGAACTGCCCACGGATAGCTACTTTGCGAATATCCAGCAGCTCTTTTCCCGGCTGGATGGCATCGCCGAACTGCTGGAAGAGCCGAGGACCACCAGCGTGCGCCTGGTCACGAATCCGGAAAAAATGGTGCTGCGCGAAACGCAGCGAGCGTTCGTGTATTTCTCGCTGCACGGTCTCACGGTGGATGGCGTAATCGTCAACCGCGTGCTGCCGGGTGAAATCACGGATTCCTGGTTCGACCAGTGGCGCGCGTCGCAGGCCAAGATTCTGGATGAAATCGAAGAGTATTTTTCGCCGGTTCCCCTGAAGCGCGTGCCGCTGTTCACGCACGAGGTGCTGGGACGGGAAAGGCTGCTCGAGCTGTCCGATGTTTTGTACGGACCACAGGAAGATCCGGCGGCGGTGACGCGCACTGAGGCGCCCTACACGTTCGAGAAGATCAACGCGCATTACGAAGTCCGGCTGCGTCTGCCGTTTGCGATGAAAGGCGAAGTGGGATTGTTCAAGAAAGGCGACGAGCTGGTGGTTGAGATCGGTAATCTCCGCCGCCATATCGGGCTTCCGACGTCGATGGCCGCGTTGACGCCGATGCGCGCCCGGCTCGAGCATAAAATGTTAACGGTAGAATTGAAAGAAGGCTGACCATGGATGAAAAGCAAACCAATCAGGCTCCGAACCAACCGCACGGCTGCGTTTTCTGCGACGTGATCGCACCGCAGATTGACGCCATGATGGATCATTTCTGGCCCGAAGGCACGCGCGAGCACTTCCGCAACGCGCGAGTCGAGATGCTGAAGGGCGTGCGCAGCATGATCGATGCGCGCATCGAGCGGCTGTCGCAGCACGAAAAGAAGGGCCACAAAGTCACGGTCGAGTAGCGCGCGTTAGCGTAAGCTGAGCCCGCCGTCAACGGCAACAATCTGGCCGGTGATGAAATTCGACGCGTTCAGAAAGTAAAGCACGGCGTCGGCGACCTCCTCCACTGTGCCGCGGCGCTTGGCCGGAGTCGCGACAATCATATCTTGCGTTCGTGGCTCTTCCGGCGAAGAAAGAATGACGCCGGGCGCGACCGAATTCACGGTAATCTCAGGCGCGAAGGCCTTGGCCAGAGCCTTCGTCAGCATGATGACTCCAGCTTTCGACGCGCAATAGTGCGCGTATTCGGGCCACGGCCGCAGGCCGCCCAGTGAGCTGATGTTCACGATCCGGCCTGCGCCGGTCTTCTTCATCAATAGCGCGGCTTGCTGGCAGCAGAAAAACGTAGCCTTCAAGTTTACCGAGTGAATGAAATCCCAGTCGGCCTCGGTCATCTCCAGCGCGTCGCGGCGTTTGAAGCGTGCTGCGTTATTGACCAGACCGTATAGCGGACCGCAGCGTTCTTCAACTTCCCGGAACATCCGCCGAATGTCATCCACGCTCTCCAGGTCGGCCCTAAACAACGCGGCGGAGCCACACCGGGCGGCGGTTTCCTGCGCCTCTTTTTCCGAAGTCGCGTAATGAATCGCGACCCGGAAGCCGGCTTGATATGCACGCAATGCGATCCCGCGTCCAATCCGTTTCGCAGCCCCGGTAATGAGGATGGTTTTATCGGCGTTCATCTGCGTTCATCCGCGGCGGCTCAAACCACTGGATCGCCATGGATTTCGACCTCCTCAGGTTCCACCCCGAGGCGCGCGGGCTCGGGCAGCCGCCCGGTCCAGTTCGCCCAGAACCAAAATATCGCGGTGCTGGAGCTCAGGAGACCCGATACCGCGCCGATCGCGCGCGGGCTCCAGGTCTCGGAGGCGATTCCTGCGCCGAGCATCGACAGCATCATCGTTGACCACGACAGTGTCTCGTTGGTGGCGAACACGCGCCCGCGAAACTCGTCCGAGACATGCCGCAGCAGCTGCGAGACGTTCAGCACCGAGCTGACCGCAATAGCGGCGCGCGACAGCGCCAGGAAAAGCACGGCCAGAGAAAAGTATGGCATCTGGCTGAAGACTACGTACGATCCGCCGTGGAGCGCGTAGCAAATGGCGATGGTTCGTTTATAGCCTGAGAACGAAACGCGTTTTCCGAGCCAGTGTGCGAACGCACCGCCTGCCAGCAGCCCGACACCCGCCGACGCCCATAAGTAGCCGATCCCTGCCGGGCCTTTGTTGAAAACCAGTTCCCCAAACAGGCTGAACAGGATCTGCGCCGCGCCGCCGCCGGATGCCCACCCCACCGAAAGCAGCCCAATCGCTAAGATCAGCGGCGAAGAGCGCATATAGCGCAAGCCTTCGGTGTATTCGTGCCAGGGCCGCACTACGTCGGACTCGGTCAAATTACGGCGCTCCGCTTTGAAGCTGACGCCCGTGGCCCGCAGGCGCGAAATGCATGCGGCGGAAACCAAGAACGACAATGCATTGAAGAGGAATGCCCATCGATAGCCGAACTGCATGACACTGGTGCCGCCCAGAAATGCACCGATGGTCAGCGTCATCCACTGTGTGGTCTGCGTGAGCGAATTTGCGGTGTGCAGTTCCTCTTTGGTGGCGATAACCGGCAGAATGGCAGAGCGGCCGCTGGTAAAGAACGGCGATGCGGCCATCAATAGGGCGCTCAGGATGTACAGCCACCAGGCATCCTTGCGGGGAATCGCAAGGATGAATCCTAGCGCGACCACGGTGCGGATCAGATCGCTGGCGATCATAATGCGCTTGCGGTCGAAACGGTCCAGGACGACACCGGCCAGCGGACCTGCCAGAACGGCCGGGATGGCGCGCGCCAGCATCACGCCCGTCACCACCAGGCCGGAGCGCGTGGTGGCCAGCGCCAGGCTGAAAACGGCGACATTGTTGAAGTGATCGCCGATCTCGCTGACAACCTGCCCGATCCAGGTGTAGCGGTAGTTGCGATTGTGTTTCAGGAGGTCGACAAAATCAGACACACACTTCCCGGCGCACGGTGATGGAATCCAAGAATTCGCGATCGAGGTCGTAGCCGAACCCGGGCTGGTCGCGCACTGCGATGGTTCCGCGCGGTGTCGTCTCCACGGGCGGCACGACGATGTCACGCGCCCAGTAGCGCTTGCTGGCGGAAACGTCTCCCGGCAGCGTGAAATTCGGCAACGTGGCCAGCGCGATGTTGTGAGCACGTCCGATTCCGGCTTCCAGCATTCCACCGCACCACACCGGGACGCCAGCGCTTTGCGCGACATCATGCACGCGCTTGGCTTCGCCAAATCCCCCTACACGCCCGAGCTTGATGTTAATAATCCGGCCGGCATGCATATCGAGCGCCTGCTTGGCTTGGTGCGCCGAACGGATGCACTCGTCGAGGCAAATGGGCGTTTTGAGCTGGGCCTGGAGTTTGGCGTGGTCGATGATCTCGTCGTGTCCGAGCGGCTGCTCGATCATCATCAGGTTGAATTCGTCTAGACATTGGAGGCGCGGCGCGTCCTCCAGCGTGTACGCCGAGTTGGCATCGGCCATCAGCAGAATGCCGGGGAAACGGCGGCGCACCTCCCGCACTACTTCGACGTCCCAGCCGGGCTTAATTTTCATCTTGATGCGCTGGTATCCGGCCGCAAGTTCCGTCTCGATTTTTCCCAGCAGTTGCGGGATGGAATCCTGAATCCCGATCGAAACACCGCATGGAATCTCGCGCCGGGCCCCACCGCCGATGTGCCGATACAAAGGCCGTCTCAGGATGCGCGCTTCCAGGTCCCACACTGCAGCTTCCAGACCTGCGCGCGCCATATTGTGCCCGCGAATATGCGCCGTCCGCTGCGCTACGTCGGCCGCGCTCGCGAATGCGTGCCGTAGGACCCGGGGCGCGACGTAATCGCGCAGGATGAGCCAGGCCGATTCGGTCCACTCCTCGTTGTAAAACGGGTTCTCGCCCGCGGTGACTTCACCCCATCCGTGCATGCCGCCCGATTCTACGTCCACCAGAACCATATGACGCTCGGTGGTTCGGCCGAAGCTGGTCTCAAAGAAATGCACCAGCGGCATGCTGATCTGGCGGAGTGTGATTCGTTCTAGCTGGATTCCCATTGTCCTAACAAGTAGGTACCTGCCTCAGTGCATCGTTCAAAGCCAATCACCGCGAGGCCGCGATCGAAAGCGGTCAGGAACTGTTGGCTTGCCTTTTGCTGGATCTCGCGTGCCCGCGACGGATCCTTTGAGCGGATCTGCGCGATGTCCGCAGGGATCGAGATCCGCACTTCCACGGGATTACGCGCGAACGGCTCGCCTGCGACGATGCGGCGCGCTCGCTCGCTTGCGATCCACCACTCGGCAATACAGCGGTCCGTCGGCAGGCCGCCGTGCAGATGGCTGCTGGTCGTCCCGTATTGGTTGAGAACGTAGCGCCGGACAACTGCGCCCAGCCGCTCGAGATTGAAAAAAGCGTTCTTGATCTCCAGCGGATCGAAGGTCCACTCGATGAGGTCGATGCCGCGCTGGAGCGCCTCTTCGCGCTGAGCCAGTTTTAGCTTTCGCCCCACTCCCGTGTCGCGGTACTCAGGCAGCACGCCCAGCATGTGGCTGTGCAAATAGGTTTTGCCGCCGGGCTTCAGGCCGGGAATAGCAAGACAGAATCCGATCATGCGCCCGTTGTCGAACGCGCCCAACGACTGCCCGCCGATCTTGCTCGCCACCACAAACAGCCGCAGCGGAAGCAACTCCACGTCGGCGAATCCCCAGATCTCCTGCTGCAGCCGGACCGCGTCCCGAAATTCAGCATGGGTGGCCAGCGGATGGATCTCAAACATCAGTTCGCTTGGCCTCCTGCCACAACGCTTCCATCTCCTGGAGGCCGGCGCCCGGCAGCTTTGCACGATCTTCCACATAGGCGAAGCGTTTGCGGAATTTGGCGTTGGTTTTGCGCAGCGCCTGCTCAGGATCGACCTTACAGAAGCGCGCCAGGTTCACCAGAACGAACAGCAAATCGCCGATCTCACCTTCAATCTCAGGTTGTGAGGCCGATTGCCGCGCCTTTGCCAGCTCGTGCAGTTCTTCGTTCAGCTTTTCGAGCACCTGTTCGGCATTTTCCCAATCGAAGCCGACTGCGGCGGCTTTGGAAGAGATCTGTTGCGATTCCACAAGCCCCGGCATGTTGCGCGGAACCGAATCCAGGCGGCTCTTGTGCTCGACGCCTTTGCTCTTCTTTTCGTCGGCCTTAATCTCGTCCCAGCGGCGGGTCACGTCGGCGGCCGTTTTGGCGGTCGCATCCCCGAACACGTGCGGGTGGCGGCGGATCAGCTTTTCGCACACCAGATCCAATGAGTCATCGATTCGAAAAGTGTTGTCTTCGGCAGCCATTTCGGCGAAGAACACTACTTCGAGCATCAGGTCGCCGAGTTCTTCGGCCAGCCCTGCCCAGTCGCGCCGGTCGATTGCATCCAGCACTTCATAGGTCTCTTCGAGAAGGTAGGGCTTGATGGTGTCGAAGGTCTGCTCGCGATCCCAGGGGCAGCCACCCGGAGCGCGCAATCGCGACATGATTGCGACCAGGCGCTCGAATTTTTCACCGGTAGTAACAGGGGGCGTGAGCATGCAGCGGACCAGGAAAACCTCAGTCTACCGCAGGTCGTAACGCGGGCACCCGTGCTGGCAGGTGCGGCAACGCCTAAAACCCGAGCTTCTGGTCCAAGTCCAGGGTGAGATGGGGGAGAGTGTCTGGGTTGCGGAGGACGTTTCGAAGGCTATCGCCAGGAAAAGCATCGTAGAGCGCATCTGCCGCGGCTAAAGACATGTTGTAAGCAACGCGCGCTTCGCCTGCGCTCATACGGGACCAGTCCGGATGGAGTTCCTCCAGGCGCGGCAGTTGGTGGGCGCGCGCGAGTTGCTCGAGTTGCTTGCGCGCGGCGGTGTCCAGTTTGTCGCCCGAAAGCTTCTGTGCCAAGCCTTCCTGCAGCCAGGCCGGCCAGGCAGTGGTTCCAGAAGCCAAAGCCGTCAGGCAAGCATGAACCAATTCGTGCGCCAAACCGCGGCGCATCTCCGGGCTTACGGTTTTGTCACCAGTCCATGCAATATGAATGCGGCCGTCGTACCAGCCGCCGCTCCACTCCGCGGCGCCGGTGCTGCGCAAATAGGTTTGGCGGTCCAGGACGATGGCGACGATGCGCTCGCTGGAAGAACACCCCAGTTGCGCCGCGATCCGGCCGTATTCTTGATCGAGAGTGCCCAAGATCGCACGTGCAGCATCCACCGGCACCGTGTCGCGTTCATAGCGGAGCGCGATGTGCATTCCGACCAGGCGTTCGGCAGCCGGATCGGCGGCCGCTTCACGCTGGACCCGCGCGTAGAGATCGGCCAGGTTACGATTGGGACTCAGATCCAGAGACTGTTTCCAGTAGCCTAGCGCGGTATCGAGCTGATCGCTGCGGTAGGCCGCGAACCCAGCCAGCAGCAGGACGCTGGGGTTGTTGCGGTAGCGTTCCACTGCCGGCTCCAGGATCTCAAGGGCCTGCTCCGGCTGGTTCGCGGCTAACAGATCGCGAGCCCGCTCAATATCTGCATCGCGGCTTCTGGTGGAGGTTGTTCCGGGCTGGATCACCAGGGTCTGGCGCTCAGGGACCGGGTCCGCGGCGCCAGCCGATAACCGCTCCCGGTCGAAACTCTCCAAGCCCGCTAAAGCCGAGCTGTTTACATAGCCCACAATTTCGCCGCTCCCATTTTTGGCGGCGATCTTGATGCAGTCCGAGCCATCGGCCAGGCGGAAGCGGATCTCGACCGGCGTGCCTGCGGGAAGACTGCCGATCACATCGCCTGCCTCGCAGCCGGATCGGACTGGGGTCTCGGCGTGCCGGATCGTCAGCGCAGCCAAGAGAATGAGGATCGGGCTCACCATCCCGATGCTACGGTGCGGGCGGTGGAAAATCCCTCCGGTGAATCCCTGAAACGAATGAGAAAACGCGCTTTTTCCTGAGTCAGTTACCTTAGCGCCCTGGGCCTATGGTCGGCCCGCTCGGTCCAGCGCCGCGGTGTTGCGAATTGGCCGATATAATGGGTCAACCATTTGTAAACCTCCGTTATGCAACCGAGCACCTCAACGGCAGCGCCTTCCGGCAAAAATGAACTGACCCGAGGACTGGGGCTGTTCGACTCCACGATGATCGTGGCCGGATCGATGATCGGCACCGGGATCTTTATTGTTTCCTCGGAAATGGCGCGCGAACTCGGCAGTCCCGGGTGGCTGCTGGTTTCGTGGCTGATCACCGGAGTTCTGACGCTGACTGCTGCGCTATCGTACGGCGAGCTGGCGGCGATGATGCCGCATGCGGGCGGCCAGTACGTCTATCTGCGCGAAGCATTGTCGCCGTTGTGGGGATTCCTATACGGCTGGACACTTTTCTTGGTGATCCAGACGGGTACCATTGCGGCAGTCGGCGTGGGCTTTTCGCGCTATTTGGGCATTCTTTGGCAGCCGGTCTCCGAGACGAAGTATCTGATCGCGCCGGTTCACGTCGGTTCTCATTACGCGATCTCGCTTTCCAGCGCTCAGTTAATCGGATTGCTGGTCATCGGCTTTCTGACTTGGACCAACACGCGCGGGATTCAATATGGCAAGCGAATTCAAAACGTCTTTACCTGCGCGAAAATCGGATCGCTGCTGGGCGTGATCGGTTTCGGATTCATCCTGGGCTGGAATTTTGACGCGGTACGCGCGCATTTCGCCGAGGCGTGGACGGCGCGCGGCATTGTTCCCATCGCTTCCAGTTTATCGGCGAGCACCGGGTTCGGGCTGTTCGTGGCGTTGTGTGTCTCGCAAGTCGGTTCGCTGTTCTCGGCCGACGCGTGGAACAACATCACGTTCACGGCGGGCGAGGTGCGCGAGCCGCGACGGAACGTGCCTTTGTCGCTGGCCTTCGGCACAACCATCGTGATCGGGTTGTTCCTGCTAGCGAACGTGGCGTATCTCGTGGTGCTTCCGTTGGACCAAATTCAACATGCGCCGTCGGACCGGGTAGCCGGGGCGATGCTTCAGGCGGTTTTTCCCCGGATCGGCGCGGGCCTCATGGCGGCGGCCATCATGGTCTCGGCATTCGGATGCATCAACGGGATGGTTTTGTCGGGCGCGCGGGCCTACTACGCCATGGCTCGGGATGGCCTGTTCTTTCGCCGCGCGGCGCAAGTGAACCGGGCACATGTTCCCGGCGCGGCGCTCGCGATGCAGGGCGCTTGGGCCATGCTGCTGGTGCTCATCCGCACGTACGATCCCGCGACCGGTGCATACGGGAATCTGTATAGCAACCTGCTGGATTACGTCATTTCTGCCGCATTGATCTTTTACATCCTGACGATTGCCAGTGTGTTCGTGCTGCGCAGGCGCCGTCCGGAGGTCGAGCGGCCCTACCGGGCGTTTGGCTATCCCGTCGTCCCAGCGCTGTACATAGTGGGAGCCGCGGTGATCCTGACGATGCTTTTCATCTACCGGCCATCCACCACGGTCCCGGGTCTCGTAATTGTGCTGCTGGGCGTGCCGGTCTACGTCACGCTCAGGCGGCTAAACCGCACTTGATCCGGCCTATTCCTGAGCAGCGGCGGCCTCGAGCGGTGAGAAGGAATGCGGTCCGGCGGATTCCTTGTGCGCGAAAACAAGCCGGCCGGAAAACGCTGCAGCGAATAACGCAACAATGGCCATGATGAATGCGGCCGGATATCCGAAGCGATTGGAGAGAATGCCGGCGCTGAAGGAACTCATTCCTACGAACAGATCGTAGAAGGCGCTCAACACGCTGACGGCTGAGCCACGCTCGCCGTCGGCGGTCCGGCGTAGCACGGTGGAAGCGATGGACGCCCACGGGAAAGAAAAACCGAAGCCCAGGCAACCCGCGCCGAGAATCGCCCAGGCATAGCCCGGAGCGGCAGCCAGGATCGCAAGGCCGACCGCCATGCCCGACAACCCGAAATAGAAGGTGATGCGCGGGTCGATCCGATCCGGCAAACCGCCCAGAAAGAATCGGGACAGGAGCACGAAACCGGCATACGTGGAAAACGCAGCCGGGCCCGCATTGCCGTGGCGCGCGAGGTGGAGAATCAGAAATCCGGTGATCACGGGATAATGCACATTGACGAAACCGACCGAAATCCCCGCAGGCACCAAATCGCGACGTAGCCAACCGCTCCTGCGCGCATGGGCGGAGGGCTGGTAGTCCTCGGGAATACGGCTCAGGAGCGCGGCGGCGGTCACGGCCGCAATGATCTGGAATCGAGCCGCGTTGTCGAAGGAGCCGAGCAACTGTCCGAGCAAGGGGCCGGCGGCGTAGCCTCCCCAGATGCCGCTGCTTACGTAGCCGAGGGCTCGCGCGCTGCGGTGGACGCCGGCTACTTCGATGGCCCAGGCAGCGGCGCCTGTGTATAGACACGCCTCGCCGATGCCTTGCAGGATGCGTCCGGCGTAAAGACCGGGAAGTCCCATTGGGAGAAGGTACGAAACGCCCGCCAGGGTGCAGCTCGTGAGGCCGGTGAGGAAGGCGCGCTTTCGGCCTTTGCGATCCGTAAAGCGCCCCACGACCGGCCGGCTGCACAGGGCCACGACGGAGAAGGTACCGATGATGAAGCCAACAGCGCGGTCCGAACCGCCGAGATCGTTACGAACGTGCGGAGCCAGGCGGGGCAGGACGGTGCCGAATCCGAGGAAGCCAAGAAATGTGGCCGCAATGAGACACCAAAAGCGACCGCCAAGCCGTTCGGAGGACCCCATTGCTCATGATCGCATGGAGCCGTAAGTCCAGCCAAGCTTCGGAACCCCGCTCAATGGGATTCGAACACGACCTTGCCACCGACCATGGTAATCACTACGTGCGTCTGTCCGATCCGGTCATGCGGCGTCGAAAAGATATCCTGACTGAGGACCGCTAGGTCGGCATCTTTGCCCGGTTCGAGCGTGCCGCGCTGTTTCTCGGCGAACTGGGCATACGCGCCGGCTTTCGTATAAGCGGCTACGGCCTGTTCCACGGTAATTCTTTCTTCGGGCGCGCTATATTCGGGCAGACCCGGAGCGGGACCGTGCATGTTTACAGGCCGGCGCACTTCGCGCATCACAGCCTGCTGGATTCCCGCGAGCGGGTCGGGCGGCCAACTGCAGGGCCAATCGCTGCTGAAGCTGAGTACTGCCTCCGCCTTCTGGATGCTGGCCCATTGGTCGGAGGGGCTGCCGGCTCCGCGGCAGCAGAACGCGGGTTGCATGCCGGCAACGATCGGCACTCGGGCAAACCCACCCATGTCTTGCTCTGCGACGGTGCTGACATGCTCCATTCGCAGGCGCCGGTCCTTGGGCCCGTTTGCTTCTTGCAGATCCGCGTAGGCGCTCAGAACTTCGTGAACCGCGGCGGAACTAATTGCGTGCGTGACAATTTGGTAGCCGCGTTTATCAAGTTCGATCAGGAGCTTTCTGTACTCGGCGGGATCGTAAAACAGCGATGGTGGATTGCCGACGCCATCGGCGAAAAACTTCACCAGGTTCGCTGAGACCCAGTCGTCGTGATACATGGTCCGGGCCTTTTCGAGCTCGGCCAGGAACTGGGAAGTCAAATGGTGATTGACGGCGACTTTGCCGAAGCCGGTTCGGGTTCGAATGGTCAGCTCGCCGCGTTTTCGCAGTGCCGCGAAACCCTCCAATTCTTCCAGATCGCCGGTCAGTTCGACGACACTCGTGATGCCAAAACTGTTCAAGTAGTGCTCGGCGCCGCGGAGCAGGGACATGCGTTGTTCCAGCGGCATCGGCGGCAGCGCGTTATTGATCAACTGCATGGAGGACTCGCGGAAAATGCCGTTGGGATGGCCATTCGCATCCCGGCCGATGAACTTTTCTTGCGCCGGATCCGCAACGGGCTTGTCGTTTATACCCGCCAACGCCATGGCCTTGCTGTTTACCCAGAGCGCGTGCTCGTTCCAGTTATGGATGACGAGCGGCCGGTCCGGGACCGCGTGATCCAAAAGTTGGAGCTTTACCGCGTTATTGTTGGTGGGAAAATTAGCGCGGCCGAACAGCACCTTTTCATCGGGGTGGCCGGCCGCATATACCTTGATGGTGTCCACGAAGGCATCCTCATCCGCTGGGCTGATGTTGAATTCAGGGGTCGAGAGGTTGAAGCCATGAATAGCCAGGCCGCCGTAGAGGACGTGCTCGTGGATATCGATAATTCCCGGAATGACCGTCCGGCCCTCAAGGTCGATGACCTGAGTTTTCGCGGCTTTCTGGCGAGCGATATCGGCGTCGGTACCGGTTGCCTCAATGTGACCGGCCGAAACGGCCAAAGCTTGTGCCCAGGGCGCGGCGGGATTCCCGGTGTAGATATGTCCGTGGATCAGGATCGTGTCGGCGGCCGGAACCGGGAGGCTGTAAAACAGGCTAGCCATTAGAACGAGAGCCAGGCGGATGATATGGCCGTATTTCATCTTGTGGATCATATCTCAAACCGAGCGAGATCGGGCGGCACGCCGGCTCTCGAGCACTTCAATGAAATAAATGGGCGCGATCCGTCACTCATAAATGCTCGGTGAATTTACTTAGCCGGAGTGAGACACCCCGTACGAACGAGCCTTGACAGCGACGCTGTGACCGAACATACTGAGGGCAACTCGATTTATTTGCAGGTTCTATCTGGGAGCATATCGCTCGGCCGCGCGGACAAGCTGCTGTAGGAGATGGGCGATAACTCATTTGTAATCAGGAGGAAAACAGGATGAGACTGGGCGTATTGGCTATGTTGGCGGCCGGATTGGGCCTGCTGCAGGCGCAACAACCCGCGGCTCCCAAAGCCGCACCAAAAGCGGCGCCGAAGGCAGCGGCCAAGCCGGCGCAAAATTCCGTGGTCGATTCGGTCATCGAGTCGGTCAAAGCAGGCTTATCGGAAAGCATCATCATCAAGACCTTGCAACGGGACAATAAGCCAGCGAACCTGACGCCCGCTGACCTGGTGAAGCTGAAGAACGCCGGGGTATCGGAGAACCTCATTAGCGTGATGCTGGATCCAACCAGTGCTCCTGCGGCTCCAGTTCCGGCGGCAGCGGCCGCGCCCGCTCCCGAACCTACCCCCGTGGCAGCGCCAGTGCCCGTACCTGAACCCGCGCCTACTGCGGTGGCTCCAGCCGGAGCGCCGACGGCCGTGGTGACACAGGCGCAGAAGAAGCGCGTCATCGTAGACGAATTCGATTACTCGACGGTCAAGAGCTCGGTGCAGGCAGTGTTTAACACCCAGGCCGATATCGGCAAAGGCATCCGGGCGATGCTGGTGAAGCGCATGGCCGATGCCAATAACGTGGTGATCGTCGAGCGCGCCAAGATGGACAACATCATTAAAGAGCAGGACTTCAACGCCGGCAATCGTGTGAAGAAGGGCTCGGGCGCGCGAGTGGGCAACATTTCCGGCGCGGATGCGATGCTCGCGGGCGATATCGTGATCTTCGGCCGCGATGACAAAAAGACGAACATCGGCGCGGGCGGCTTCGCGCGCGGGCCCTTCGCGGGCATTCACATTAAGAAGGAAGAAGATAAGGCGGTGGTGGCGATCGACTACCGCCTGGTCGACGCCGAAACATCCGAAGTGATTGCCACCGGCGAAGCGCGCGGCGAATCGACGCGCAAGAGCAGCGGCCTGGGCGGTATGGGCGGAGTCTGGGGCGCGGGCGGTGGCGGCGGTGCGATCGATATGACCAGCTCGAACTTCGGCCAAACTATCATCGGCGAAGCGACCCAGGACTGCGTCAACAAGCTGGCCGACATCCTGAAGCAGCAGACCGCGAACATGAAGAAGTCGGTTCGCGAGGTGGAAGGGCGCGTCGCCGATGTGTCCGGCAACACGCTGGTCCTGAACGTAGGATCTAACGACGGCGTGAACGTCGGTGAGACGTTTGAGATTTTACGAATCGTCCGCGAAGTGAAGGATCCCGTGACCAAAGAAACGCTGGATGTTGTCACCGAGAAATCCGGCGAGATGACCATCACCAGCGTGCGCGATAAGATCGCCACCGGTAGCTATGCGGGGTCAAAGCCCGCAGTGGGCTACATGGCGCGCAAGAAGATTCCAGCAGCTCAATAGGCGAGGAGCTTCCAGTGAATACGAGATTGTTGGGAACGCTGGTAGTGTCGGGCGCCCTGCTTTCACAGGCGCAGACCAAGAAGGCGCTCTCGGTGGAGGATTTCGACTATTCCACCGTCATGACTTCGGTGCAGGCAATCTTCGGGACGCAGCAGAACATCGGGCAGGGCATCAACGCCATGCTGACCAAGCGTATCGCGCAGGATGGCCGGTTTACCGTCGTCGAACGGCGCAAAGTGAATCAGGTCATGAAGGAGCAGGATTTCAATGCCAGCAACCGCGTGAAGAAGGGGACTGGCGCGCGCGTCGGCCAGATCCGCGGCGCCGATCTGACTTTGATGGGCGACATCGTGGTGTTCGGCCGCGATGACCGGCGGGTCGGCGGTGGCGCCGGCGGCTTTGCTCCCGGTGCGGGCGCCGCTGTGGGTGGGTATAAACAGGACAGCAAGGCGGTGGTCGTACTGGACTACCGCATCGTCGATACCGAGACCAGCGAGGTGGTGGCCAGTGGAGAGGCGCGCGGCGAGTCCAAGCGCACCAGCAAGGGCTTCGGCGCGGCGCTCTTCGCCGGAGGTGTATTGGCAGGGGGCGGCGTGAACATGGCGAGCTCGAATTTCGGTGAGACTATCATCGGCGAAGCCACCATGGACGCGGTGAATAAGCTGGCCGAGGACATTAATCGCGCGCCATTGAATGGCGGCGCGGAGTCTCGCGAGAACGATTTGGACGCACTGGTCGCGGACGTGAATGGCAATACGATTACCATCAATGCAGGCGCGGCCGCCGGTTTGAAAACCGGCCAGACGTTCACGGTTTATCACAAAGGTAAAGAGATCCGAGACCCGAGCACACATGAAGTGCTGGACGTGCAGATCACTCCACTCGGTCAGTTGACCATCACCGTGGTCCGTGATCGGATTGCGATGGGCACCTATTCCGGCGCCGGTACCCCGGTAGTCGGCGACGTCGTCAGGAAGTAGCGTGAAACGCGCGGTTCTAGCCGCATTGCTCGCTTTCGCGCCCGCCCTGGCGCAGGATCAGGCGCCAACCCCATCTGCCAAGCCGTCGGCACAAATTCGGGCGGTCCGGCACCGGCTGGGACTCGCCGCCACGCGCGCGATCGCGAATTTCCGCTCCATGGACTCTATTGAGGAAAACCTGGAGCAAATGGGGCTGATGCTGGATGCCGAGTTGGTTTCCCTGCGGAGCCGGATCGAGGCGGCGCTGGACGTGACCGACGAAGCCATTGACCACAACGATCCGAAGGCCGCGAACGAGGCATTGGACCGGGCGGAAGCGTTGGTAGGCAGGCTGGAGAAGCGGCTCGGAGGAGGTTAGAGATGCGGTGGTTTTTAACGGTTTTTGCGCTTGGTTCCGTTTTCGCGCAGCCTCCCACTCAGGTCAGGCCCTCCACTCCGGCTGCGGCGGGCAATCCGCTATGGCGGCGGAACTTGCTGGGTGCGATCGGCCAACAACCGGGACGGGCCACGGTGCGGGACATCCAGCAGATCGAGCAGTACATGCTCTCAGCCGCGCCTTATTGCACATCGCTGACGCCGGGCGATTACGAAGCAAATCGAGATCTAGCGCGGCAGATGACGGCCTACCTCATGATGGTAAACAGCATGGCTACAGATCCGCAGACGCGTGCGGCAGCGCTCCGGGCGTCGCGGGCCGTAGCGGCTTTCCCCTGCGCCTTCCCGCAGCCGCAGCAGGCCAAGCCGCAAGCGGCCGCGCCTGCCCCTCCGAGCATCGGCGAGCCTCCTTTCGAGCAGAAAGCGCCACAATTGGACGGCGTCGCCGATGCAGATAAAGACACAGCGAATGACCTGCGAATGCGCTATGAAAGCGATGCGGCCAAGGCTGCCGTAGTGTGGCGCAATGCCGAAACGATGCGCCAAAGCCTGGCTGCGCGCGGAATGTCGCTGAATGCAGATACTGCGGCGTCCATGAGCCGCTTGCAGCTGTTCTTGGAAGAGGCCGCTACATCGTTGCGCGACCACAAATGGGATGAGGCGCTCAGCAGCTTGCAGGCAGTGGAAGCGACGGCGCAGAAGGCCGGCAAGGCAGTCGGTCAGTAGCAGGCTTACTTTGCCGCTTGCAACGGCATGCCCTCGCGCAGTTCGTCGTTAGCGCGGCGCACCACCATGTCGCCCGTCTTCAAATTTCCGAGCACTTCGACCAAATCGCCTTCCGCTGCGCCCTTCTTCACGTCGACCCATTCCGCGCGACCGTCGCGATCGCGTATGACGAACGTGCGCTCGTTGGTCGTGACCACGCTGGTCCTCGGTACCCACAGTTCTGCGCCTCGGTTGCGGACTGGCCATTTCACGCTAGGATACATACCCGGCGCCAGCGTACCGTCGCGATTCATCGCGTCCAATTCGACGGCCATAGTCCGCGTTTTCTGATCCAGCGCTTCGGGAATGCGCGCGACTTTGCCGGTGTAAATTCGGCCCGGGTATGCGGGAACGGTGAAAGCGACGGTCGCGCCCCGGACGATTCCTCCGACATCCTCCTCGGGAACGGGCACAACCACGCGCAAGCGCGACACCTGCTGGATCACGAGCAGCGGTGAATCGGATGCCGGACCCACCAGGGCGCCGGGGTGCACCAGGCGGTCGGTCACCACGCCATCGAACGGCGCCGTAATCTTCAGGTAAGCCACCATAACCTTCAGAGCATTGGCCGCGGCTTGCGCGGCGCTGCTGGCCTTTTGACGCGAGTTCACCACCGCGCGAGCGGCGTCCACCTGTTTCTGGGCGAGAATGAGATCGTTGCCGGCGATGGCTCCGGGAGTTTTGGAAGCTTCCTGCGTTCGCTCATACGTGCTTTGGGCCGCGGTTAACTGCGCTTCCGCTTGGGCACGGTCTGCTTCGGCGGCCTGCACCTTGGCCTCGGCCTCGGCGATCTGCGCGTCCATTTCCGGTGCGGTTAGCGTGACGAGCAGTTCGCCTTCTTTGACGGCGCTACCGCGGTCTACCAGCACGCGTTCAACGTAACCCGGCACTTTGGCATGGAGCGAGACGCTCAGGTACGGCCAAATTTCAGCGGGCAGTTCGACGCTTCGCGACACCGCCTTCGAGACAACGGGTGTGAGTTGGCTGGTTTGTGCCCAGATGGCTAAAGGCGCGAGGAGGCCCGCGGCAATTATTCTAAGTCGCTTCATAGTATCGGCTCGCAGGATCCATAGGATTCAAAGAGGGAGAAGTGGCCGAAGCCCGTCCCTGCAAAATCGCGTAAATCGCGGGAAGAATGGTTAGAGTCGCGAATGTCGAGGCGATCAATCCGCCGATTACGGCGCGGCCGAGCGGCGCGGCTTGCGGCCCGCCTTCGCCGAATCCCACCGCCATCGGCAGCATGCCGAAGATCATCGCCGTCGCGGTCATCAGGATGGCCCGCAGCCTTCCAGTGGCTCCTTCGCGAGTGGCTTCGCGTAACGGTTGGCCTTCGCGGCGGGCGTGCTCGGCAAACGTGACCAGCAGAATCGAATTGGCCACCGCGATGCCCACCGCCATGATTGCGCCCAAAAAGGACTGGATATTGAGCGTGGTGTTTGTCAGAAGCAGCATCAAAACCACCCCGCACAGAACGGCCGGAACCGTCAGCACGATGGCGAGGGCGAGACGCAGCGACTGGAAGTTGGCGGCCAGCAGCAAAAAGATGGCACCGACCGCCAGCAGCAGCCCCACACGCAATCCTGAAATCGTGAGATCGAGCGGGGGAATCTGGCCGCGATATTGGACCGTGATCCCGCGCGGCGGCTCGCCCGCGGCAGACACCGCTTGGCGGATCGGACCCTCAGCCTGACCGAGCGTCCTGCCGTGCAGGTTCGCCGTCAGACTGACCACGTGCTGGCCATTGTAGCGATCGATCTCGCCGGGCATGGTGGCAAGCTTCAGACCCGCGATATCGTCCAGCAGCGGCTTCGACCCGCCGCTCGGCATGACCGGCACGGTCGCGATCTGATCCACGCTTTGCAAGCGGTACTGCGGCAGTTCGACCTGGATCTGAAAGGCATTGCCCGAGTTGGGGTCGCGCCAGTAGTTGGGGTCCGTGAAGCGCGACGATGATGTCGCGGGCACCACCGAATGCACTACATCGGCCATCGTGAGTCCGAACTGGCCGGCACGATCGCGATTGATATCGATATCCAACGTGGGATAGTTCTTTTCCTGTTGGAACTGCAAATCGCGGAGAAAGTCCAGCTTTGCCAGCTGCGCCCGAACCTTTTCTCCGTAAGCGTACGCATCTTGCAGGTTGATTCCTTGGATGTCGACCAGCACGGGCGTCGGCGAGCCGAAGCCCATTACCTGCGTGACGACGTCTCCGGCTTCGAACGAGACGTGGCAGTTGGGGAGCTCTTTGTTCAGGTTCTGGCGGAGCCGCTCGCGCAAACCCTCGCCGCGCGGCGCATCAGATTTCAGCGCCACCTGGATGATGGCGTCCTGCGGGCCGGCCGTAAACAGATGGATCAGATCCACAGGGTAGCTGGATGGAATGAGGCCCTCGAAATCGCTGCTGATCGTAATACTGTCCTTGCCGGCAGTGCGCTCGATTACATCCAGCGCGCGAAGGACGATACGCTCCGTCTCTTCGATCCGGGTTCCGGCGGGAGCACGCAGGCGAATCCGGAGCAGGGGAGCGCTGATATCCGGGAAGAGTTCCGTTCCCAGGCGCGGAACGAGAATGTAAAGCAATCCGACTGAACTCACCAGATATAGAAAAGCCAGAGCCCAGCGAATTCGCAGCACGCCGCTCAGATAGTTCCCATAAAACCTGCGGATCAGCCCAAACAAACCTTCGCGCTCCTCGCCCCGATGCGACTCGCGCATCAGCCAGGTTGAAAAGACCGGCACCAGCGTGCTCGACAGCAGGTAGGACGCGATCATGGAGAAACCGACTGCCAGCGAAAGCGGCACGAATAACTGGCGGCTCACCCCAACCATGAAGAACGACGGCACGAAGACAGCGAGAATACAGAACATGGACAGCAGGCGCGCAATCGCGGTCCGGCTGCAAGCTTCGACGACGGCACGGGCGCGCGACACACCGGGAGACATGCGGGTATGGATATTCTCGATTTCGACCGTGGCCTCATCCACCAGAACGCCAACCGCGAGCGCCAGCCCTCCCAGCGTCATGATGTTTATGGTTTGACCTGTTGCCCAAAGCAAAATAACGGCGCATAGCAGTGCAAACGGAATATTCATGACCACGATCAGGGCACTACGCCAGTCGCGGAGAAAGATCAGCACCATCAAGCCCGTCAGCGCCGCTCCCAACAAGCCTTCGGTGATCAGGCCACGGAGGGAATTCGTGACGTATGGCGACTGATCGAACTGCAGACCGACGTCCACATCTTCCGGAACCACACGTTTGAAGGTCGGGATCGCTGCCTTGACCGCGTTTATCACAGCGAGCGTAGACGCGTCCGCGCGTTTCGTCACGGGAATATACACCGTCCGCTTGCCATTCACGTGCGCATACGCGGAGATAATGTCGGTGCCGTTTTCCACCGTTCCGATGTCGCGTAAGTACACGGTGGTGCCGGAGCCCGGACGGATGGGAGTGCTCAACAGGTCCGAAAGATTGCCGCCCAGCGCCGCGTTGGTGCGGGCGATGCGTTGAACCTGCCCGGTCCACATGTTGCCGGAAGGCATCACCACGCTGGATTTGTTTACCGCCGTGATCGCCTCTTCGGGAGAAATCTGATATTGGCGCAGCTTGTCGGGATCCAGCGTGACGACGATGGTTCGTTGATTTCCGCCAAATGGAGGCGGCGCTGAAACGCCCGGCAGGGTAGCAAACAGCGGGCGAACGCGGTTGAGCGCGTAATCCTGGAGTTCGCCTTGAGTATGGCCGGTGCTGCTGAAAACGAGCAGGCCTACCGCCACGCTGCCCGCATCAAAGCGTGTGATGAACGGCTGGACGGTTCCGGGCGGCATGAACGATCGCGCGCGATTCACGTAGCCGACGGTTTCCGACATCGCCTGACTCATGTTCGTGCCTTCGTGGAAGACCAACTTCATGAGCGTCGCACCTTGGATGCTTTTGCTCTCGACGTGATCAATGCCGGTGATGTAGAGGAAGTGATACTCGTAGTAGTAAGTCAGGTATCCTTCCATCTGCGCCGGATCCATCCCACTGTACGGCTGCGCGACGTAAATCGCAGGATCACCGACCTGGGGAAAAATATCGACGGGCATTCGCCGCGCGGCCAGGACAGCGCACAGAGCGATCGCAATCAGCGCGACTACCACCGTGATAGGCCGGCCGAGCGCGGCCAAGACTAAACGCATACGTCACATCCGAAACGCTTCACTGCGTCGCCTCTGCAACAAAGGGCTGAATATCGCCTCGAGCGGTTTCGACCTGGAGGCGGGCCCGCCAGACGTTCAGGCGCGCGAGCGCGTCGTCAATTTGTGCGCGCACCAGCAGGCGCTGCGCTTGGGCGACGTCATCGATTGGGGCCAAGCCCGACTGGTATCGAGCCGTTGCTTGCTGGAGCGCCACGCGGGCCGAAGACACTTCAACCGGGGTGCTCTCGGCTACGCGGCGAGCGCCAGTAAAAGTCGCCAGCGCGGCGTTGAACCGGGCCTGCAGATTCGTGGTGACCACCTGATACTGCGCCTGTCCGGCGCGAACGTTGGCCGACTGGATCGCTTCCTGCTCTTGGATCGAGAATTTGTCCATCACGGGAAACGTAATGGTGAGCCCAAGCCCGTAGTTCTGCGTGGTAGGCGCGAGGCCGTTCAGCCAGCCAAGCCGCGCTCCATTGGAGACGAGGCCGGTACCGCGGGCCGATGCCACGCCCTGCAGCGAAAACTGAGGATAGTAAGTCCGGGTTAGAGCGCTGAGCTGGGATTGCGCTTGCGCTACGGCCGCATTCTGTTCGCGAGCCAGTGGGTTCGCCGAGGGCTGCAGTGGAGCCTCGGCACGATCCGGCGGCAATCGGTCCACGAGCTTGCCGGCTACGACATTCAAGGAAGCGGGCGAGCCGGTGAACTGCTGCAGGTTCGCCCGGGCCACATCGATCGCCTGATCGGCTTGCGCCAATTGCGTCTGCGCCGCGGCGAGTTCGGCCTGCACACGCGATTCGTCGGCGCCGGGCCGTAGTTGCGCGGCTACCTGCGCATGAATGGTTCGCAGCAGGACCTGCCAACTATCTACGGCGGCCTGCGCGGCTTGTGCTGTCTGCTCCGCCGCCACCAGCGTCAAAAAGGCGTCTGCCGTTGCCACAGAGACGTCGTAACGCGTGCTGTTGACTGTGGCTTGGGCATGTTCACGCGCCGCCGCGGCTGCCGCAACGTTCGCGGCCCGCAATCCAAAATCGAACGGCTGCCACGTGACCAGGATGCCCGCGCCGCTGTCCCAGACCGTGCCGAAATCGTTAGCCGGAACCCCATCCACGTTGGCGATGACGCTTTGCGGGAGCAGCAGACCGAAAAACGTATTACGCGTAGCCCGGTTCACTTGGGCCAGCGCGTCGATACGCGGGAGATACGCAGTCTGGGCCAGGCGGATGCCCGCCGCAGCCGCGTTCATTTGTTCCTGCGTAACGCGGATGGATGGGTAGTTTCGCAACGCCAGGTCTACGGCTTGGCTGATATTCAACGGCGCCTCCGGCTGGGCCGGTTGAGATCGAAGCGCGGCGCAGATCGTCACCAGCAGGACGGCACCAATCGCGGCAGGTTTATTCATTTGCCCTCGATTAGTTCGCGAAATAGCTCGCGGACCTTGCCTTTGGCTGCCAGCAGGGCTTTCTTGCCTCGCGGAGTCGCGCGGTATATTTTTCGCAGGGATTTGCCATTACGACGCTCGGACGAGCGCAGATAACCTTTCTTTTCGAGGCTGTGCAGCAGGGGATATAGAGTTCCGGGGCTGATGCGATAGCCGTGCCGGGCGAGTTCCTCGGCCATGCCGAGGCCGAAGATGGGCTCTTCGGCGGCATGGTGCAGGACATGCAGGCGAATCAGGCCGGAATAGAGATCGCGGTCGGCCAAATCGTCATCGAAGTTCGTTGTCGCCATTCGATGACGATTAGCCTAACACAAATCGTCGGCAGGCGGGAAAAGTGTTGCTCGCGGCAGCGCACGTGCGCGGCGGGGCTAGGTACTCTGACGTCTACAAGGGTTCGCCTGTGGATGGGTCCAGGAACAGTTTGCGCCCGTCGCTCGCGGCGTCGAACTCAAACAGGTTCCACAACGAGCCGGCCATCGCGTCGAACGAAGAGCCGCCGATTGGTCCCAAGTTCCAGTTATCTTCGATGAGACGTAGAATCGAAGTCTGATCCGTGAGCGAATGATCCACGAAATTGGCGGCGGCGAAGGGTGAAATCAACAACAGCGGTAAACGCTGGCCGTAACCGCAGCGCCCCCCCGGTCCTGAAAACTCTGCGCTATTTCCGCACATACCTGGGCCGCTCAGCGCATCCGCCGGTGAAACAGAAGGCATGACGATCGGCGGCATCACGTGATCGTACCAGCCGTCCGAATCGTCGTACGCGATGATTACCGCGGTGCTATCCCAAAACGGCGATTGCTCGAGAGCGTTGATGGTATTGACGAGATATGCCTGCTCGTCGAGGGGATTCGAATATTGAGCGTGGCCATCCTGATAAGACGGAGCTTTCAAGAAAGTCACAGCCGGCAGGATTCCCGCGTTCAGTGCGTTGAAGAAGTCGGCGATGTCGTATTGGTGATTGGCCTGATCCTGCTGGCCGATCATCTTGGCGGACGTGGCAGGCAGGTGGTGCGGGTTGGAGGTGGACTGATAAAACTGGAACGGGTTGTGGTTGGAAACGTAGTCGGCTTGCGACGCAGTCCCGTCGAACTGGCTATGTTTCGTGGCGCAGACTGCGCTCGCGTCGGCATTGCGGGAGCTCGGAGCAAATCCTCCCTGGAACCAACCCCAGGTGATTCCTTTTCGATTGAGGAGATCTCCGATGTTCGACCCCCGCATCGAGATGGTGTTCGCGCCCGCGGGGATGCAGTCGTCGAAGGCTGGCCGAATATCGCCGATAACCGTGCCGTCGATTACGGCGGAACTTGCATTTCCGGAGTCATGCACGATCGTCGCGCCGTTGGTCTGACCCGAAACAAGGTTCAGGTGGCCGAGAGTGGAAGGGCCGAAATTAGTGCTGAAGAAACTGTCGCTCATGGCAAAATGTTGCGCGTAATTCCAGACCGCTGTGACGGTGTTCCCATCGTAGTAGCCCATCACCAAACCCTTGCCGGCGCCGACATCGTTGCAACCGCCCTGCGGGGTCCCGCCGTTCAATTCCACAAATTTGTCCATCAACCCGCCGTCCATCGCTTTCTGCTCAGCGGTGTAATCGTGGCTCTGATCGCAGAGAATCGCTTGGGAGCGGTCGAGGCGGAAGGGCTGGACTGAATTCGGATTGGCTGTCAGCAACGGTCCGCTCAGCCCGTTGACACTGGTCTTGCCTCGGCGTCCCTCTCGCGCAAAGAATAGCGGTTCGCCGCCCGGATTTGCCGCATTCGGATAAGTTGCGAAGTAGTGATCGAACGAGACGTTTTCCTGAAAAATTACGACCAGATGTTTAATGGGTGTGGCCGTGTCAGAGGGGCTCTGGCCGGCGATTGTCGTCGACCCGAGGCTTAGCAGTACAACAGCAGTTGTGAAGATACAAATTGCAGGTTTGGCGGTTTGCATAAATCAGTTCTCCGTTCGCAGGCCGGGTGAAACACCTCTGAGCGACATACCAGCTGTTGGGACTAAATATTCCCGTCTGCTCGCAGGGCTGAATAGCGTGTTTTAAGACTGGGCGAGTCATCGGCCGCGGCCGGCAGGAGCGCAAACCAGAGGATCGCGACGAGCCGGGATTCCGGCCATTCGCGCTGAGTTTCCGATGCGGCGCGGTCGTGTCTAGGGCAGTGTCACGGAAATTGGCACATCCACTTCAATAGGTGGCGCGCCGACGGGCACAAAAACGAGAACGGCAAGCGTGCCGTGGTGAGTGCCATGCCCGAGACGGTCCGCGTGAATCGTCACAGTGAGTGACTCTCCCGTGATGCCCGTTGTGCGATTTGTCTCAACCCACGATCCGCCATCGTCTGTGGAAACACGCACTTGATAAGGGAATGGCTCGGCGAAATTGGCCGAAACAGTCAGCGTCTGGACTATTGGGCCGGCCGCATCGATGCGATCCGGCATGACGCGCGGAGCATAGGACGTGCTGGTCACCTTCCTTATGAGGTTCAGGCCGGGTTGAGGAACGAACATTGCTCCTGTGGGGTCGAATGTAACCGCTTCTGGCGAAAACGTGACCGTACCGTGCAGGCTGGCATCGATCGCCGATCCACCGTCGCCCGGATAGATCGCGGCCGTGTTGCCTGCCATGCGCTGTATGGTGGCATCGGTATTGATGCGCAGCACGATTGAATAGACTCCCTCAGACAAGTACAACAGGCCGTCCGGGCCCATGGTCATCGACGTTACGGCGCACAGGTGTGCCTGGGTGGCGGCAACGCCATCGTCTGGGAACTGGCCGGAGTTCCTCGCGCAGGAGCCTACACCGGCAACTCGCGTAAAAGACCCGTCAGAATTGATGCGATTCACTGTCGAATAGACGTCCGCCGCCAGCGCGTGGGTCCAGGCCACATAAACGGTTCCGTGCGGGTCGACCGCGACGGAGTTGTAGTAATCCGCGCCTTGTTGGCCGACGGGGCCTATGGTGTTGATGATCCCATTGGAATCGATCTTCCGTATGCGCGCGTTGGATGTGTCGGCAATGTAGATGTTGCCCTGCTGGTCGAAGGCGACCGCACCGGGCTCGTTTAGGGTCGCTTGCACCGCCGGCCCACCGTCTCCTTGATCGCGGACTAGGCCCGTTCCCGTGCCGGTCCCGGCGACCAGATGGATAATGCCGTCCGGCGTGATCTTGCGGACGCGGCTGTCGCCGGTAATGACGTATAGAGCGCCGTCGGGACCGACAGATACCGGTCCCGGCCGGAGGAGCTGCGCTTGAAGAGCGGGACCTCCATCTCCGCTGTAGCCAGATTGCCCCGTGCCGGCGATCGTACTCACTGTCCCATCCGCTGAGATTTTGCGGATATTGTTCGCCTGGGCATCGCTGACGAAAAGGTTGCCGGATTTGTCGAAGACGGCGCGGCCGATGAGCGCGAACGTGGCGTGGATCTCGGGTCCGCCATCGCCGCTCGAGCCTGGATTGCCTAAGTTCTTATCGATTGCACCGCTGCCGGCCAGGGTGACAATCGTGCTGTCCGGCGCAATCGCGCGTACCCGCCGGTTGCCGTAATCGGAGATCAGCAGGTTGCCGGAACTGTCGAACAGCACTTGCGCAGGCAAGCAAAGCTCAGCGGCCAAGGCTGGGCCGCCGTCTCCCGAGAAGCCACACGTGCCGGTGCCGGCGATGGTTGTAATTGTTCCGTCCGGCGTAATCTTACGAATCCGGTGATTCCTCGTGTCAGCGACCAAAATATTGCCGTTGGAATCCAGAGTCACGCCGCTAGGCCCGTTCAGCTCAGCGGAAGCCGCGGGTCCTCCGTCGCCGCTGAACCCGGGCGAGCCTGTGCCCGCGATGTTGGTAGCCGTGCCATTCGGCGCAACTTTCATGACAACGTTGCCAAACCATTCAGTAAAGTACAGGTTGTCTTGAGCGTCGATCGCGAGTCCCTCGATATTTGGCACACGGCCTGAAACCGTAGAACGTGGCGCCGTGTACAAGGTGGAAATGATGCCGCCGGGCGACACCTGCCGGATGCAATTGCAAAACACCTCCGCGATGTCGAGATTACCTTGTGAATCGAACACCAGGCCGCGCGGTGAGGCCAGAGCAGCCTCGGTTGCAGGTCCACCGTCGCTAGTGGTCTCAGTGCCCCCGCCCGCGAAGACACTTACTACGCCGTCCAGTCCAATGCGGTAGACGGATCCGAACGCTGCATCTGATAGGTACAGCGCGCCCGTTCTGTCCTGAGCCATGCCACGCAACACGCCGGGCTGCAGGGTGCTGGCAGGCACCGTGGAAGGCGATCCGTTGGTTGACGGACGAACGAGCAACTGCGTCAACACGTTTAATTGCGGCCCGATGCCGGCTACCGCCAAAAGTGAATTGTCTGGCTCGAGCCGCAGCACCAAGAACTCGTCATGAAGGAGCAGCCGGCCAGTGCCCTTGTCGACCAACAGTCCGTAAACCGAGCCGAGCGGCGCGTTCAACGCCGGTTGACCGTCGACGCTGTTCCGGTGGGTGTATGGGATGCCTGCAATGGTGAAGACATTTTGCGCGTGAACCAGGCTGCAAAAAAGTGCAGCAGAAAGAGAGAAGGACTTAATTAACTGCATGACGGCGTGCGCAGCCAGATGTTCATTTTACTATTGCCGCAATCTGCGCTCCCACGCCGCGCGAGTTTCCGCCAGCAGGCACGAACCGCCAGAGTAGAGCCGGCCATAATTGATCACTAGGAAGGCGTCGAAGAAATCCGTGAGGTCGGGTCGATGCAAGCGGGATTCAGGCACACAGAGGATCAGATGCTCAGGACGGGGCTGGGACATTCACGCACGATAGAGTAGAGGTGCGACCACATCTTGCTGATCGCGCCTTGCGAGTGGCCGCGGCCCGTGATCACCAGGTCCGCTCTGCGCCGCAGCACTTCGTTTTGCACTCCCTCGGCCACGGGACCGTCGATTACGCTCGCGGGCGCGTCGAGATCGAATCTCGTCATTAGCTCGCGCAGGCGCGCGTGTGCATCCGCGGTGAGTTCCTGACTGTAATCATGAAAGTCGACGTGCGCGACGATCGGCGTCTGGATCATATGGACCAACGACAGATTGGCGCCATAGACCCGCGCCAGCGCAATGGCGCCCCGCAGCACCGCTTCAGCCTCATTTGTATCGGACAAAGCGACCAGGATCGAACGGTAAGGAAGATCAGGCGCGTGATCGGCCAAAGCGGCTCCGATTCCGGTCCAGACTGGTGTCGTCGCATCGTGCAGGATTTTCGACGTCACGGAGCCGAGCAGAAATCGCCGAAGCGGGCCGTAGCCATGCGTGGCCAGCATGACCAAATCGGCCTCCTGCTGCTCCGCGATCTTATGGATCACTGAGCCGGGTTCACCGAGTTCCGCGATTAGCTCCGCATGACGGCCGGCGAACATGTGCTGAGCAAAAAGGTGCAGCCGCTCCTCTTCGGCTGCCCGCACCTGTTCCGGGAAGTCCGGATCGACCAGCTGCTCTTGGCTGCCCGCTAGGATCGCGGCCGCGGCGGGACCGTACGCATGCACCAGCGTTAGTTCCGCATTGAACCGCCGAAGCATGTCATGCACATACGGAACGACGGCACGGCAAGGTTCGGAATAGTCGACTGGAAGCAGGATTCTGCGGAACGGCAGCATGGCAGTTTTCTCCCGAACCGGCAATGCAGTTTGAGGACCAGCCCGTTAAGCACGCGCTGTGTACAGAATGTCGCTAGGATTGTGCAATTTGCCCCAGATTGGGCAGCCGACCTTGCGCCGCAGCGCCCAACACTGTGCGTCAAGCGGCGGCGAGCTGATTGGCGATCTCGCGGAACACATTTGCGAACCGGGCGACGGCCGCAACATCGACCGCTTCCGGCCCCCGATCGGCTGGATTGTGAAACAGGGCGTTCCTGCCAATGATGGACATGTAACGGCCGCCGCCGCGGTGTACCACTCCCGCCTCGCCCGCAGGAACAGTGCCGCGCGCAACTCGGCGGTCGACTCGCAAGCCGGCCGATTGCATGGCATTCGACAGAAGCGCTTCCATCTCGTTGTCGGAGGCCTGAATGCTATTGCCCGGATCCTGTGCCGCCCCGATATTCGCGCCGAAATGAATCCAGGCCCGACTGTGCTTGATCAGCGCGGGCCGGCGTTCGGCATAGATCTCGATTCCATGCTGGCCCAACTCGTGTCCGCTGGAAGCAACGAAGAGCACGTCACGGGCGGGCCGTGCGTCGCGCATGGACCGCATCAGTTCCAGCCAGCAGGCAATCCCGCCGCCGCGCTCGCTCGCGCAGGTCCACCATCCGCTGCGCGGCGTCATGATAACCAGCGGGGGCAGCGACCGATCTGAACCCGATATGCTCGAGATCACGTTGAATGCTTCGGCGGGCGTGCGCTTCACATGCGCGACGACGGCAACCTCAGAGTGTCCGCGGGCCAACTCGTCGAGCCTGGGTTTGTCCTCGCTGGACACCTGGAGCACCGGTGGACCGAATGGCTGAAGAAAGCTGTCGGCGTTATTCGGGCAGAGCCCCGGGCGGCCGCCGTTCGTGATGAGAACAATTGCGCGATGCCGGTTCTGTCGGCGCGCCTCGCCCAAAGCGCCGGCACCCGCTGTGTTGGGCGCAGCTTCCGCGAGGCCGATTTCAGCATCGCTCTCCAATGGCCCTATCCGCCCGCGAACGCCTTCGGGACCCGTGAAGCCGCCATCGAACAGCGGCAGGCCATCGGTGATGCGGCCAGAAGCGCTCAGGTTTCCCGAGATCGGGTCGATCCGGCTGAGGTCGAAGATCTCTCGCGCAGGCTTTAGCCCGGCCTCGCGCACCTGATCCATGAGCCAGTCGCCGGAGATTCGGTCCACTTCGGTGCCAGTTCGGTGAATCCCCTGTTCTCCGAAAGAATGGACGATCTTCGCGATTCGCTGCCGCTGTTCATCGGAACCCGGCTGCGCCGAACAAACAGCAGCGGCGGCGAAACCGAACCATTCCCGGCGCGTACTTTTCATTACCGGTCATCATAGCGGGAATCGACGTGCAACGGCTGGGCGAGATACCTCATACACGGGCGGCCAACTACCGCGCGCCGCTAAGATAATGCAGCTCGGGTAGGCTCCTCAGGCGTTCGGCTGCCGATTCCGGGGTGATGTCGCGTTGCGGCATCCCCAGCAGCTCATATCCGACCATGAACTTTCTCACGGTCGCGGAACGCAGCAGCGGTGGATACCAGTGGAGATGCAAATGCCACTCGAGGTGCTCCGCGCCGTCGGTGGGGCGCTGATGGATGCCCATGGTGTAAGGAAACGGGGCCTGAAATAGGTTGTCGCCGCGCGTCGTCAGGCGCTTGAGTATATCGGCGAAAGCGTCGCGCGCCTTCCCGTCTAATTGGTCGATGCCGGTGAGATGCTGCTTGGAAACGATCAACGCCTCGAACGGCCAAACAGCCCAGAACGGCACTACCGCGGCGAAGCCATCGTTCTGGCACACCAGGCGCTCGGCGGAAGCGAGTTCCAGTTTCAAATAGTCGCAGAGCAGGCACGAAGTCTTGGCCACCCGGTGGTCCTGCAGCGACAGCTGCTCGGCTGCTAATTCGTTTGGCAGTCGCTCATCGGCCCAAATCTGGCAATGCGGATGGGGATTGCTCGCGCCCATCATTTCGCCACGATTTTCAAAAATCTGCACCGAGGAGATAAAGGGTTTGGATCCAAGGTCAGCATACTGCTCGCACCACGCATCGACGACGGTACGGATTTCGCCCATTTCCATGCGCGCCAGAGTCAGACTATGATTCGGCGAAAAACACAAAACCCGGCAGATGCCTTTCTCGGATTGCGCTCTCAGCAAACCGGCCTGGTCGAACTCGGCGTCCGGCGTATCAGGCAGCAGCGCAGCATAGTCGTTATCGAAAACGAAGGTCGAACGATACTGCGGGTTGCGAGCGCCACCCGCCCGGGTGTTCCCGGGGCAGAGGTAGCAGTCCGGATCGTATTCCACTCTGCAAGGCCGCGGTGTATTTTCCAGCTCGCCCAACCAGGGCCGCTGCGTTCTTTGCGGGGAAACCAGGATCCACTGGCGAGTTAGCGGGTTCCAGCGCCGGTGCGGTTGTTGGCTCCAGTTCATATCGGACTAGCGCGACCTCAGTGTAGCGAAAGTTGTCCGGGCGCAGGCGCCCAGCGGAACGCTGTATACTTTCGGATGACGCGGCCAAAGGAGGAGCACTTATGGCAGTAGTCAAATTCAATCTCAACGGTAAGACCCAGACCGTCGACGCGCCCCCCGCTATGCCGCTGCTGTGGGTTCTGCGCGATACACTCGGGCTGACCGGAACGAAGTTCGGCTGCGGCATGTCACTATGCGGAGCCTGCACGGTCCACATCAATGGGCAGGCCGTACGTTCATGCGTCACGCCTGTTTCCTCGGTCTCTGGAAAGTCCGTAGTGACCATCGAGGGCTTGTCCGCCAACGCCAGCCATCCCATTCAAACGGCCTGGATCGAAGGCGATGTCCCGCAGTGCGGCTACTGCCAGTCGGGCCAGATCATGACGGCCGCCGCTCTGTTGGCGAAGACCGCGCATCCCACCGACGCCGATATCGACGAGGCCATGCATGGCAATATCTGCCGCTGCGGCACTTACGACACGATCCGATCGGCCATTCACCGCGCCGCGGAAATCGCGCGGGTCGAGGGAGGCTCCAAATGACGACCCACGTAAATCGGCGGGGTTTCCTCAAGGCCGGTGCGGCCACAGCCGGCGGACTGCTGGTTAGCTTTTGTCTGCCGGAGTCGTCCAGGGCCGATACGAACGGCTCCAAGCTGAACGCCTATGTCCACGTCGCCGCTGACGACACGGTCACGCTGTTTATCCACAAGGCCGAAATGGGCCAAGGCACGGTCACATCGCTATCCCTCCTTCTCGCCGAAGAACTGGAGTGCGACTGGAACAAGATTCGCACCGAATTCCCCGGCGTGAGCAAGGAATATGGTCCCTATCAGGGCGTGTTCGGCAGCCTGAGCATCCGGAGTTCCTGGGTCACATTACGTAAGGCAGGGGCGACCGCGCGTGAGATGCTGGTCCAGGCCGCTGCCCAACAATGGGGAGTCGATAAGACGAAGTGCCGCGCGGAGAACAGCGCCGTAATCAACACCGACACTAACGCCCGGCTTAGCTATGGCAGTCTCGCGGACGCCGCCGCGAAGCTTCCGGCACCATCTAATATCGCGCTCAAGGATCCCAGTCTGTTTCGTTTGATCGGGCGGCCGACCAAACGCTTGGATACGCGCGAGAAGGTCAATGGACGCACGGTATTCGGTCTTGACGTGCGCGTTCCCGGGATGCAGCACGCCGTCGTCCAGCGCTGCCCGGTTTTCGGCGGTAAGGTCGCCGGATTCGACGCCAGCAAGAGCAAGGCCATCCCCGGTGTCAAGAACGTCTTGCAAATATCGAACGGGGTCGCGGTCCTGGCGGACAACACTTGGGCCGCCATGGAAGGCCGCCGTGTTCTTAAGGTGCAGTGGGACGAAGGGCCGGTGGCTGCGGTCAGTAGCGCTGGCATCAGTAAGGATTTCGCCGAACACGCGCAGAAACCCGGCGCGGTGGCGCGCAAAAATGGCGATGCGGCAGCCGCGCTCGCATCGGCGTCCAAGAAGATCGAGGCCGCTTACGAAACGCCTTTCCTGGCCCATGCGCCCATGGAGCCGCTCAATTGCGTGGCGCACGTCCGGCCGGATGGTTGCGATGTGTGGGCGTCGACTCAGGGCCAGAGCGCGGCCGAAGAAGCAGCGGCGCAAGTCACCGGCCTGCCTCCGGAAAAGATCCAGGTCCACAGCGAGTTCATGGGCGGCGGCTTCGGCCGGCGCGCGCGGGCTGACTATGTTGCCGAAGCGGTCGAGGTTTCCAAAGCCGCCGGTGTGCCAGTTCAGGTCACTTGGTCGCGCGAGGATGATTTACAGCAAGACTTCTACCGCCCGGCTGCGTACGGGCGCTTCCTGGCGGGTCTGGACGATCAGGGTTGGCCAGTTGCGCTGCACGCGCGATTGATCTGCCCACCTTTCGGCGGGATGAGGAACGGCATTGCTCAGACGGCGGTTGAAGGCGTCGTGGATCTGCTGTACGGCATTCCCAACATGCTGGTGGATTATCACGCGCTCGATCCCGGGATTCCGGTCAGCTACTGGCGCTCGGTCGGCTACTCGCAAAACACATTCTTTGCCGAGTCGTTTATCGATGAAGTTGCTCACGCCGGTGGAAAAGACCCGTTAGAGCTGCGACTGCGGCTTCTCTCTGGCGCGCCGAGGCTACGCGCCGCCGTGGAACTTGCCGCCGAAAAGGCCGGATGGGGTAAGCCGCTTGCCGCCGGGCGGGCCCGTGGTATTGCCGTCGCGAACAACATCGGAAGCTTCAACGCGCAGGTGGCCGAAGTCTCGGTGGAGCGTGGAAAGTTGCGTGTTCACCGGGTGGTTTGCGCGGTGGATTGCGGCCAGCCGGTGAACCCGTCCGGCATCGACCAGCAAATTCGGAGCGGCATGGTATTTGGGCTCTCGGCTGCATTAAAGGGCGGCATCACGATCGAGCATGGACGCGTCCAGCAGCAGAATTTCCATCAGTACGACGTTCTGCGCATGGAAGAAATGCCCGCGATCGAAGTACACATAATTCCTAGCAAGAACGCCCCAGGCGGCATTGGGGAAGCCAGCACGCCTGCTATTGCTCCGGCCGTCGCTAATGCGATTTTCGCCGCGACGGGCAAACGTGTTCGCCGCCTCCCGATTCGCGCCGAGGATCTGGCCTGAGCGATGAAGTTTCTGGGATTGGCTGGGGTCTTCTTCATCTGCTTTAACGTTCCAGCGCTAGCCGCGTCCGGGGCTTCGCCGTTCAGCGGACGCTGGGACCTCACCATGACGCGCGATCAGGAGAGCTATCCCGACTGGATGGAATTCGCCGAAGAGGGACCCAGCGGAGTGGTGCGCGTGGTCGGCCGTACCGGTAGCGTTCATCCGGCGAAAGATGTCAAAGCCGCAGGATCGCATCTGACGTTCACCTCCAGCGAGGGTGCGTGGGATCTCACGGCCACCGGCCACAAGCTCGTTGGGCACTTACGCGGCAACGACGGCGACGTCCAAGTCTCGGGCGCATCAGCGCCAGCTTTGAAGCGGGCTGCGCCCGCTGCCTGGGGCACTCCAGAGCCGCTGTTCGACGGAAAGGACCTGGCGGGTTGGGAGGTTGACGACCCTTCGAAAACCTATTGGTCCGCCCAGAACGGCGAGTTGCGCAATGAGAAAGGCGGCGCGAACATCCGCACCACCCGCAAGTTCGATGATTTCAAGTTACACATCGAATACAACTGCCCGCCGGGCGGAAACAGCGGCGTTTACTTACGTGGCCGCTACGAAGTTCAAGTAGAATACGAACCGCCGGCCAAGAACGATCAATTCCACAGGATAGGTTCGATTTACGGTTTTATCGCTCCGGCGGCCGAACTGCCGAAACGTCCGGGTGAATGGGAAAGCTACGACGTGACGCTGGTCGGCCGGACCGTGACCGTGATCCGTGACGGTGTCAAGATTATCGACCAGCAGGAAATCCCCGGCATCACGGGCGGCGCGCTCGACAGCCATGAAGCCGACCCCGGTCCTATTTATCTGCAAGGGGACCACACCGGCGGCCTGCGCTATCGCAACATCACGATCTCTTTGCCCCAGCGCTAGCGGTTCGCGATTATCCTACTCTCGATGGCTTTCGAAGACACTCTGGCGATCCAGGTACTACGCAAACACAAGGACGGTGTGACCATCGCGTGCCCTCTGCGGCCGGAATACGTGAACAGCCAGGGCGTGTTGCACGGTGGCGTGATCGCCTCCATAGCGGATGAAGCCGCCTGGCATGCCTTGCTGCACGCCTATCGAGGCAAGCACAACGGGACGACCACCGAACTGAAGATCAATTATCTGCGCCCTATCGCCGTCACCAAGGTGATCGCGCGGGTCTATGCGCTGCGCGCAGGCAAAACACTATTCGTCAGCCGCGTCGACATTTTCGACGCCGAAAAGCGTCTGGCCGCCATCGGAGTCGTCACTTACATGTTGCTGCCGAATAACCGGGAAGGACTTACTGCACCGTGACCACGACCGGCTGGTCGATTAAGCTGGCCTTATCCGCGGTCAAGATCAGCAGATGATACCTCCCGGCCTTCATCTCGGGAATCGTGAACTTAATCTCGCTATCCGACTGGTTAGCGATATCCACCTTGGTATCGTTCTTGCCGTCTGTCAAATACAGTTCGCCGACACCATTTTTTCCCAGGTGCTCGCCCTTGGCGGTAATCGTGTCGCCTTTCTTGCCGCTGTCAGGATCCACCGCGGTGCAATGAGGTAATAGCTGAAACGCCCCGAGCGCGACTGCCATGGCGATCAGCCCCGCAATCAACCAAGTTCGCATTGCATTTCCTCTGGCTGGCGATTATACACCCTGTAACGTGTGTTAGTGTCAATAATTTTCTCCGGTAGTAGACTGGAGAAAGAAATCAAAGCCATGCCCACTGCTACTCACACGGTTCCTCTGTCCGTCCAACCGCTCACGGTTTTGAGCGAAGAAGAGAAGATGTTCCAGAGCACCATCCGCCGTTTTGCGAAGGAGCGTATCGGCCCGCATGTCCGTGAAATGGATGAAGCCGGCGTGTTCCGAAAGGATCTTCTCAAGGAGATGTTCGAACTCGGGCTGATGGGCATCGAGATTCCCGAGGAGTTCGGCGGTCAGGGTGGAAACTTCTTCCAGTGCGTTCTGGCGGTGGAAGCGTTAGCCGAGGTGGATCCTTCGGCGGCCGTGATTGTGGATGTTCAAAACACGATTGCCAATAACATTCTTATCCGCTGGGGAAACGACGAACTCAAGCGGCGGTATCTGCCGCAGCTAGCCCGCGAGACAGTGGCTTCGTTCGCTTTATCGGAAGCCGGCTCAGGTTCCGACGCTTTCGCGCTCTCGACGCGCGCCAGCCGGCAAGGCGATTCCTTCGTTCTGACCGGTCGCAAACTCTGGATTACGAATGCCGGAGAGGCGGGTCTGTACTTCGTATTCGCAAACGCCAAGCCCGAAGCGGGCCACCGCGGGATCACCTGTTTTCTGGTGGAGCGTGGTTTCGCCGGATTCCAGGTGGGCAAGAAAGAGGACAAGCTAGGGATTCGCGCCTCGTCCACCTGCGAGCTGATTCTCGACGACTGCCGGGTGCCCGCCGCTAATATCGTTGGGGAAGTTGGCAAAGGATATAAGATCGCTATCGAGACGCTCAACGAAGGACGCATCGCGATCGGCTCTCAAATGGTCGGCTTGGCCCAGGGTGCGCTCAACCACGCCATCGTCTATTCGAAACAGCGGCGCCAGTTCGGAAAGCCCATCGCCGATTTCCAAGGCGTCCAGTTCGAGCTGGCACAGATGGCAACCGAAGTGGAAGCAGCGCGCCTCATGGTGTACAACGGTGCCCGGATGCGCGATGCGGGACTGCTGTTCGTCACCGAAGCCGCTATGGCCAAGTATTTCGCGTCACAGGTGGGCGAGAATACGGCCTCGCGCGCGGTCGAGATCCTGGGCGGGGTTGGATTCACCAAGGATTATCCGGTGGAGAAGCTCTATCGCGACGCCAAAATAGGCCGCATCTACGAAGGCACGAGCAACATGCAGAAGCTCACAATTGCCAAACAGATTCTCGGCTGACCCTCTCGCGTCCCAGCTACACCCACCACGGGGCGGTGGGCTGTTCCTTGATAACAATCTGATTGAGAAAAGCGGCGGCTTTGGATAGCCCCTCGTCCGGTGACATGAGGCTGTCTTCGTGCTCGATGGAGAGCGCGTAGTCGTAACCGTACATGCGCAGAGTGGAAATGAATTCTTTCCACCATCCGAACGCGTGGCCATAGCCAACACTGCGGAAGATCCAGGCGCGGTTCCGCTCGTCGGTATACTTTTTGGTATCCAGCACGCCGGATTTCGGGAGATTGTAGTCGTAGATCTGGGTGTCTTTAGCGTGGACGTGAAAAATAGAGTCTCCCAGCACGCGAATGGCTTTGATGGGGTCAATGCCTTGCCAGAACATATGGCTCGGATCGTAATTGCAGCCGATGGTGTCGCCGGCGATGGAGCGCAGCTTCAATAAAGATTCCGGGCTGTAAACCACGAAGCCGGGGTGCATTTCGATTGCGATCTTCACGCCATGATTTTTGGCAAACTGCGCGTGTTTGATCCAGTAGGGCGCCACTTTCTTTTCCCACTGCCAGGCGAGCAGATCGAGATACTCGGGCGGCCATGGGCAAGTGACCCAGTTCGGAAATTTCGCCTTATCGCCGTCGCCCGGGCAGCCGGAGAAATCGATTACGACGGGAACTTCGAGCTTCTCGGCCAGCAACACCGTCTTGCGGCTCACGTCCTGATAGGCGCGGGCGATATCTCTATTCGGATGGAGCGGATTCCCATGCGAGCTGAGCGCGCTAATCGAGAATCCCTGGTCCGCGAGCTTCTGCTTAAAATCTTTTAGAGCAGCTCGGTCATTGAGCAGGGAGAGTTTGCAATGCGGATCGCCCGGATAATTACCGGTGCCCAGTTCAACGGTGCGTATGTCAAGCTTTTTCAGCTTGTCCAGGACCTGGTGAAGCGAGAACTGCGCCAACAGGGCCGTAAAGACGCCAACTCTCATGGTTAGGAATTCTCCTCGCGGCAGGATAGCACAGGAGCAGCGCGGTTCCGGTACTTAAGTGGTGAGTTCAAGCCGAGGTGGCTTTGTGTTCAATACCGAGCTGCTGGCATTTCTTGTAGAGGTGGCTGCGTTCCAGGCCCAGGGCGCGAGCCGTGTCGGTCATCTTGAAATTGTGCTTCTTCAGTTCGGCCAGAATCACCTCGCGCTCGTGCGTTTCCATGCGCTCGGCCAGGCTTCCGTTTCCCGATAGCGACGACGGCTGTTCGGCCGGGAGCGCTAGCCGAACCGTGCTGCGGTCGACTCGGCCCTCACATAGCAGAAGCAAACGCTCGACGACGTTGCGCAGCTCGCGAACGTTTCCAGGCCAGGAGTAGCGCTCCAGCTCGCTGTAAGCGTCCGCGGTTATTTCACGCGCCGGCCAGTCGTTTTGCTCGGCGATGCTGCTGGCGAAGAAATCCACCAGCAGCGGAATGTCTTCCTTGCGATCGCGAAGCCTCGGCAGCGAGACCGGAAACACAAAGATGCGGTGGTAGAGATCCTGGCGGAACTCGCCGCGGCGTACCAGCTCTTCCAGATTGCGATGCGTGGCGACAATGACGCGGACGTTGACCGGGATAGGCTGGTCACCCCCGATACGCTCGATTTCATTCTGTTCGAGAACCCGCAACAGCTTGGCCTGCATGATGGCCGGCATGTCTCCGATTTCGTCCAAGAAAAGAGTGCCGCCGCTCGCTTGCTCGAATTTGCCGAGGTGGCGCGTCGCGGCTCCAGTGAAGGAGCCTTTTTCGTGCCCGAACAATTCGGATTCGATCAGCTCGCCGGGTACGGCGGCGCAATTGAGCGTGATGAAGGGGCCATTGCGGCGGGGGCTTTTTTGATGCAGCGTATGCGCGACCAGTTCTTTGCCGGTTCCGGTCTCGCCCAGGATGCAGACACGCGTTTCGCTAGCCGCGACGCGTTCCACCTTTGCCATTGCAGTTTGCATCGCCGCCGACTTCCACACCAGCTCGTGGCGGCCGGCACGTTGTTTCAGGCGGCGGTTCTCCTCTTCCAAACGCGCCAGTTTTACAGTGTTTTCGACGGTGACCAGCAGCTTTTCGGTGGAAAGCGGCTTCTCCAGGAAATCGATCGCGCCCAAGCGAGTGGCGCGGACGGCCATCTCTATGTTGGCTTGTCCGGAGACCATCACCACCGGCGTTTGGACGCCCGCTGATTTCAATTCCGCGAGCAGCGTCAGTCCGTCTTTACCCGGCATGACGACGTCGGACAGGATCATGTCGAAGCGTTGAGATTTAGCGAGATCCAACGCGCGATCTGCGTTATCGCAAACGACGGCCTCATGACCAGCGAGACGGAAGGCGCGGGCCAGCGAGGCCAGGGTATTTGCGTCGTCATCCACCAGCAGAAGTTTGCTCATCGATTCAGCTCGATTCTAAAGGTTGTGCCATGTCCCTGCTGGCTCCGCACACTGATCGTGCCCTTATGATCGCTCACCACGGACTGGACGATGGCGAGGCCGAGGCCGGTACCGTGCTGCTTAGTTGTGTAGTAGGGAGTGAACAGCCGCTCACACTCCTCGGGCGTAAGACCTTGCCCGGTATCGGCCACTTCGATGGCCACGCGGCCGCTGCCGTCCAGATTCTGTGTCGCGATAGCCAGTGTTCCACCATTGGGCATCGCATCCAGTGCGTTCAGAATCAGGTTGCGCAGCGCGCGCCGGATCTGGTCCGGATCGGCCGAAATTAATCCAGCGTTGTTGTCCAAGTGCATCTCGACCTGAATCTGAGGACGGCCGGGAGCGTGAATCTGGGCATCGAATACTTTGATCGTGTCGGTGGCGGCCTGGTTGATATCGGTCGGCTCCAGATGGGGCGCGGGCATTTTCGCAAAATCGCTGAACCGGCCGATGATGGTCTTCAGGTTATCGAGCTCGGCCAGTAGCGTGGAGGTGCTTTCGCGGAAAACCTCGTCGAATTGTTCGGCCCCTCCCTGTCGTGCGCGCTGTAGGTTTTCGACGGTGATCTGCAGCGGGAACAGAGGATTTTTCAGTTCGTGCGCCAAGCGGCGGGCAAGTTCGCGCCAGGCCGCCACGCGTTCGGCTTGGATCATACGGTCGCGTTGCTGGGCGAGCTGTTCGGTCATTTGATTGAAATCCCGGGCCAGTTGGCCGATCTCATCCTTTGAGTCCGCCACTGCTCGCGTATTCCAATCGCCCCCAGCGACCTGGCGGACGCTGCCGGCCAGAGCCCGCAGCGGGTGCGTGATTCGGCTGGCGGTCCAAAAACTCAAAATAAGGCCGAGGAGGACGCCGGCGCCGGCGACGCTCCACGCAGTACTTTGGATGTTTCGCTTAAGAGCGGCCAGCTCGGCGCGCGAATTTTCGACCAGCAGGATCGCGAGCAATTGCTTATCGCGGCCTAGCAGGGGAATGGCGGAAATGCTCGCTGCCGTACTGGTCCGAGTCAACTGGCGCGGTTGCGCGCGCACGGTCTCAATCAAATCGGCGGCGAGTTTCGATCCCAAGCCGCCTCCGGGCGGTGGTGGCTCGAACGCGCGGTAAAGCTGGACGCGCATGTTTGGTGTGGCTGGGAGCGCATCCAGGAATTCCTGGTCGAGTTGCACTCCGCCTGCAATATACAGCCATCCTTCGCCGGCCGGCACCGCGCGTACGGCTACCAGGCCGAGCGAAGATCCGTCGCTGACATCTTCGCGTTTCAAGAACACCCCTTGCGATTTCCAATCCACCCGTTCTTTCAGCCAGGACTCTTCGTAGCCGAACCGCGCGGGCCACTCGGCCGAGCTGATGATTCGCCCATCTGGCCCGACAAGTTCGAGGAAACTCAGCGACTGTTCGTGGGCCAGGGCGTAGGCTTCGTCGACAAATCGGCTGGTGTCGGGCTGAGGCCCAGCCAGGTTTAATGCGATTCTCTGCACAGCGTCGGAGGCGGCGATGGCGTCAATGCGCCGGGCAACGTCCTGGCCGCGACGGTCGAATTCGCGCTGGAACTGCGCGACCAGAGCGCCCGTACGTTCAGCATCCTGGCGCTCAAACGAGTCGGTTACCAATGTGGAGACGACCAGCGCGACGGCCCAAACTGCCAGCAGCACCGTGGCTGCGATGCTGATGAAGGTCTTGACGCGGAAGCTCATCGGTCCACCCAACATCCAGCGAGGTTGGGCGTCAGCTGGTCCGCTGTGGCCGAGCCATCGAAATGAACGCGGTGAGCCGTACCAAGGACCAGCGGCAAGTGCACCACCGGAATCACGCGGTTGCTTTCGAGTAAACCCCGTTCCGCTTCGTACAATGTCTCAGGCTTGTTCGCTTCTAAGCCGTTGACGCGGTCCGCCGCGCCGAGGAGGGCCGCAATGCGCGCCAGTTCCGCCGCTGCGTCGGCCGATTCGATGGGCCAGCGGACCAGGTGCAGGTTTGCGTTCTGGTTTGCTGTCGGCTGAATTGCGATTCCGGCGTCATGCGCATTTAAAGCGACGCGCTCGGCGACCGCGCGTGCGAACGAATCTCCCGGTGGATACCCCAGGGTCACCGGGGTGAGCTTGATTTGTGCGGCAAGCTGGCGGGCGCGCGCGAGGTCGGGCATGGTCTGAAAAAGAAACTCGTAACCGGTCAGCCACTGCGGAAGCAAGCCGAACGCGGCTTGCCCTTGCCGCTGCGCAAGGACATTGACAATCGGCGCGCGATCGATCGAGGCCGCCAGAGCCTGCAATATGACGGGCTGAATGTCACTCGCGGCGACAAGCGCCAGCAGTTCGCGCGGGTGCGACACCCAAATTCGTGGGCCTTCCGGCACGATCCTACGAGGCGACGCGAAGGGGATATCGAATAGATCGGCGTTTGACGAGACGCTGGACGCCAGATTCACGACGATCGAATCAAGGTACGGCCGGCCGCCCCAGTAGTCGTCGAAGGCCGTCAGGGTCAGGCGCCGGCGCGGTTCCCAACCGGAGAGACGAAAAGGGCCCGTTCCGATGACCAGGTTGTTTTCGCTCTTGCGCGTAATCGCAAAACGCGGGTTGGCGAGCTGCAGCGGAAGATCGGGCAAGGCGTGGTCGGCTTGGATGACCAGAGTCTGGCCGCCGGCCAGCACCGTAATATTTTCAAACTGCTTTTTGAGTTCGTCAAGCAACCCGGGAGCGACGTTACCGGCATTGAGCGGCTGGCCATCTTGAAAAAATACATTGGCTCGCAGGGAAATGCGCCACCGTTTGGTCTCCGCCTCGGGTTGCCAGGCGCTTGCGAGCCGAGGTTCTAGTTCGCCGCGCCCGTTGATTCGGGTCAGCGTCTCGGCAACCAATGGTGACAGAATCGGCGGCAGATCCGAGGCCTCTGGCGAATTGAACGTGCCGGAGAGATCCAGCGTGAGCGTGCCGCCATAGCGCGGGCGGGCAGCGCTGCTGACTGACGCGATCGAGATGCTACTGAGCGCAAGACAGAGCCAGGCGCGAAGCCTCATAGTTTCCTGTCGTCGGGTTGCGTAAGACGAGAGCCGCCTGCGCGTCCGACGGCCAGAGCGCGGTCACAGCGCCTGGAAGGGGCAGCGGTTCACTACGCGCCGCGGGCTGGCCGTTCACGACTTCGAAGACCTGCACTTGATCGCCTCGTGCGTCGCCGGGGCCGAGTTCCGCGATGACGAAGTCGCCGGGCGAGCACGGGCTCGCCACGGCGGCAAGATCGCTGCCCCACTGCTCGGCGGTGAGAACGGGAGTATTGGCGCGATCGACTATTTTCGCATCGGGAGTCGCAAACAGTCCGGCGGCGGCGTTGTAAAAAGCTGTGTGGAGCGCATCCGACTCGAGCGTGTTCCGATCGGCTGTCCAGCGCACTCGTAGTACGGGATCGCGGGGATTGATTGGGAATGGCTCGCTCATCCCCGTGCAGGACAATGAGAGCTGCGGCGCCAGAGATCCGGTGCAGGTCGTACCCGGAAGAAAAATCTGAAGTGCTCCGTTTACCAGTTCCAAGCGGCCGCGCGGATCGCGAGGAAGCGGGCGCGCGAGCGGCAGCGAAGCCTGGCTCTCCGAGGTCCAGTTGCCTCGGCTGCCGCGGAAGCTCGTGATATTGGTGGTGCCGAGAACAAGCAACTGGGAATCCGAATTGAGCAGCATGAAATCCAGGATCGGTTCGGTTTGCTCCCATATACGCTGCCTGGAGAGCAGGAGTGCCGGTTTTGGTTCCGATGGAATCGCCGAGCCCCAGGGGAGCATCGCAACGCGCTGCGAGTCAGCGTTCCAGATCTCTGCGATCAACAAAAGGCCGCGCGCGTTCTCCGACAGCGAAACGCGGATACGCGCTTCAGGCTGCGTCGCCGCCGAGACTGCCAGGCCCGCCTTCTGAAGTTCGCCCGAAAGCGTGGCGCGGAAGAGGGACGACTCGGCCGGTTGGATCGGCGCCAGCACTTGAAAATCGAGCGAAACGGTTGCGCGGCGCGGCAGCAGGGAGGAGATACGGGCCGCCAGCGGCTGGGCCGCGTTCGCGAGCGGTTGGCCTTGCGCCCTGGCCAGCATCGTCAACCCAAACAATAGCGCGAACCCTACGCGGGCCATCGGAAACATTATACTGTTCGCGTGTCATTAGACTCAAAATGAGCTTCAGCAGAAAGAACGCCAGCACGAGCGCGCAGCTCATGCCGGACGCGACCGCCAGGGCCGCTTCCGGGAATCCGCCCAATAGGCTGAACGGCGTCATTGTCCATCTCCAGCACCCGCCACCGCGGCGGTCATTGCTCCAGTGCTTGCTATGCCCGACTTATTCTCGCCAAAAGCCTGGGCTAGTTCGGGACCGATCTCGGCTGTCAGCTCAACCTGATCGCCGACTTTCACCAAACTGAACAGTTCCTCGACATCGTGGTTGCGCATGCGGATGCAGCCATGGGAGGCAGCCTTTCCGATGGACAACGGCATGTTCGTGCCGTGAATTCCGTAGCCTTTGTAGCCGAGGCCCATCCAGCGGGTGCCAAGTGGATTCGCGGGACCGGGTCCAATGATCTTTCCAGGCTGATACCAGGTAGGATGCTGGACATGGCTCACGATGTGAAACGTGCCGCGTGGGCTCGGCGTGCTGGGCTTGCCGACCGCCACCCGATATACTTTCACTACGCGGCCATCTTCAATCAGTGCGAGTTTGCGGTCGGGAATGCTGATTACAAGGCGCCGCGCCGTCTCTTCTGCATAGACTTCGGTCGACGCCACCGCCAGAATTGCCAACAGCTTCATGGCCTTGCTCGCTTGTCCTCTGTTGTTCATGCCCCATAAGGATGCAGGAACCGATCCAGGAGCTAAGTCATTGACATTTCGTTGTTTATGGCCTAAGAGCGAGTGGTTGGCGTGACACAACGTGTTCGGCGGTACACGCGGAGGCACGGAGCCTGTGGTGTCCGATTCGCGCCGCTGATGCCGAGCGCTACTTAACGCACAGGACACGATGCTGGAACAGCATCGACGCAAAAGAGCTTGCCGATTCTTGTAATACCTTGGACCTCGAAGCCGGAACGTTCGAGAAGCATCACAACTCGCGGCCGCCGGTAGAAGTAAACCGGGCAGCCGCGCAGATGTTGCAGGCGCAGTTTGCGGACGGGAGCGCGCCAGGTCCAGAGTCGCGGCCAAGCTGACAGAAATCGCGACCGCGTCAGCTTACGGATGGCGATCAATCGCTGGAGCGGGTCAGCGACGTAATCCCAGAGCCCGATTGCAATGGTCAAGTCGAATGTTCGGTCGGTGTTCCAATCCGCGATGTCGCTAAGGACGAAATCACACTGCCGTTCGAGGCCGCCGCGCTCGGCCAACGACCCCGCCATGCTCAGCATTTCGCGAGAGATATCCACTCCGGCTACCGATGCGGCGCCGCGCCGCGCGAATTCCGTGACGAACCGTCCGGATCCGCAGCCAATGTCGCACACAGATTTTCCGCGCATATCGCCTGCCTTTGCCAGGACCCACTCAAAGCGGTCGTACATGTCGGCGCGAAGATGAACATCGAGAAAGCGGGTGAATGCGTTCTTACCGTCTCCGCTGTAGATTGCATCGAAATCGCGCGCGGCGCGATTCCAGTAGCAGGCCGCTTGTGTATCGCGCGTCATAAGCTTAGCGGACGCCGCACCGTCGCAGCCGAATTGAAATGCGTTGCGACGACGTTCCGTTGCGCGCGGTCAGGAGCCGTGCTCGCCATCTGCAGCAGGGGACGTGGCGCGGTGTTGGCCAAGCCGCTGCCGCGGAAACTCGTGAACCACCCGAGCGATAGCAGCGCCCGCAATCGGGCCTCGGTTTTCCTGAGGCTGGTGTAGTGGCGAAGCCGCGATTTTAGCGGGCCGGACAACCGTGGCTGGTCCGGGTCGAGTTCCCAAGGATGAACGTAACTGACCACCGTGAGGCCTTCGCGCCAGGCTTTCTGGATACCCGCACGTGTGTACCAGCGCGGGAGCACTCTGAGATAGCCGCCGCCCGCAACGGGAAGGACAAGACCGCGCCGCGTGCGGAATGTGGCTAAGGGAAACTCCATCAGCTCACCGGAGGGCGTTTCCAAACGAAACGGAAAGCGCGGAGCGCCGGGGAAGCCGTAGCGGTCGTGGCGAATGGGGTAGACGCTGGAGTCGTAGGTAAAACCGACTTCAGCCAGGATGTCTAAAGCCCAGGTCGATCGCGGCGTTATCGAAAAGCTGGGCGCACGGTATCCGCAAATGCGCTGGCCCGCTGCTTGTTCTACCGCGTCCTTAGCCCGCAGCGTGTCCGCGCGAAATTCCGCGGGCGTCAACTCGTAAACCAGCCGATGCATGTGGGAGTGGCAGGCCGGTTCATGCCCGCGCACTACGATTTCTTGAACCAGGCGGGGAAACCGCTCCGCCACCCAACCCAGGATAAAGAACGTCGCCTTGACGTTCACGGCCTCGAAGAGGTCCAGAATGCGCGCGGTGTTTTGTTCCACACGGCTGGGATACGTGCTCCAGCGGTCGCGAGGAATGACGCGCGCAAATGCGTCGACCTGGAAATAATCCTCGACATCCACGGAGATAACGCCAGCGGTCAAACACGAAAGTGGATGCAGCTTTCGGAAACTCTCAGGGCCTAGTCCCAGGCCAAGCTGCGGCGCCGGGTGCAGGCATGGTACAGGCCGAAGAACGCCGCGGCGTTGATCATGGAAAAATAGAACGGCAGCATGAGTACTTTCGGACGCAGACGGAACACGAGCCCCGAGAACGCCAGTGCATAAAAGAGCGCTTGTGCTCCGAATACCGCTGTCCAAATCGGAGTGCCGAGCAGCGCGACGTTCGAGATCAGCGCCGTGACCATCGCGAACGGAACCAGCAGCCGCATCAGCTTGTGCGAAACAAAAAAGAATACAGGCAGCGGACGAAACGGGCGCAGGAGCCCCAGAAACTCGCGTAGCTGCTGGATGTTGCCCGCCATAATTCGGATCCGGCGGCCGAACCCCGTCATTTCGCGCGCTTCTTCGTAGACGAGGGCCGCCGGCTCGTAAACGGTTCTATAGCCTTTGGCAATCACAGAAATCGGAACGACATAGTCGTCATTGATCGTGTTTGGCGGCGGATAGGGATACAACTCGCGCCGGATAGCGTACAAATGGCCGTGAGCGCCTAGGGTCGAGCCAAGCTCTGACTCCAGGATTTTCAACTGGGTCTCGTATCGCCAATAGAAATCTTCGGACGCGCCGCTAGAGACATCGCCAGGGTTGATGACGGCGTAGCGTCCGCTGACGGCCCCGACGGCAGGGTCGGCGAAGCTCTCAACCAAGCGCCTGAGCGCATCGGGACGAAGAATGGCTGCCGTGTCCGAAAACACGACGATTTCGCCGCGCGCGTATGGCACGCTTGCGTTCAGGGTTGCCATCTTGCCGCGATTGTATGCGAAGGAAAGCACGCGGACACGGCCGCCTTCAGTGAAACGTTCTGCGATCGCCGCGGTGCCGTCAACGGATCCATCTGATGCGACTAAAATTTCGAGTTGTTCGACGGGATAATCGAGCGCGAGGCTATTCCGCATTTTTCGCTCCATCACGCCCGCCTCATTGTAGGCGGGAATCAACAAAGTGACGGACGGGAACACAGGCGCTCGACGCGCCGGGCGATGAAAAGCACGTCGCAACAGCGATAGAACGACGGGGTAACCGGCATACGTGTAAACCACGATCGCGACGGCGGTCCAGAAAATGAGCGGTGCGAGCATCGGCTTTAGGCCGTCAAGGCCAGGGAAATCTCTTCTTGCGGCTTGGAGGATTGCGTGTGCGCTTGGCTAAACCACAGCTCCAACATCAGAAGGCTCCAAAGGCGGTGGGAGTGGTCGCGGCGCCCCCGATCGTGTTCGGCAAGCAGGTGGCGAACGAAGGACGGCGTTACGATCCCGCGGTTTAAGAAAGTGGCGCCGGTGAGATGGTCCCACAGCAAATTTCGCAGTTGCCCGCGCATCCAGCGGCCGAGCGGAACGCCGAACCCGCGCTTCGGCTGACGGAGAATCTCGGGCGGAAGGCGATGACCGAGCGCCCGGATAAAAATGTCTTTGCCACGGCCGTTTCTGATTTTCCAGGCGTGCGGGATGGCTGCCGCAAGCTCGACTAGGTGGTGATCAAGCAAAGGGCATCTCACTTCGAGCGAATGCGCCATGGACATGCGATCCACTTTCACCAGCATGTCGCCCGTCAGACGCGCTGTAGTCTCGAAGTAAAGCGCCTGCGTGAGGACATCGGCGCCGTTTCCAGGGAGACAGTGGGCGAGCTGGCGCGCGAGAAAACCCGCGTCCGCCGGTGGGGCCCACTCCGGAGCAAGAAGGCTACCGTAGACGAACTGCGGCGAATCACTCTCGAAGTACCGCTCGAGCGGGGAAGAGCGGCTGATCAGGCGCAAGTAATTCTTGCCATAGGCAGAGTGGGGCAGAGCATCGGCAACTTTCGAGATAGCGCGCCGAAGCCGCTGCGGCACCCGGTCCAGATTCCGCCATCGTTGGATCTTGCGGAAGATATCGTATCCGGCGAACAGTTCGTCACCGCCGTCGCCGCTGACCGCCACCTTCACATGCCGCGAAGCAAATTCGGAAAGCACGTAGGTCGGGATCGCGGAGGAGTCGCCGAACGGCTCATCGAAATGCGCTACCAGCTTGGGGGCAAGAGCAGCGGCGTCCGGGCGGACGATGATCTCGTGGTGATCGGTATTCCACTTGCGCGCGGTGGCTGCCGCCAACGGCAGCTCGTTGAAGGCGGGTTCGTCGAACCCGATCGAAAACGTCTTGAACGCGCGGCCCAGTTGACGCGCCATGGAGGCCACGACTGACCCGGAATCGATTCCGCCACTGAGGAATGCGCCTACGGGAACATCGGCAGCGAGGCGGACACGAACGGCGTCATCGAACGTGCGCGTTAATTGTTCGCACGCGTTACGCTCGTTTAAGCCTGGTTCTGGATGTTCGGCAGGGCGGGGAAGTTTCCAATAGCGTCCTTCCTCGGTACGGCCGTCGGCGCGGTACCGGATCCAGCCGCCAGCCGGTAATTTCCGGATAGCGCGATATGGGCTCCACGGATCGGGAATGAAGTTCAGCAGAAAATATAGTTGCAGCGCTTCGCGGTCCAGGTCCATTGGGACCCCGGCGCGGCGCAAGCTTTTTAACTCGCTCGCGAAATACAGGCCGTCCGGCAAGGCTGCGTAATACAGCGGTTTTTTGCCGAGCCGGTCGCGGACGAGAAGAAGCGTGTTAGCGCGCGAATCCCAGATGGCATAGGCGAACATGCCGCGGAGCTTGCCGATTCCGTTTACGCCCTCTTGTTCGTATAGATGGACCAGGACTTCGGTATCGCAGCGGGTCTTGAACTTGTGTCCGCGAGCCGTAAGCTCCGCGCGCAGCTCGTTGTGATTGTAGATTTCTCCGTTGAAAACTGTCCAGACGGTGCCGTCTTCGTTGCTCATGGGTTGCTGCCCGCCTGCAACGTCGGTGATGCTAAGGCGGCGCATGCCGATTGCACAGCGGCCTTCGACGTGGAAGCCCTGATGATCGGGCCCGCGGTGCCGCATGAGGTCGCACATTCCGCCGATTTCGGAAAGCTGGGCCGTTCCACGCCAGAGAAATTGTCCGGCAATGCCACACATGGCTTAGGAGTGCGCCGGCTTGCCGGTTATTCTCAGCGGCGCGTGCAGGAAACAACGGATTGCGAACACCCGCTGAAATTGCGTTTCGCGCGCGGCAGGAAATAGCGAACGTTCGTTTGCTTGTGCATCCGCCAGTAGTACGACTAGGACCGGCGTGGTCACCGTACTTTCCGGCGCCGGAGGGGCGCGCTGTGGCTGCATCGCTGGCCGGCTCCGAATTCGCGCAAGAGGTAATCGAGCTGGCTGGCCGCATTCGGTCGCATCGTTTTCCGCTCCTCGGGGCGGAGGTCGACACGGGCCGTGAGATCCGTTGGCGGCGCGACTACGCGCGCCGAATCGAGACCGGGCTGGAGTATTTTCGCCGTATTCCTTACCTCGACGCACAGCGCGCCGGAGATCACAAGCGTATCTGGGAGCTGAATCGTCACCAGCACCTCGTGACGCTGGCACAGGCATATCTTTTTACCGGCGATCGCTGCAATCTCGACGAAATTCACCGGCAATTGGAGAGTTGGTCCGATCAGAATCCGTTCGGCCGCGGAGTGAACTGGGCGAGCGCGCTAGAGGTCGCCCTTCGTGCCCTTTCCTGGACCTGGCTTTATCACTGGGTGGGCGTCGAAATGCCCGATGATTTGCGGCAACGATGGTTGACTGACCTCTTCCGGCACGGTTGTTTCATCGAAAACAACCTCTCCATTTACTTCTCTCCGAACACGCATCTGCTGGGCGAAGCTCTTGCACTGCACGCCCTGGGGCTGTTTTTCAGGCCGCATCCGAAAGCCGGGCAGTGGCGGCGCATCGGCGCGCGAATCGTAAAAGAGCAGATGGAATGCCAGGTACATCAGGATGGCAGTTATATCGAGCGGTCGAGTTACTACCACGTGTACGCGCTCGACATGTTTCTTCTGCATGCTGCCCTCTCGGGCCCCGAGCAAACGTACCTCGAAAAGGCGAGGCGAATGGCCGACTATCTGGATGCTTTGCTTGGCCCCGCGCGCAGGCTGCCGCTGCTCGGCGATGACGATGGCGGTAGGCTGTTCCATCCTTTCGGCGCGACTGAACGTGCCGGACCTGCAACCTTAGCCACTGCCGCGGCTGTGCTGCATCGGGATGACTGGACGGTGCTTCGGCAAGACGCCAGTCCACAAGCCGCTTGGTGGACCGGAGCGGCGCCCGGAGCTAGCAGGGCGTCGAGACACTCGGGCTTGTTCCCCGACGCCGGAGTTGCGTCGATGGTCGCGGAACAAAATCAGGTGATCGTGAGCGCTGGCGCATTTGGTCCCTGGCGGGCAGGTCACTCGCATGCGGACGCGCTCAGTATCGTCGCAAGATCGGGTGGTGAAGAGATTCTCGCCGATCCAGGAACCTACACCTACACCGGCGAGCCGGCCTGGCGCGATTGGTTCCGAGCCACCGCGGCGCACAACACAATTCGCATTGACTGCCTGGATCAAGCCACGGCCGCCGGACCCTTCGGTTGGCGAGGCCATCCCCGCGTCCGGTTGCTTGCGTGGACCAGCGATCCTGCCGTAGATTTTCTGGAAGCGGAATGCAGCTACCGCGGTTTTACACACCGCCGGCGTGTAGAATTTCAGAAACCCGGTCTGCTGATCGTCATCGACGACGTATGGGGACCGCCGGGAGAACACGAAATTGAACAGAACTGGCAGCTTGGATCGGTTGCTGCGGCCAAGCGAATGGTCTTCTCCGAGCCCGCTGAACAAACTGAGAGCTGGAGGTCTCTAAGATTCGGTGAGAAGCAGCGCGCGCCGGCAGTACGGGTCCGGCGGCGCTGTCATTTGCCTTTGCGTTTAGAAACTCGAATCGGCCTCAATCCGTGAGCAGGTGTAGCACCACGCTGCGCCGATGCGGACGCTCGCGGTGCTCGAATAGATACACGCCCTGCCACGTGCCGAGCGTGAGCTTGCCGCCTCGAATGGGGATTGAAAGTTGGGTCTGCGTCAAAGCCGATCGAATGTGCGACGTCATATCGTCTGGGCCTTCCGCAGTGTGCCGGTACAGGCTCGTATCTTCGGGGACCAGGCGGTTAAAAAAATCGGCCAGATCGGCGGTCACGTCCGGGTCTGCGTTCTCCTGGATCACCAAAGATGCCGATGTGTGCTGGCAAAAGACAGTCAGTAACCCCGTGTGCGCTTGCTGTTCGCGCAGCCAAGCATCGATCTGGCCGGTGAACTCGTACAGCCCTTTCCCGTGTGTCGCGACGTGAAGCTGGTGAGTCGCCTGCCTCACTCGACCGTAACGCTCTTGGCGAGATTGCGCGGCTGATCCACATCGCAGCCTCGGCGTACCGCAATATGATAGGCCAGCAATTGCAGCGGAACGACCTCGAGAATCGGCAATAGCAGCTCATCGCTATGGGGAACAACGATCAGGTGATCGGCCAATTTCGCCACTTCTTCCTGATCGTCGTCGCATACCACCGCAATGACGATACCGCTGCGAGCCTTCACCTCTTGAATGTTGGAGAGCGTCTTCTCATAACGCAAGCGGCTCTCGTCGCTCTTGCGGTCGCGCGTACAGAGCACGACCACGGGGAGATTCTCATCGATCAGGGCGTTCGGGCCGTGTTTCATCTCGCCGGCCGGATACCCTTCGGCATGGATATAGGAAATTTCCTTGAGCTTCAAGGCGCCTTCCAGCGCGATCGGGAAGTGAACGCCGCGCCCGAGATAGAGGAAATCCTGCGACCGGAACAACTTTTTCACCAGCTCGTCGTAAACCGAATCGCGCGAGAGCACGGTTTCGAGCTTGCCGGGAATTCGGATCAGCTCCTGCACCAGCTCGTGCGACTCTTCGGGCGTCAGGGTCTCGCGCACCTGGCCCAGATAGGCGGCCAGAATGAACAAGGCGGTAAGCTGGGCGGTAAAGGTTTTGGTGGCGGCCACACCGATCTCGGGACCGGCATGCGTCATCAGCGAACCCGCGGCTTCCCGCGTAACCATCGATCCCACCACGTTGCAAATGGCCAGCGTTTTCGAGCGCTTCTGCTTGGCCTCGCGCTGCGCGGCCAAAGTGTCGGCGGTTTCACCCGATTGCGAGATGACGACGGTCAGCGTTTTTTCCGAAACGATCGGATCGCGGTACCGAAACTCGCTGCCGTAGTCCACCTCCACCGGGATGCGCGCCAGCTTCTCGATCATGAACTTCCCGGCTAGAGCGGCATGCCAGGCGGTGCCGCATGCGACAATTTTGACCGAGTCGAATTCGCGGAACTGCTGCGCCGCGATGTCCATTTCATCCAGGAAAATGCGCCCCGACTCCTGGCCTACGCGGCCCAACATGGTATCGCGCACCGAGCGCGGCTGCTCAAAGATTTCTTTGAGCATAAAATGCTTGTAACCGCCCTTCTCGGCCATGATGGGGTCCCAGAGAATGTGCGTGACGGGGCGCTTCACGGCGCGGCCATTGAAATCGGTCAGATGAACGCCTTCCGCCGTCAACACCGCCAGGTCGCCATCGTTCAGGAAGAACATGTCGCGCGTATGGCTCAGGATCGCGGGGACATCCGAAGCAACGAAGTATTCCCCGTCTCCCAGCCCGACCACAACCGGCGGACCTTGCCGGGCCGCCACGATCTTGTTCGGATCGGAACTGGCGATTATGCCCAGCGCGAACACGCCCGTGAGGTCTCTGACGGCCTTGCGGACGGCTTCTTCCAGGTGCCCTTCGTAATATTTCTCCACCAAGTGCGCGATCACCTCGGTGTCCGTCTCGGTGACGAACTTGTGGCCTTCTAGTGCTAATTGGTGTTTGAGCTGTAAGTAATTCTCGACAATGCCGTTATGCACCACGACGATATCGCCCGTGCAATCCCGGTGGGGATGAGCGTTCTCTTCGGTAGGACGGCCATGCGTGGCCCACCGCGTGTGCCCGATACCGTAGGGCCCGTCGACAGGATTTACCCGGATGGCTTCTTCCAGGTTCCGCAGTTTGCCGGAGGCGCGGCGCACCGCCAGATGCTCGTCTCCGTTTAAAACGGCGATGCCAGCCGAATCATAACCTCGATACTCTAAGCGCCGGAGTCCGTCCAGAATGATCGGAACAGCTTTCCGGTTCCCGATATAGCCGACTATGCCGCACATGGTTTCAGAATACTAGGATCGCATAGGTGGACGTAATCTCAACGCGACGGAAGTACCATAACTTTTGCGATCAGCAGCGCTGTTCCGGTTAGAAACCCAAGTAAAGCCTGGTATTCGCGATTGCGGACGTACAAGCTCCACTGGAAAGAACGATGTGCGCCGGTCGAACCGCTCCAGGCAGGCCATAAAGCGGGTACTCGTTTGGCGTACTGCGCAAACTCGGGAAATAAGTTGCTGAGGTGTTGCTCTTCCAACTCAATGACAGGTAAGTAGATCAGGCCGAACATCGCGACGAATAGAAACGCTAGGACCCAGCGCTGCGACGCCACCAGCAGGCCCGCGGCGACCAGCAAAGTTCCTATATATAGAGGATTGCGTACAAAGGCGTACGGACCGCTATCGGCGAGCCGGATATTCTTCTCGAGGTGCCCGGCCGCCCAGCCGCGCAGCAGCAATCCCACCAACGAAAGCGGAAGGCCCCAGGCGAGCGATCGAACATCAGGCTGGGAAAACCACGCGAATGCAAGGGCCAAAAGAAAACCTGTTGTGACGCGCAGACGAGCCACTCGGTCCGCGTATGGTTTCGGAAACAGGCTCATTAGTGCGTCATGCGTTTGGCGCTGGTGCCCAATTTGGCTGTCAGGGCCTCTAGCACCCGGCGAGGCGTTATTGCGCGCATGCTGGAGTCCGGCTCGGCCGTTCTGCGATAAGTGGTCACAGCATCGCGAGCGCGCAGTACGCTGAAAGTGTCGCCATACGGCCCATGGCGGGCAGGCTCGGTTGGGCCATAGATCGCCACCCCTGGCTTTCCGAGTGCGGCTGCCAGATGCGTAGGGCCGCTATCGATGCCAACAACGGCCGTGGCTTTGCGAGTGGCGTCGATCAATCCGGGGATGCCGGAAACATGAAGCCACGCGCCTTTCACTTCCATTGGTACGGGTGCGTTCAAGACCAGCGAAAATCCGAAATTCCGCTGCACTCCTTCGGCTAGCTCCTCGTAATATTCCAGTGGCCACTGTTTGGCGCCCCAGCCTGCGAGCGGACTGGCGAGAATAAAATTCCCTTGTGGCAACTCGCCTTCCGGCTCGCCACGCGGCAGCGGGAAGACACGCACAATCGTGCTAGCGCCCGCCGAAGCGGCCAGATCGAGGTTGCGCTCTACGGCGTGGTAAGCACGGATGGCTACTTTATCGGAATAAAACCAGGAGGCGGGCCGTTCGCGGGCGTAATCGCCCGTGAAGCCGAAGATCCTCTCGGGACGCGCGACGCTGGCCAGGATGGCAGACTTGACCAGCCCCTGGAAATCGACTGCGATATCGAAGTGCTCGGCGCGCAATGCCCGCCAAACTCCGCGCCAACCCTGCAAATTGCGGCGGTCGAACGTGATCACCGAGTCGACGGACGAATTGCCTTCCAGCAGCACGCGCCATTTCGGCTCGATCAGCCAAGTGATTCGCGAGTGGGGCATGCTTTGCTTCAAGCTTGCAACCGCGGGCAGAGCAGCGATTACATCGCCCATCGAACCCAACCGCACCACCAGAACATGCGCGGCATTCATCCAGCCACTTCTTTCCGATGCCGGGCTAATACATGCTTCACGAATGCCCCGGTTAAATCTGAGTCCGGCGCGCCTTCTCCGGATGGTTGGCTATCCGACACGACAACGTAATCTACCATGGCAAGGGCTGCGACCAACTCGGCTCGGGCGCGCTGCGAAAGAAGTGGGTGAGGCGGATTGGTCACTTCGACCACCAAGAGTTTCCCCGGACGGGTGCTTTGCTGTAGCCGCTGTACGTGCTCGGCCAGTAGCGGATCGAAATGCCCCGTCACCCAGGCGGCTGGGCGGCCTTGAAGCTGCCGCTTCGCCTCATCGGCGGTGAATATTTTCACTCGTGTGTCCAAATCGAATCGAATCACCAGTCTAGCAACTCGAACGTGCTCAGCTTGACCAGTACTCGCCCGGAACTTAGCGCCCCGCAGCGGGCACGTGCGTGAATCCCCCCAAAAGAGTACGGAGAACCCCCCGCCGGTACTATAGGAAAAAAACTCCTAAGCCCTAATAATTGCATTTACCTAGTACGACAAGTAGGGGGATTCGATGGACCTGTTGCTTGAAAACAGCCCGGAGAGTTGTTCCAAAATTGGCCTGGATTGTGGTTCTTGCATTCACCGCGGCGCCGCCAGTGTCGCTAGCGTCTGCCGGGAACTCGAGCCGGGTGCCATCCGGCAGATCTTTCTCCAAATGTATCCCTCGCCCAGCTGCCACGCCATGGCAGAAGTCTTCGCCTTGGCATACCAGGAAAGCTCCATCGCGACACCCGCCGCCCGGGCATTTGCAATCGCCGCGGCTTAAAGTTTCTCCAAATCGTCGCGCATTCCCATCCGCACGGTAAAATAGCAGGATATGACAGTCGAGATCGAAGGGGTCACTCTTCATCTAGCGCATCCCGACGAACTTACGATCACCTGGGTGGGCCAGGAAGAAGTTATGCGCCAGCTGCTTGCTTCCTGGTTAGTGGTGGATCCGCAAGACGTTCCTATGAATCCGCGCCTACTCGGGAAGCCGGGTGTTGGCAAGACGACGCTCGCCTATGCTGCGGCCAAGCGCCTGCAGCGCGAGGTCTATATAATGCAGGCCACGGTGGACACGCGGCCAGAGGACCTGCTGATAACACCGGTGATTGAGGGCGCGTCCAGGCTGCGGTACGTAGCCTCACCCCTGGTGACGGCGATGCTTCGCGGTGGCGTTGCGATCCTGGATGAAGGGAACCGCATGAGCGAGAAAAGCTGGGCGAGTCTGGCCCCCCTGCTGGACAACCGCCGCTACGTCGAGTCAATCGTCGCGGGCATCAAAATTAAGGCCCACCCCCTGTTCCGGCTGGTGGCGACCATGAACGACGACGCCTCCACCTTCGACCTGCCTGAGTACATCCATTCCCGGCTGCAGCCTCAAATCACCATCGACTTTCCCGAACGTCACGAGGAATACGCGATCCTTAAGGAGAACGTGCCTTATGGCGAGGAGCAAGTGCTCAACTACGTCACCGAATTTCTCCAGCAGGCACACTCTGCCGACGAACGCTATACGGTGCGCGATGGCATCAATATCGCCCGGTTTGTCATGAAGCTAAAAAACATCGAAGAAGGGCTCACGCTTTCCGCCCAGAGCGATGAACGTTTTTTGATGCGCACGGCAATTCTGGAAACGTTGGGTGACGAGGCGCTGCGGTATGTCCCACGTGCCTAGGGGACCTGAAGACGCCGGTAGCCTGCGGCGCAGCAACATCACGTATTTCCCCGTGGTGCCGGGACGCGTGGAATTCAGCATCGCGCTCCGCCGCGCCATCCTTCGCGACCGGCCACGGATTATAGCGGTAGAACTGCCGGGCTCGCTCGAAGACTCTTACCTTCAGGCGCTGGCGCGGCTGCCCGAGATGTCGGTGATCGTCTATCCAGACGCGCGCGATGAGGAACGCGGTGTGTACGTGCCCGTCGAGCCATCGGATCCGTTTTGCGAGGCGGTTCGCACGGGACTGGAAGTGGATGCGGAGGTCTTGTTTATTGAGCCGGACTCGGGCGACCGGCCGCATCTGCCGGACGCCTATCCGGATCCCTATTCAGTCCGGTTTATCGGGATCGAAAAGTACGTCGAAGCCTATCGCGTGTATCCGCAAGAACGGTCGGACGAGATCTCGGCGCATGCCGCGGGCATGGCGTGGAAGCTGCAAGGCGCGGATCCGCTGGCCTCTGTTTTCGTGGTGGTTTCGCTGAATCTGCTGGACCCGCTGCTGGATGCAATGGAAGTGCCGCAGGACTCACCCAGCCGCGCGACGCTCTCCGATATTCGCCTGTTGAACCCGCATCCCGAATGCCTCGCTGAGATTACGGTGGAGTACCCTTACCTGCAGGCTCGCTACGAACAGTATCGGATCGAAATGATTTCGGACGAGCTGATCGACCGGCCGAAGGTCCAGTTTGACCTGCTGCGCGAAGCCGAGAAAGAGTACGTCAAGAACACGGGTGACAAGATCGAGTACTGGCAGCGCAAGATGATGGCGCGCTTTACCCGGAACCTCGCCTCCATTAACGGCGATTTGACCGCGGGCGTATTCGATTTGACGGTTGCGGCGCGGTCGGTGGTGGACGATAACTACGCCTACGACGTCTGGCATATGGCCAACCGCTACGCGGCCCAGAAAGAAACCAGCAACTTGCTCGAGACGGCGAATTTGTCGGGCGAGGAGGTTTGGCTGAATACCAAAAAGCTACGGCTGCGGCGACGGCTGCCGCGTCCCAAGCAGCGGCTTATTCCTCAAAACCTCAAGCGGCGCAAGAAAGAGAAGTTCGAGGGCGAATGGGCCGAGAAGACTGACGGAACGGCAATCTGCTCCTATCCGCCGGAAGATCTGGTCATTGAAGATTACGGCCGCTTTCTCAAGCGCAAGGCCAAGAGCATGCTTTCCGAGGAACGGTCGCGCACCGAGCCGTTTACCACGTCGATATTGGACGGCATCGATCTACGCGAGACCATCCGCAATTGGCATCAGAGCAAGATTTATGTGCGGCAACTGGACCGGATTGCCGGCGATGTGGGCGCCGCCGTGGTGATTTTCGATGAGGATGGCGGCGACCGGTACCGGTATCTGACCACCTGGCTCGGTGAGCATCAAAACGAGTCGGATATGGCGTTCTATTCGACTTATCCCTTCGAGCATATCGTGGGTCCAGGCATCGGGCGCGCCGAGTATGGGGGCTTGTTAATGACGCTGCCGCCTCGCCGGATGGCGGATGTATGGTCGGATCCGGACTACGATTTCGCGGAAAATAAGCCGGAACGCTTGCTGCTGGCGGCGCTGGATTATTCGTTACAGCGCTATGTAGTGTATGTCGCCGCGAAGCCTCCTCGCTCGGTATTCCGTTCGATTGCAGCACACCTAAACCGGCACATCGTATACATCCCGATTGGCGCTTTAAATCCCGCAAAGTTGAAGAAGATTCGCGTCGTGCACGTGCTGGACAGCTATGCGCGGCGCGCCGAAGCCAAAGAATACATCTGGTAGGCGGTGGCGCCTCTGCGTGCCGCGAGTCGCTTCAGGGCTTTTTGGCGGCACTTTGCGACAAACCGTTCCCGAATTGCGGCGCGTGGTTAAGTACCACGCCTTAAAAGCAAATGAAAGACAACCCGGAACAGCCGAACCGGGTCAGGCGCATCCGAATACGAACTGGTCGTGGACGGCTCGCACGTTATGCCGTCCAGTCTTCATCGCGCGAGCCGCGAACCTGTTCGAATTCGAATCTCCGCCTCGACCCGATTGCGCCTTGACTTGCAACCTGGCGCAGCGCCAAAATGGATTCCTCGGAAAACCTCGTTACATTTCTCACAGTAAGGAGTCCATGGTGAGACGAATTCCCCTTTTCTGCGCGTTCCTGGGCAGCATCGCGGCGCCGGTGCTCTTGGCATCCCGGCTGAACCCTGCCGAAAAGCGCGCCATGGAGTTGAATCCGGCCGTGGTCCTCGTGCAGGTCAAGTACAGCGTCAACGGCCAGTTTCAAGTCGGCGGTGACATCGTCAGTTTCCCCGCTACACCGGTCGGCGGCAGCGGCAGCGGGTTCATTTATCGCCCCGATGGCTACATCATTACGAACGGACACGTTGTTTCGGACGCGCAGGTTAAGGATGTCGCCGCCCAGGACGCCCTAAAGCAATATATCCGGAGCGCGGTCCTTCGCGGCATCGTTCTTCCCGAGTACCGCCGCCGCAATCAGCCCGCGCCCACCGGTAGCATTCAGGACATGATCAATGCCGTCCACCTGCAGGCGTTCTATACCAAGCCCATACTGACGGTCACGTTGGCAAATGGCGCCGAATACGTGGCCGACACCAAGCAGTACAGCGACCCGATCGATCGCGGCGGCAAGGATGTTGCAGTCATCAAGATCAACGCCAGTAATCTTCCCACCGTAACGTTGGGCGACTCTAATAACGTTCACATCCAGGAGCGCGTGACCGTGATCGGCTATCCCGGCGCAGCCTCCAGCGAGGATCTGAATGTGCTCAGCGCCGCGTCGAATCTCATTCCGACCGTTACCAACGGTCAAGTTTCGGCCGTCAAAAGTATGGTGGGCCAGGAGGCGGTAATCCAGTCCGATGCGGTGATCGGCCATGGAAACAGCGGTGGACCGGCCTTCAACGATACGAACCAGGTGATCGGCATCGCAACGTTCAAATCTGCGTCCGAAGCCGGCTACAACTTCTTCGTCCCGATCAACACCGCGATGGAATTCGTTAACGCGACCGGCACAAAACAGGAATCGGGTCTATTCAATCAGCTTTGGGCCACGGCGCTCGATTCTTATGACGTGGGAAAATGCCAAACCGCCAAAAAGCAACTTCAGAGCGTCCTGAACATCATGCCGAACGAACCGGATGCGCTGCGCCTGATGGCAGCCTCGGAAACTTGCATCGCGCAGGAAGGTGTCGTCGGACGGATCATGGAAACGTCTAGCTGGATGGTTTATAGTGCAGCTGGCGTCATCGTCTTCGCGGTCGCGTTCCTGCTGCTTGCCCGAAAGCGTCCCCCGGCGGCTGTTGCAGTGGGAGCGGCGCAAGTTGCCGCAGCGCACGGAGGAGGCAGCGCGGGCTTTACACGCCAAGAATCGTTACCCGCCGGTAGCGCGGTTCCACTTGCGGCCGAACGAACTTTTGGCAGCTTGCAGGTTACCGCCGGGGCGCTTTCCGGCAAACGCTTTCCGATCTCTAAAGCCGGCGTGCTCATCGGCACAGATCCTTCTAAATGCCAGATCGTGGTGAACGAAGACACCATCTCGCGGGAACACGCCTGGATCGTTCCGGTCGAGAATTCGGTAGTCGTCATCGATCGCGGCTCCACCAACGGTACATACATCAATTCCGTGGACTCGCCACGCGTCAGCAAGGTGGGGCTCCAGAATGGCGATCGCGTGTACTTAGGTAAGAAAGGCGCGGTAGTACTGACTTATTTCAGCTCGTAAAGAGGCCCGGCTATGGCAAAGTTTTGCGCGAATGGACATCAGATGGAAGACTCCTGGAGCATCTGCCCGTACTGCCAAAAGACGGGCTATCAGAGCCCGGGTGCCGCGGCTGGGGTGCGCACGCGTCTCGAGTCCGATGCGGCTCCGGCGGCTGGCCAAGGCGCGTCCGCTGCGACAGCCGGGCGCAAGACGGTACTACTCAGCGAAAAACGGAAGCCGCCTGTGGTGGGCTGGTTGGTCGCGTTGACCGGCGAACAAAAAGGCGAGGACTTCCGCGTCCGCGACGGGCAGAACATCATTGG